>Ga0228710_1000072_pt1 | contig 77804 bp, 23 predicted proteins | sample MedpolnodulmetaG_FD_177995 | JGI IMG/M metagenome (GOLD analysis project Ga0228710, IMG submission 177995) | Root nodule microbial communities from Medicago polymorpha collected in Santa Monica, California, United States - pink nodules | ecosystem: Host-associated > Plants > Roots > Nodule...
ACTTAACTTGACCAAAAAAAAAAAAAAGAAACCTGACTTAAGGTTTTGGTCCTTGTATATTTTATTATTATATTGTTAAAACTTAAAACCTGTGGATGTCAGTCATTCTTTTTTAAATTTGTTCGATTTGGTTTCTCACCTCACCAATCAGGTTCAATGTTTTTCCTACAACAAATTTTCATCAAATTACTCCTTTAAGGAGTTTCACATCGAAGCTTTCTTATTATGTCAAATGGTTACTTAAATAGTAAGATTTGATGGATTCTTTGTAATGTGGCACTGCATGCCACTGTTTAAAAACATAATTTGGAAGAAAAGTCACCATGGGTACAACATTGGCTGTTTGAAGCCGGATATTTGTTTTTAAAACAGAGTGAAGTATAAGAATGGCGGATAAGATCTCACTAAAGTTGAATTTGTATTTAATTTCATGTGGGAAGACAATGATTCTTCAAATAATAATTTAAGGATATTTTACAACCTTCTTTGATAGGAGCTTAAGAAAAACAAATAAATTGTTGTTTCTGGATTTCTTGAGTGAAGTCACGACAGACTCTCCTGGCTCCAGTCGTGTACTACTATAACACAATTTGTAGCTTTCTTTTCAAAATGCGAGAAGACTTTTTTACATTTTAGAAAATTATTCGACTAATCCTCTATAGATATGTCAATATTGGTAAGATTCAGATGATTTTTGCACACATAGTTTAAAATTTCATGAAGTGATGTTGGTGTTTTGTATTTTGCGGACTCCAGTTCTGGAACGTGGTGAAGCTCTTTTCCACCCCTTCAACTACTCCTGCTTTATTTGGTGGCGGCTTATTGGGTTATGTAATTTATGATTGCACCCATTATTACTTGCACCATGGTCAGCCAAAGACTGAACATCCCCGAAACCTGAAGGTAAAAGCACTTCCCTTCCTCCTTTAACTGTGGATGGCAATTTAATTACCTTTTGTTACTCCAATGAAAATCAATGAAAAGGATAAAAGCAGTTGTATAATTTACCAGTTATTAGCTGATCAAAGTCGGTTCTTCAAGCATTTAAGTATTCAATTTCAGTAGAAATTGAAGGACATTAAACCTAGATACGTGTATGTAACCGGTTGGCACAATTGTTATTTTTCCTGCATTCTTTTAACTTTGTCCTCAATAAAAATAAGATACGTAGTGGGCAGACTTATTTGAAAGCCTCTGCTAAGGATTGTTACTTTTCTGTTCTTCTATCACTTTATTTATTTGCTACCTTTCGGAGAATACATTTACCAACCAATTATTTCTGTCTTGTAAACTATACAAGCCTAATCATCTTTCCCTGGTTTTCTGCAGAAATACCACTTGAACCATCACTTTAGGATCCAAGATAAAGGATTTGGGATCACTTCATCACTTTGGGATAAAGTTTTTGGAACACTTCCTTCCTCAAAAGCGGATGCTAAAAGCATGTAAATTTACTGTTAGGGATAGGATATGTTGGTTGGTTAAAATAATAGAAAATTCAGAAAGTCCTGTTTTATTTGTCTAATTATTTATTTTGCTCCACAATTGATGTTTGCGGGGTTAGCTTGCCATTTTTCGTCAATTTTTTGGTGTCAAAGTTCTCCAATTGTGAACACTCTGTAAAATAGAATATGTTATCTGGTTTGTGGTGGAAATGTATATTTCTTTTTGCTCTGATTTCACTTCTCCAACTCCATCCCACTCCATCTACACCACTAGTACTCACCATATCCTTCACCGAAACATTTTTGTCAATTGCTAAGTTAAATAACCTACTAGTTTTTATAGGGTAATTCAAATTATTTCATGTAAATTTTATTGTTTGGACGATAAATTTGGAGAATTTATAAAATGAATTTTATGAATTATTTTGTTAAAACTAAATTTAGAGAATTTCAACAAAAACTATGAATATTGAAATTTTTTCTTTACACTATAAAATGTGATTGCCGATTTGGTTATTATACTTCTTTAAAAGTTTACAAATTGATCTCTAAAAATTATCAAAAAATTGAAATTTGGTTCTTAATTGTTGGCTGGTTCCTCAATTTTTCGAAATATCATAAAAATGGCGTCAACTTTGATGATTTAAGTTTATACCTATGCTCTGACTTTAAATGGATGGTTGGAACCAATTAGTATTTAAATCGGATATAAACTTCGTTAAAGAGAAATGATGTTTGTACAACAATTTTTTTTGGATAGTTTTTACAACCATTTTGCAACAACTTTTTAACAACTCCATCGTACTTCCATTATGCTCTTATTTTGATTTTTTTGAGTAATGTTATTTGAACAACCATTTTATAGAGGACAAGTGGGACATTCAAAATATATAAAGAAATGTAGGTCTTGACACAAAAATCAAAGAGAAACAAAATAAAAACTTAATGTGAATATGAGAAAGAAAGTTGTCAAAAACTACTAAAAAAATATCACTACTCATTCAGAAAAATTAATGTTGTGTCTACTTAGAGGCCAACTCATCTGAACTTTCTCCTTCGAAAAAATCCTACCGTCAAAAAACAGTAAAAAACAAACCCTGGGCGATTCGGTTTTTATTCGCACTACACAGCAACACTATTACTGAGTACTCATCCATTGAAAAAGTGGTAGAGGGTTTAGGGTTTTTAAAATCAAATGCGACTCCTCTCTCAGATGCACATGTATGCACCTTCTTGACTCTTCTTCCTCCCTCGCCCACGCTTCTAATGGCGGTTTATCTTCAACCCTAAATCTCCGATGCAAAAATAATCAACAATAAACCATGGCGGCAGAACAAGCATTCAATCCTTCTGAATCGGAAAATCACTGTTGCGCTGAGGTATGCTATCTTTTCCTTTCTTTCTTCTTGATTTTCCATTGCTTTTGTTTTTACCGATTGAAATTTGAAATCTATGTTTTGATTTTTTTGTGATTTTAGTTGAAGAAAAAGTATTCCAAGCTTCAAGAATCACGAAATGCTCTACGTGAAGCTGTTAAATTACTTGAAGTAACGGTTAATAATTTCAAAGCTCAAAATGCTAATCTCAAAAAAGGTCAGATAGAATTTCAAATCTCATTATGAAAAAATTGGTTGTTTTCTACATTTCTGTTATGTTTTATTAGATTTGTGATATTGATGATATTCGAAATAAATATGTTTTATTAGATTTTTGATATTGATGATATTCGAAATTTAATTATTGATTGAAGTTACGTGTATTTTGTATGATATTGATGATTTTTGTTATGCATCATACGAACACTGTCACGGACATGATGATAAGTTTTTTTTTTCTTGATAGAAGTTTTTTAGTAATTAGTTGTTAGATTAATATTTTCTGTTTGAACTCTGGTCCTCCGTCCTCCAATTCTGTCAACCCTGAGCTCAAACCAGTTGAGCTGAGTGTATCACACTTCTGATGGAAGGCATGTTAGGTGTCCGACACATGTGTTTACCTTCATTTCATTCATTTTTTAATTTTTTTTTACTAGTGTCAGTGTTGTGTCTGTATTAGTGCTTCATCATACGTTGAGCTACCCATACCTCCCCACTGGTGATAATTTGAGGAAATGAGAGTAATGGAATAAAAATTACACATGTTGGTGTTGTGTTGGTGTTCAATGCTGGCATGTTGGAATGTTGTGACTTGGTGCTACATAGGATGATACTCAAAGTAAAATGACTGATAAATTGAAAGAAATGTTTGTTAAAACATTGTGCACATGTGTACTGTATACCTCAATTAAAATCTCTAGGCTCTAGTGATGTCTAACTATGTTTGTTGAGGATAAACTTGTGCTGTTTTGTGTGATGATTTTTTGAGTTAGGAAAAATTGCAAGATTGAAGTAATGCTTTACTTGACTTTGGTGATAGGAGAGAACAAGTGTTTTATCCGTATCTTAGATTTTTCTTGAGTTGTAATACTCTGAGTTGGTGGTTATCCACTGGGAGAGGATGCCCTGATAATATAAAGGCAGAAGTATCACACAAATATTGTTGCAGTTGTGGCTTATTTATACATGATAGAAAATTGCATATGGCTTATTGCTTGCTTCAGTAGTTTTGCTTTTGAATAAGAAATTGATATATTTGAATGTTTGTGGTGTTTTTCCCTTGATGCCCCCTTCTTATTTTTCTTTTTCCTCTCAGAGTGTATGATTTGTGAGAGGTATAATTTAACCAAACTCTGTAACTTGTATTTTCTGCAGCATACCAGGAAGAATTAGCGAGAGCGAAAATTGAAAAAGAGGAAAATCTTAAAGAACTCAATGCTAAGGTTTCTTTAGAGAATGAAGTTTCTGCCTTAAAATCTGAGATCACTGCATTGCAGCAGAAATGTGGCACAGGTGCTCAGGAAGAAAATGGGGATGTGAAAGCTTTGAAAGCCGATATATATGATAGGGATAAGGAAATTGAAAGATTGAAGAAACTTGTGGAGAAAGAAAAGAAAAGGGCTGATTCTGAGAAAAAGGTTGCCGTGAATGAGAAAAAGAAAGCTGCTGAAGCTAGTAAGTTGTTAGAAGCAGAGAAGAAAGTTTCTTTGGATAAGGGGATGCAGCTTTCCAAAATCGAGGCAGAGAAGGCTGAGGAGTATAGGCTTCAGCAAGTTCGCTTGGAGAAAGAAGTTAGTGAAACAAAAATGAAGTTGGCTTCTGAGTTGTCAAAGTTTGAAGACGCAATCAAAAGAGTTGAAACTGAAAAACAGAAGCTCTTGGTGGAGAAAAGGAATGCAGAGTCAAAGATGAAAAAAGCTCAAGAGCAGGCAGAGGTTGAAAAACAGAAGGCTGCTAGGGAAAAACAGCGTGCAGATGAGGAGCATGTTAAAGTAGAGGAGCAGAAGAGGCTTGCTCAAGATAACTGGACAAGCGCCAACAAAGCAAAACATCTTGCTGATCAGAGGTCTCAGGAGTTATTGAAGGATAAGAAGGTAATTGAGGATTTGAAGCAGACAATACACGAACTTTCATCACCAAGAAAACCCAATGAAATATCTGGAGTATCTCCTAATGTGAATGCTGAAAGTGATAAAATACACTTTCTGAAAAGCAGTTTAGAGCTTGAAAAATTACGTGCAAAGCATGCAAGGGAAAAGTTAAAACATGAAAGGAAGAAGTTTGAGCATGAAAGGATGAAGTTTAAATACGAAGAAAGTTGTCGTAGCATTTTACAGCATGAATTGCACCGTTTAAAGCTTGATTTTATTCAAAACTACAATCACCTTAATATGCTGGATGCATCCTTTTCACCTGTCGCTGGAAGTATACATGGACTAGCCAAGGTTTGTTTCCTTGCCGAACTATTTTCAGTAACATAAGTTCAGAGTAAAGTTTGTTATTTTGTATCCTTTCATCACACCATGGAACATATAGGTTTTCAAATGAATAAAAAGTAAGTTTAATATTGATATGAATGGTAATAGCACCGTCTTTCAATGTTAATAGTGAACTTAATGTTATCATACAAACTAAAAAAGGACAGCTGCAATGGTAGTAGAAAACAGCCTTTATTTCACACATCAGAAATTTTCTGTTAAATCTGTAATTGAATCTAAAGTGATTTCAATTATTAACACATGAATAGTAATTTTAGGATGACAGCATTTGATTGGCAGAAGAGGAAGACAAATCCTGGTAAAACTGTATTTGTTGGATGAGTATTTGCAAAAAGCTGAAACTGCTGACTGCGTTGGTATTTGTTCACAAAATCTTTTGCACACGTTAATTTTTGGCTTGTAGTTTTTTGTGGTTTAGTTTCTTTAGAAGCAAAACTTATGTTGCTAACCAGCTTTCTCTATAAGTAAAGGTATGTAGATAAAAGGGGTAAGCTAGCTGTATGCTATGAATTTTTTATATAGATCTTATGGTTGTGAAAAATAATTTTGTAGCTCCCTTTATTGTTTGACTTATTTCAGTATGTTAGTGGTTCCTAACTGTGATAATTTTTTAACGACTCTTTTTCATTGAATATGTGGATGGTCTGTGAAGATAGAAATTGTAAAAGGTTAGGTCTTAAGTTTAAATTTTATACTTCGAAAATTTCTTTTAGTATGTATATCTTACCTACATATGTCTGATCAGTTTTTGTCTGCTGGATGGTTGGATTGCAGTCTCAGAATAAGCCAAGCATGCAGAAACCTGATGTCGTGACTCAACTCTGCAGTCTAGGTATGCCTCAAATGCACAGCTCTGTTGAAAATGAACTTTCAAAGCCTTGCAGCATAAGGATTGGTGCATGTGATTCTTTAAGGAAAAGCATGCAGAGTCCTCCACTTCTTGCTATATCTGAATGGAATTATAATGAACCCATTACAGGTATTGGTTCTAAATTGGAGCCTCTCATAGGAGGCTCAAACAGAACATCGATGCAGAGTTATGCAGTAAATTCTAGTACAGCATCTTTTTCTGATGCACACTTGATGGGCTCACAGGAAAGGGGTGCTTTGCAAGTTACCACATCACCAAAATCAGCCGAGGAGAACTTCAATGCAAGATCAAGCATGTTGAAACCATCTGACAGATCAGTTATTGGTCATGATGGAATAAGGAATAGGATTTCTGATACAATCGAATGTGTTGCAAATTTGTCTTCTGAGGGTAAGAAGTTAAACATACAGCTAGAAGATAAGCTCTCTGACTTATGTGGTTTATTGTACGACAAAATGAACGAATCTGTTGAAGGAGGGAGAGAGATGGTTACTAATCAGAGGGACAATCTACATGCAGAGAATGACAGGCCCCATAAGAAGAGAAAGAAATCTCATAGGGAAAAAGCAGGTACTTCTGTGGATGAGAAAAAGAAAACAGAAGATCCAAAAGCTGTAGTCTATGAGGATGCAGATGGCTTTAGACAAACTACCTGTCCTGCATTATATACTCAAACTACTCAGGCATGCAGAGAGAAGATATTTGATGCCTCAAACAACTTTGATGAAATATATAATGGAAATGTTATGAAGTTGTTAGTCTTAGAAAATGCTGTTGATGAGGATCGCTATAGCATAGCAATGAATGCACCCTTGTCACCACTATCTTTTCCCGAGACTGAAACATTTGCTTTGGATAATATGGAGCCTTTGCAGAACGAAGTTCTTCACACAGACTTGTTGGACCAAAGAGATTTATCTCTTTCAACTAGATGTGATGTCATTGATGTTGAGATGAATTCCAACGTGCAGAAGTTTGATGCATTTACAATTCCTTGTAATGAACACAGGGCAAAGCAGGCTGTGCAAACTGATGTGAAGTTGCAGGACACTCATTCTTTGGAAAATTTAAGGGATACATTTCTGGTGGAGACTGGAACTGGACCTTTACACCATCAACTTCCTAATTTTGGTCTCATAGTATTGGACAGGGAGGATAATAGTTGCATATCTAGGACACTTCTTGCTGCAAGAAATTGCATTGCACGGTGCAGTTTGGATACTCAAACTGGATGGGCAGTTGGTAGCATTCTGTCTGCAGTTGACATGGAAGAAATATCCATACAAAAGTAAGATGTTGTTTGAGATGATAAGTTTATAATATCCATGCTTTGAAACATCTTTACTAGTTTTAATATTCATATTAAGACTATTTTTCTTTACTACTTTACATCAAAGGCGTGTCTGGTGCAGCAGGTGTCGCTATCTGACACCAAAGCATGTTACACTCAAATATTTCATTTTCTCAAATTATTACCGGTGTCGACGTGTCAGTGATGGTCCGGTATCCTTGTCTGTGTCAGTGCTTCACAGTTATTTACTAAATCATTTTATTGTATAGTTTATTATGAAGGCAAATGATGGTTATTGTTTCTTTTGATTTCTTTCAGTGAGAAGCATTATGTGTTATTGACGCTTTTGCTGTTCAACTTCACCATGACTGCAATGAAGTTTGATGGTGGCAACTTACTCCTTTGCTTGAGTTCTTATGCTGAACACATCTGTAGAGGTTCGTTCATCTCTTTCATGTTTGATTTGTGTTTTGTATATTTGAAACAATGTTATGCTAGATTTTGTACTCCATCCATTCCAAATTAAGTTTCGTTTTCATAAAAAAAAAATGTAACAAAATAAGCGTCATTTTGCTTTTTTCAATGTGACAGTTTCGTATAAAAAAAATGTAACAAAATAAGCGTCATTTTGCTTTTTTCAATGTGACAATAATTATCCTTTCCCAATTCTACTCCAATTAATACTTTGAGTTTGTGCACCACTTTCAAGACATTACACTCCACTACACATTTATGACAATGGCTAATAGCCAATTGATATTGAAGATAATATTATAAAATTGCAACATTCTTTTATTCATTTATAGTTTTTTCTTAATTTGTATGAAAAAACATGGGACAACATTTATTTTGGAGCGGAAAAAGGGATTAAATTTTTTGATATTGTGTTATACATCAGATTGTAGTTGTGTTAGTAAGTTGGTAAATCTATTTTAATGATGAGTTACATATTTGTTAAAACCTGTTACATCGATGGTGTATTGAAATTATATTAACTATAGGTAACTTTTGGGCACTATTCTGTTGAACATAACTTCTCTATTTTTTTGTGCAGTTATGACTGATGCAGACACAAGAGTTTTGCTTTTAGAAAAAATTTCATTGCTGGGGCTGCTCCGCCTTATTGAAGACTTTCTTATAGAAGGAAAAGTTATGTTAAAAAATGTTGTACCTACTGAGACCTCATCTGATAGTAATTTGAGAAACGATGGTTTTCTGGAGGGCATAGACACACTATGTGCTAAAGAAGCTACGAACGAGCAGTTGGTAGCGGCAAGTATTATACTAGCATCATTATGTGCTGCAACCGATTATATTGGGTTTATTTCTGAGGCATCATATAATATTCTTAGGCTCTGCAGATGTGATTCTTTTGTGGTGCTAACTATTCTTCACATTTTTGCTAATCTGGGTGGAAGCACGTATTTTAACTCTTGCAGTTATGGCTTGATGGTGACTGTCTTGAAATCTCTAGTTATGTTTCTTGAGGGAGGGAGCGTATCTGTCACTACTTGTGTTCCAGCAATAAATCAGCTACATACTGATTTATGTTCTAATGTTAAATGCCCTTTCTCAGAAGGTGCCGAGTCCATTGATGTTGTTACATCGTTGCTCTTAGAAAATATCAAGAAGCATCCATTTCAGCAAGAACAGTTCGATTTGTCCAATTTCAGATCCCTTTCAGACAATTATAATAATGGACAGTGCTCTAATCAGGACGTGGTTCCATGCCAACTTAGTGACATTCTCTCGTTGTTGGAGCTTGTTGCAAACAAAATGGTATATTTTTCCTTGCTTCTAAAGTTATCTTTTTATTGCTCTAATTTTAAATGACATTAGTCTACTGCTGGAATTTCATTCCCAGCAGCAAGGTTATTCTTTTTGGATGTCAACTTTTATAACCGGAAAATAAATACAATAATATGATAAGTAGAAGTCCTACATTATAAAATTAATATGGCCAGTGTTCAAGAAACAGAAGTCAGTTGATTTGCTGTTTAGTTTTTTGAGATAAGTTAATTTCGAAACCTGGCTCTAAGTCTAAGATATTTGCACCTATCATTCTGAAATATGACTTTGAATGTTGTCTTCCCAGCCATATCATGGACGATGACAGAAATCTATTGACTTATTGGACCTTTGTTATGATTAGAAAATGCATGGAAATTAGTCACTTTGTAACACAATTACTTTCTTGGCACCTTCTACTGAAATTTGTTCATCATTAAAACTAGCTAATTTAAGGGATATTTTGACAAATTTTGTTCGTTGTATGAGTTCATTTCAAATTGTGTCCATGGTTGAGCTTTCAATTGTTTTTTTTTTTGAGGGGGTCCTGCGAAGTAACCTGGATAAATCTTTAGATACTCGGCCTTCTAATTTGACAATCTCACTCACCTCAAACCCCTTTCCTTTTATTCTTCTATTGTGAGAAGGTGATGTTTATTAAAATTTAAAACCTTGTAAATTCTCTGACTGCCTCCTTAATAATAAAAACCTTGTAAAATTTTCTTTTTTGTTTCGTTAACATTCAACTTGTCTTACACAATTGCTAATTTTTTCTGTTCTCATATTTCTTTGTTCATCTTGATTCAGTTAAATAATTCCTAAGCCTAATCATATAGTTTTCTCTTATTTTTCAGAGCTGGCAGTGGACCAACAAAAAACTTGTTCCTCAGCTGCTTCATGTACTGGACTCTTGTGCTGTGGAGAACGCTGCGGTTGCTATCATTGTTCTTCTTGGTCAGCTTGGAAGGTAAATCGACCTTTGTTTGATAATAATAGTGTTTTAAAGTGTGCATGCATTAGTATCTTCCTACATATTGTTTATAGGCTACTTTTTCATGTACTGTAAGGTTGTCACTTCCTTATGGAACAACATTTTTGGGTTCATGTACTGTAAGGTGTTCACTTCCCTCTGGAACAATATTTTTGGAATAATTGGAAAGATTGAGTGTGTCCCTCTCCCTCTACTCGGGAACAGTTTCGTATGGTTGAAAATTTCATACAACAAGATTGTGTATGGGTTTGTGGAATTTAAGTTATGTTAATGTTAATATGGGGCCTGGAATAGAGTGATACGAGGACCTATAAATATAATAGGACTCCGATGAAATAGGATAAAAAAAAGAGTTATGCAATTGCTGAAATACTTGTTGATTTGTTTTCTAGTTGTTCTTTTCTAAAATAAGGGAAGCTGTAGTACAACGGTTGAAGTTGCATTTATGCGACTTCACTTGTTAAAGTCTTGGAATTAGTCTCTTGTAAATGCAAGGTATGACTACCAATGGGTCCAATCCTTCCCTAGATCCCCATCCCAGGACTTTATTTAATTATGTTTGAATCTCTACTGGGATGAATAGAGATAAATTTTGCTTATTGTATGACATCTTCTCTCGGAAGCTTTGTATGGTGAATTTTCCTTTTACATTAACCTCTCATAACTGTTTCTTCTTTTGTGATCCACATATATGTGAACAAGACACAAATACTTTTCCATCTGTTTCTTTTTTTTATCTTTGTTATTGTTAATTGTGTGTTGAATATTGTACTTATCAGGCTTGGAGTTGATGTTGGTGGATATGAAGACCATGGAGTTGAGCATTTGAGATCTAAACTGTTGTCTTATCTTTGCAATTCTTCCATGAAAGCAGGCACTTCTCTTCAAATTGCTACTGCCACTGCACTGTTTGGCCTTCTTCCTCTTGATTTAGAATCACTTTCGCAGATTGAATTCAGTCTTCCGGCATATTCTAGTAAATCTATTTCTGATGACGCTGGAAATTTAAGGAAGTGGTTTTCTAGGCTAGGGGAACATCAACAGGATTTGCTTTACGGCATTTTAAGACCCACTGCTTAAGCGTTCTTTTTAATCAATACCTTCAGATGAACTGATGAAGATTTTTGTTATCATTCTTCATTGAGGTACTCATTGAAAAACTGTACAGATTATGGGAAATTAGGGGGTTGAGAGCTTTTGAGATATGGGCTGATGTTGCTCTCAAATTTTGGATACTAGTTTTAGGGATAATTCCCTGGTTATCTTCCAAAAAAAAGTTAGTTTTATGTATGTAATTTAGTTTGGTATATGTAAATTTATAATTTTAAATATCAATTTACTATCCAAAATGGCGTTTATTATCTTAATTGTTCAGTTAATCAATTTTAGGTTTTTTTTATCAGTTTATTTTGTCAAGATTCACGGTATTACCTACTTTGTGGAGGAGAATAACATGAATGTCACTGTAAATTTCTTAAATGAAAATCAGTTCTTAACCATTAAAAAGTAATTTGTGGATTCTTTTTATATAAAAAAATAGGATGTTGAAACATTATTTTTTAAACAGTTGTAAGATTAAAAAATTGCTGAAGTTCTTAAACTAATGTAACTTGGTATTATCATCAAAGGGGAGTTAAGAACTTCAAATAGTGTTCTCTATCATATATATATATATTTGTAAGAAATATATTTATGCAAGAATTACTTCTTTCACAGAACAACACTTGTCATCAAGAATCTTTCCACGTAAAGATAAATGTAGAGCTAGAAATGTTTAAAACAGAAAAACACTCCATCAGTATCTTACAACATTAACAACACCAAAAACAGAAAATATCAAAATATATCTTTTATTTTTTCTATTTCACCCAAACAACTCTGCATGAAATTTATAATTACCAACAAGAAACTCTGGCAAATCGGTGCCTTATTCCCAGCTCTTGCATTTCTTGTCTTTTAGTTGCATAGTTGAAACTGGTAGTGGTGGAATACTCTGCTCATGCCTGAACACATTTTCAGGATCCACTTTAGTCTTAATTTTAACCAACCTATTGAAATTATCTTTGAAATACATGTTTCCCCAAGAAGTTGCTTGTATAAAGCTTGTACTATTCTTCTTATTCATTCCCAAATCAAGATCTCTATAGTTCACATACGCTTCCCTTGGAAACTTAGACACATAAGGGGTCATGTAGTTATAAAGCTTCCTGATCCAATCAACATGCTTTGAAGCATTCTTGTCTCCATCTTGCCAAAGAGTTAAATACTGAATTTTGTAAAGTGTTCCATTTCTGTGAGGAAAAGGAATATCAGATTCCGAAAAATTGTTCATCATGCCACCATATGGATTCCAAATCATCAAAGGACTATCTTCTTCCAACAACCTTTGCCATAATCCCTGTAAAGCCGTTTCCGGTATTGGTTCTCTAACGAAATCTGACTTTGCTTTGAAGTAATTCTTGAATGTTGATTTTCCTTCAAGCAAAACTTCAGGTGGTGTATCATTTGGATAGCCTGCAATATAGAGAACAGATTTGATCCAGCTAGTTTCCATGCAATCTTGTTTAGTCAAACCTAATTCAGGAAAACTTTCCTTCATAACTTGAAGGAGTTTCTCCGAATCACCTAGGAATTGAGCATTGTAAGAAGTAGTAATAGTTCTTTGAGTTTTGTTTGCAGCACTAGCAGCTGGTTGAATGATAACTCTCATAAAGAGATTTTCATCAATAGTTGGTGCTACTTCTTGCCATTTATGAACAATCTTACTTGCATCTTGTTCTAAGCTTTTGGTAACGGTAAAAACCGTCACGGTTTTCGGAACAGGAACAAGCTTAATTTTCCACCAAAGAAGAATACCAAAACTTCCACCTCCACCACCTCTAATAGCCCAAAAGAATTCCTCCCCCATAGATTTTCTATCAAGAACATTCCCATTTGCGTCGACTATTTTTGCATCGAGAACATTATCAGCTCCAAGACCATATTTTCTCATCATGGATCCATATGCACCTCCTGTTATGTGTCCACCAACACCTAAACTTGTGCAAAGACCAGCAGGGAAACCATGAACATCACTTTTCTCATGTATTCTATAATACACTTCGCCGATAGTAGCACCGGCTTGAATCCAAGCGCTATTATCTTCAATATCAACATTTACATCGCGAAGTTTGGCTAGGTCGACGATTATGAAAGGTGTTTCAATTTCAGAAACATATGAGAGTCCTTCATAATCATGGCCACCACTTCTTACTCTTAGATGAATACCAAGTTTCTTTGAACAAGTAACAGCTACTTGGACATGTGAATCAGTTAGGGGTGTGAATATAAATTCGGGTTTTGGAGCTGAAGGTACCAAATACCTTAGATTCTGTGCTGAAGAATTAAGGATGTTGTTAAATGAAGCATTGTTTTGAGTGTAAATTGATGCATAAAATGGTGCTGCTTTGTCTGAATAGAAGCTTAGACATTGGACAAAGTTTTCTTCAATTGAAGCTGATTTTGTTAATGAAATTGATATCAAGAGGACTAAAATTGCCAAGTGTGAACTTGGAAAAGATATCATGATTTTAATTTGTGTTGTGTTTGGGTTTGTGTTTAAGGACTCTATCACATATGTTATGTATTTATATATAAGCTATGGTGCTAATGTGATGGAATTTTTTTACGTATAAGTTGAGCTAAGGTAAACGTCATAAAGTTGAAGAGTGTTGGCATTATCTTGGAGCAAATATTCAGATTTTAATTATGAAAGGGTGGAACATGGATTTCGTGATCTATCTTTGATTAGAAGAACATCGACCTCATTTATGATAGAATAATCACATTCAAGTTGATTTATTTTAATAAGTTTTATAGTACTTTGATTATGTATATAATTTATTATAGGTAACCAAAAAAACAATATATATAATTTATGACATTTTTTTTCATTGACGAATAATTAATTACATATTTCATCATCAAATACAAAAATAACCATTGGTGTAAATTATAATGGATTAATGACAATCAAACATAAACAATAGTTCCGTAAAAAAAACATAACCACTAGTGATTTTTTTTTTAAACCATTGGTCATTACTCTTCATTTTAATAAAATTGGAAATACAGAGTCTAATAGAAGAGACTATACAACATAGTGAAGTAATGTTTAAATATTGTTTAGAAAAAATAATCACATTTAGTATCCTTATTTTGACATCAAATGCATAAATTTAATCATACAACTGTGTAAATCTCAAAGAATAAACGAGATTTAAATTCGAGCGAAGATACACATGAATTTATTTTAAGAGTTATTTTAAGTGTGATTTTTTGAGACTTCATGTTTTTAACATCGAACACATATCCTGTAATTTATAAAGGGTTTTTTAGTCATCGTGAGCTTAGCTCAGTTGGTAGTGACGATACATAATATATGCAAGGTTCGACGTTTAAACCCTGGTCAAAAATAAAATAAAATAAAGGGTTTTTAACCTATGTAGCGTTGCATAGCTTAAGCTCTAATAAATGCATCATTTGTGTCGTATCTAGGATGACTGAGTAAATGTTTATTGGAGCTTAATCTATTCAATGTTGTATGAGTTAGAAAATTAAGCTCCAATAAACGCACCACCATTCTTTAGTAATCTAAAAGATGGCTCATATTTATGATGAAGATTCTAACTCCCAGTTCTATAAAGATACACAGTCAAAGATAATACTCCATTCATTTCATGGCTTTCTAGTGGGGACAAATTGGTAGGTCCTAATCTCAACGTCACTCACTCATAGGTACATTTGTTACGCAAGTTTAATGGCAAGCATTTAACTTTTGTAATACTTGTTTGCTAAGCAGAAATATCCATCGCCCAACTTATAGATTGTGTAGAAGTGTGATTTAATTAAGTTGTAGGCACAGATTCTATGGTCTAGTATGTGGTAAACATAAGATGTATGGAAAACTAAAAGGAGAAAGAAGAACAACCTTGTTAAAAGGAATTATATTAATTGAGGTATGGTAGATTAAGCATAAGGAGTGCCGAAAAAACCACGAATAAAAAGTCAAATTACAACAAAATACAACAAAGACAAATAAAGAGAAGGGGAAGGGAAAAAAGTAGGTCAAAGCAACTCTATTATAAGTTGATTCTCAAACAAGTTAAATGATCAAGTCACCATAGATGATAGTTAAAAGCTAAATTAATGTGTTTCGCTTTCATTCACAATAAAACCGTAACTTAATTTTGTCGAAAGTTGTTGTAACGATTCCTCTTTTAATTTTGACGAAAAATCTAATGCTTTCTTTTACACCAAATCACCCACAGACATGATAACAAAATGAATTGAAATGTTACACAGATGTTTTTTGGAAACCCGCCTAAATTTCCAATTTGAAGAAAGTGATCCACTAGGATGCACCGTACTCAAACCAAACCAATTAGAGATACCTAGCCAAACTTTATATATTTTCTAACAAGCTTAATTTGTTGGGAAATATATATACTTTTATTATAAAATTTCAATTTCCAATTTTTAAGTTTAGTAGGATTGTCTTAGTTCGCCGCAAATCCCAGTTCAATTGACAAAAATGCAAATATTGTTATATCAACGACTCTTCAATTATTTGTTTGCGTAAGTTTTCAATCAATGTTGTCATTTTGTCTATCTTTTTTAATCAATGTTTTTTTTTTTGAAGGAATCCTTTTTAATCAATGTTGTTATTTTATCTATCTAAAAGAAAAATGTGGAAAATCTTTTAAACGGGAAATATTTTGTTGAAAAATAATTTGTTTTTTGTGTTTTTTTTCCTAGCCGTATTATATATATTTGAATAAAAAAAAGGTTAAAAAGAGTAAAAGTGCTTTGATATAAATATATAAATAAATAAATAGAAGAGGAGAGGTGACATATATAATTGAAAGACAAAGGTCCTAAATATATTTCTTTACGTTTGGAGATGATAGACAGACTAAGAGGATTTCGTGTAGTGTGAGCAACATTTTAACAAAAGTGTGCAACATATGACATGAACATTGTTTCTAATTCTGCCATTGCATGTCGGTTACTTTGTTCTAAGTTTAAACAACAATTGAAAAGTATATGAATACATTGAACCTTAAAAGTTACTTAGCCTAGATAACTGAAAAGAGAATCAGTGCATATGTATCTTAAGAAGAAATGTTCATATCAGAAAGGTAAGTGGGAGATTTCATTTTCAAACATTCTTGTACATAAAAAAAAAAAAATACAAATGTACACACACAAAAGTGAATGGAGTCCATAAAAAAGGTAAATGGGAGATTTCATATCAGTAAATATTTGTGTACATAAATGAAATCTCTCCATATATACACAATGTACACAAATATGAAGTCCATAAAAAAGTACAAATGTACAAAGAGTACTTAATTTCGTTGGTTCATCATTAAAATGCATAATCTGTAAAAATAATAAATTAAAATGCATAACCTAACCTCAGTTATTTGGCAATAAATTACCTGGAACTATCTTTTGTGCTGGAACTTTTCAAAAAGGAAAAATTGAAGTATCTCTTTTCCTATTTGAGGGTAACAATGTCACAAGATATATTGAGCAAAAATAGGCATTTTTTTTGCTAATCATAGTTTCCCACAATTGTAGTTAAACATATTCTAGACAATGTTTGATATTAAACATGGTTATATCTTTCAGCTTAGATTTGAACATTAATTTATCATATTATAAGACTAAAATCTCATTCGTAATTAGAAATAAGCTAGTAATATTAAATTTGGTTGGAGGGCGATAAAGGTGAGAGAGATATTATTTTAAATGGTATAATTGGTTGGAGGGCGATAAAGGTGAGAGAGATATTATTTTAAATGGTTATACTAACTTGTGTCCTTATGTTACATGTTAAAAAATTCAAAAGTAAAAAATATTCTTTCAAATTTTGTACATTTAATTTATTACAAATTTTAAAATTAAATTAAATATACAGATTCCAATAAAAAGTTACTATATTTGATTCATTAAATTGTACCTTAAGACGTAAGTTAACTTTTTCATATTTTAAATTTGAGTTGTTTTATTCAATTATTTGGAAGCACATGAACAAATTTTCCCTCAACATTAAAATTTGGACAAAACTTAGATACAATTCTTTAGGTGTTTTTCGTATGATTCTTAACTAAAAACACACTTTTTTTTTTGATATAATAAACCATGAGAAAATTATGGATTTGAGAAAATGATATTGAATTTAGTTAAGAAATATACGAAAAACACTTAAGGAATTCTACATAAATTTTTTCCTTAAATTTTCTCAGCTCTCCTCATCTTACCAAACATACAAGATTTTTAAATTCTCTCCTTCGCTTCTCTCCTTCATTAAAATCTCTTTTCTCCTATCCATTGAACCAAACATACATAATATCCAAAAACGATCATATCCTAAATCAGTGTTACCTTTAGAGTTACGTGCGCCACTATGAAATCCACCATCTTATCTTAATCTTGAGGAATTTTTGCTACATGATGGCACAACTGGACAAGTCTCCTTGTTTGGTTTATGGCATATAGAGTCGGCACATGATTCTCCAGTCAACCACTACCATAATAAAAAACACTTAAACCTCAAATTAGTTGGGGTTTAAGGATTCTATAAACCAGAGCCACATGCTTGGAAGATCAAGGACAAGATTTCAAGGAATTTTGAATTAGTAGTGGATTAATTAACGTGCCATTTAACCAAGTAGTGGTTCATGTTCCTGTGAGGATTAAAAAATGTAAAAGTTTGATTGGACCTTCCATTAATTGGAAGAATGTGAGGTTGAGTTGGTGTACATGCATTTTAAGATTTAAACAATAATTTTACAAACCATAAGTACTTGTGAATTTTTGTCAATAATAAAGGTGAAAGATATTATAATTTGGTATATCATACATTAACAATAAAAAATTAGTTAAAATAGCAAAGATGACGACCTTGTGTTACCCTTTAAAAATAGAAGTTTGCAGTCATCTTCGATTTCATAAGTGAGACATGATTAGACGGTAGTTGATTCAACAACATAAAAAAAACAAATATAAGTTGAGCTTTTAAGCACTTATATTTATTTTTCTAGTATAAATTGAATGACCATCTTGCTTATTAAGATAAGGAGGCTCTCTATTTTCGTGAGCTTAACTTAATTGGTAGGAACAATACATAATATATATGAAATCCAGAGTTCAAATCCCGACCACCATAAAAAAAGAAGATAAAGAAGCTCTTGAGTTTCCATTTTTCAATCGGAATTGTGAGACATGGTTGGAATTTTAGGCGATGTTGATGTTCAAGTGTTGCTCTCATATTAAAGTGGTAACCATAGAATTTGTCTGCAGCTGCATGGTTGTTTTATTTTATTTTTAAATTGAACTTCTTTGTGTAATGCATTTGCATTGGTAAACTCACTTCTTCAAATTTAAGTCAAATACATCGTGAGATTCTTTTAAGTATAATGTTTGTACTCAAGTAATTCTTTTAACTGTTTAGTTTTAAGTTGGACATTTAGGTTGGTAAAAGTGAAATAATCCGTTCTTTAATTTTTGTGTATGACAAATTGGTCCCTCTTTTAATCCAACTTTACTAAAAAGTGGTTACATGACTATTTAACATTGAGGTGGAAGATTATATCAATTAATCAACCAATTTTGTTTCAAACCAAGAATGAGTAATGCAATTATGAACCTTAGTTTTGAGAGGGATGAATTTAGACCTACCAACTTAACAATAAATTTCCACATAAGCACTTTTTAACTGAGTTTAATAGAAATTAAGAAGGTAATGATGGATATATTTTATGACTTAAAATACAAGGTGTACACATTTAATAATATAAAGGACTAATTTAAAACAAAAATTAAAATAATTAATCCAATACAAACATTAAACTTAAAAGAATTTAGTATGGATTTTATCTTTCATTTTAAAAAGCTCCGTTTAACATGTAAACAGTTCGTCCGTGTGAAAGAAAGAAGAAAAATCCTATTGCTTTCAAGTAAAACAGAATTCAATTGAATAATAAATCAATTAAAACGTTACTCAAAAACTAAAAATCCTAATTCAGTACAAAAAACCCCAAATCAATATTTCTCAACATCACGTGTCTTCAACATCATCCATGACAATATCCTTTTCATCTTCCCCTTCCTCTACTTCAACTTACCCTTTCTCAGAATTATGTTTTCCGGAAAAATACTTTGTATTCATAATTTTAATCTCTGTTTCTCTCCAGAAAACTTTAAAGAAAAGTGACAAAATGGGAATGATTTTGGTATATATATATATGAGGGTAAAATTGACAATTCATGTAAAATGTAAGGGTGAAGGTATAAGTGTAGGGGTATGGGGTAAAATCTTTAAGTATTTGGGGGTGTGCTTAGCAATATCATTTCTTCAAATATATTGGGCCGAAAGTATGTCAGAATACTTTGGGGAAAAAGCCTTTGACTCAGATGTGTTACTATTTGCACCACTGTGTTTTCTAATACACTCTTCTTATAAAATTGTTTTTTCCTAATACACTCAAAGTGTTATTGGGGGTGGACCGCTTCACTATGTGGGATTGACTAACAAGAAATTGTCTACGACTAAATGGATGTATCGAAAAAATCTATAATGAAGGTGCATAATCTTTGTAGCTGCATATAGTTTAAAACCTAAAAATTGTTGTATATGCATATTAGAATACCCCTATCTTGTTAGCCGAATCCTCTGGAGTTTTAGGCCATGGGTTGCTTAGTCTTATGCTTTTTTGTGCTTTCCCTCTGATAAAAAAAGAACACCCCTAAAACTTATTATCAACATTATCAAATTCCCACAAAGTCTTCATTTATAGCACAAATTATTGTCAATCAATTTTAAGCAACGTTTAGATACTTTATATAATAGGTTTTGCTAGAAGACACCCTTTATGAAGGTGTCTTTTAGCACATTATCCTATATGCATTTGCTAAAAGACACAAACTAATTTTTATAAAGGTGTCTTTTAACAAGTTATAACTAAAAAGTTGATAATCACACCTTGAGGCGTGGATTGCTAAAAAACACCTTTATGGGTGTCTTCTAGCAAAATCCTATATAATATGTCCTTTATACTTATATTACATGAATGCTTATACAGTGTCCATGGGCTCAATATTTGTGTGGCAGGAAATGAAGGATTAGGAAGGGATTTAAGACATTTGACATTATATGTTAATCGGTGGCGGATTTTGCACAAAATATCAGGGGAAGCAGTAAATATTAACTAAAATATCATAACTGAAATTCATAAAAGCCATATACAATTTCATTCAAAAATATCAATGTAATAATTTCAACACAAAATTAAAGCTCCAAATAAACTATCTATCAACTAGATAGCCTATCATATGCTTAGAGAATCCAAATCTGTCTACTAAATGTTTGCATGTGTGAATGGAGGGGTACTAGAGAGATGTACGTAAAATAAAATTGTATGAAGTAAATTTTACTAATTTTCTATATAAAAAAAAATAAAATTGAAGATACTGTGACCCCTATGGGTCTTTAAAAGATTTCCCAGTGATGCTAATGATTGTGACCGAAAACAACAAATAATTCTGCCACACAAAATCACTCTCAAATACATTGAAAAATTCACTTTTAGTTGATTTTTTTGGGGCAAAAACACTTTTAGTTGAATTATGTATCAAATCAGCCGTTAAAAAAAAAAAAAAAGTCCTGCTATATATTGCGAGACTCCTTTCTTGAAATTTCACGACCGCTTACATGTTTAATTTCTAAAAGAAAGAGAGAAGCATACAGTTTCGGATTTCATGGAAAACATGGGTGGTCATGGTTTGAGAAGCCAATAGAAACTAGTCGGGAGATATTCGCTATCAAGGCAGTCGCGATATTAAGCATTTCTGAAAAAATAAATACCATTTCAACCTTTTAGCAATCAGAACAAGTTTTATTCATAATTTATGTAAAGTTGCTTCTTTTGAAACTAATATCCATAGACACTATAATGATTTGTATAATTCATACATACACACATCAATATATTTCGAGTTGCAGTCTTATAAAAGAAAAAGGGTTAACACTTGAAATATTCTTTATCTAATTCAAACATATACCATTAAATTATTCATTTGAAACATATAAAAATATTTAATCATATCAATTCTTTACTTAATATGTATTTTATTAAGACGCTTAGAAAGTAAAATGGTCACATCAGCACAAGATACATCGCATAAAATATTAAACATTTGATATTGATTCTAATTCTCTGAGACTTGTCTCTTTCAATGCAACAATATAAATCCATAACTTAATATTTTCAATTACTTGCATAAAAATATTTATTTTTGGAATTAGATTTTAACATTTATGTAGTCAAGCATTGGACAATTAGGATGAAGCACCAACCATTAAAATTCCATGTAAGTTGGATCTAGTGTTTGAATTATTTAAGGTTGTTAAAAAAAACCACTAAACTGAACCGAACCGAACCACAGTTAAATAAACCAAACAGTTAGATAACTAGAACCGTACAGCATAGCTAGCTTTTTCAGTTCATTCGCAACCAATAATTTAAATTAAAATTGAATTCACAAACCCTAAACCCCAAATCACACTCCCAATCCAATGTCAACTTCTCGTCGCTGCATAAACTGCAGCAAAACCTCATTCACCCGCGACGACGAAACCGGCGGTTCATTCTGCTCCTCCTGCGGCGCAGAACAGCCCTTCGATCAATTCGAAACTTACACCTGCGGAATCAACGGTCCGCAAGGAACCTTCATCCACATCGGAACCTCCGGTTCAGGTACAATCTACTCTTACAAAGACCGTAAATTATTCTCCGCTCGTAATTCCATTGAACAATTCACCACTAAATTAGGTTTAGGTTCAAAGAAAATTGAAATTAATACTATGATTAGTGATATCACTGATGGCGAATTCGGTCAAGGGGATTGGTTTCAGGTTTTGATTGGCGCGTGTTGTTATGTTGTTATGCGTAGAGATGAACGTGCTTTGTCGATGAATGAAGTTGCGAATGCGGTTGGTTGTGATGTTTTTGAGCTTGGGAAGATGGTTATTAGGGTTGTTGATTATTTGGATTTGAGAGGGAGTGATTTTCCCGATTTTGATATTGTGCATTTGTTGAAAAGGAGTGTTGATAGTTGTCGTTGTTTTAGGGAGGTTGATAGGAGTTTGGTTGATAGAATGAAGAAACAAGGGGTGTTTTTGTTGCAATGTGCGGTGAAGTTGTTTTTGAGTACGGGGCGTAGGCCGTTACCTTTGGTGGTTGCGGTTTTGGTTTTGGTTGCGGAGATTAATGGAGTTGATATTCGGTTGGAGGATTTGGCGAAGGAGGTTCATGCTATTGTTTCGACTTGTAGAACTAGGTATAGAGAGCTTCTTGAAACGCTTGTGAATGTTGCGCAAGTGTTGCCTTGGGGGAAAGATATTACGAAGAAAAATATTATTAAGAATGCGCCGTTTGTGATTCAGTATATGGAGAAGAAGTCTATGTCGAAGCCTGTTGAGAAGAGGAAGGATGTTGATCAGACTGGGTTGGATTTGGCTGATGTGGTTGATGAGTGCTTAACACAGGAGGGGCAATATGAGTATGGGGTTGATGGATTAATTCACCGAAAAGATTCTCAGTATTTTTCATTGCAAAGTAATGGTGATAGAGAAGGCATTGTGGATGATGAAAGGTTACAGATTTCACCTGAATGTTTGTCTCTGATGTATGACAAATTTTTGAATGAGAATCGTGATGCTATGTCTTCAAGGAGTGCAAATGTTCAGAAAAGGAGAAGGTTGGAACTTGATTTTCAGGAGTGGTGGAATGAAGAATCGGAACTGAGCAGAAAGCTTATACTGAAAGAGTTACTAGAGAAGGATATTGGAGTGGTATCCATGCCACCATCATTTGTTAATGGTCAATTGAAATGTAAAATGAGGCGAGAGAAGATCAATGCTGCAAAGAAGCGGATAAAAAGAATAACTCATCCATTACATGCTGATCTTGGTGATACTGCAAATCTTGGCATTTTAGATAGTACTTGCACTGAAAGAAAGAAGTACAGAAGAGGAATGGCAGTTGATGGTATTGATTGGGAAGACTTGATTATTGAGACACTTGTTCTTCATCAAGTAAAGGATGATGAAATTGAGAAGGGGCATTACAATACCTTACTAGGCCTATATGTGTTTAACTCTGGCGTTGTATAAGAGAAGTTTAAGATGTAAAGACATTATATAAGAAGAATTAAGAATTTCAAATTTACTGGCATTTCAATTATCCATTGATATTTTTTGACTGACATCAATCATATGAATTAGCTGATATTTTAATGCTGCAGATTTTGTGCTAAACTTTTTATATATTCATTCGTAATGGAAGTTACTTTTATTTGCTGTTCTAAAATTTAAGCACCGTGCTCTGTACTTGGTATCTGGCGGGTTCTAAGGTGAGGAGCAAACAAATTCCTCACCAGTGTACTGCTTTTATTAACTATTTTAGATAAATGAATAAATGAAATGAATGAGCTAGTTTGTTTACATTTACCTAATTACATAAGTTGTTGAAAAATGTTATTATACAGTCTTTAGATTTACATTCAAAGTAGGTAAAATTGCATAGCAGATCTCGTTGAAGTACCGCCTGTACCCTCCCCATCTTTAGTTGCTGGTCACATTCAAAAAGGATCAGCTCCATGCAGTTACATTACTTAGTTGAGAGCCCATCAAATTTATTTGACAAGGAACAAGGACAATGTGGCCGAAGCACTTTCGACAAAGTAGTGGGTAAGCTTGGTATTCTGAAATAAGGTTCAGGTAATATTTATTTTTTCCATTATTTTTTCAGTTGTATGTTAGAACTTGTATTTGGGGCTATATACGTGACTAGGTCAAGAAATAACTGTGAAATCCTCTTTTGATTAGTAATTCAAAATTCACTCTTTGTAGAAAACGAATATAGCCCTAAATATGAATTGTAATTTATCAGCCTGTAGCAGAAGCTGTTATGCCCAGTTGGATTGTAAGACTTATTTGAATATTTCTCTGTTTATACTCTGAATTGATTAATTGGACCAACTGAGGTCAAAGTTTGTTAGATTTAGGTGCTTTTTTGAAGTGCGGTCATTGCTAATTGCACACATTCTTGATTGAAATTTTGAACTGGTTCACTGGCAAATAGTATTTCTTAAGATAGTGATAGCATTAGGAAGTTACAGCCTGGCAGCTAAGCACATAATTAAGGCCCTGAATCCGTGTAAAAGGGGAGTTAGTGAACGGGGCGAGACATACGAGAGTTAATTTGAAGAGAGGGAAAGGGGGATCTATGTAAAAGGGGGAGGGGTTGTTTATGTGGGGGTCATTCACTTGGTATTTTCTTTCGAGCTGTTATTGCTGTGCTGGGACTCCCAGCCCAGCAATAACAGCCTGGGACGGATCCTCTAGCTGGGAGCTTTGGTCTTATATAAGCACTTCACAATCACGTTTAGTCTGAAAACAAGTTTTTATTTATAGTGTTTGAATGATTGTGATTGTGAAATATATGATAGTTTAAGCATATGAAGTTAGACTCTAATATGTTTGGTTTCAATTTTGGAGGGTATAAAATGATTCTAGAGGTTGTAGAATTGATTTTGCTTGTAGAGTTGATTCTACTTAAAGCTAGAATTTGCAGCTTTTGGCTTCTGTAATTGATTTAGCCTTAAATTTGTAGCCTAAATTGGTTTTACATACATAAATCCAAACATAAATCACTTTACATTATACACACTTTTATCCAGAATCAATTTTACAGAATCAATCCACTTAAAATCAATTCTGATCACAACAGAATCAAACGTAGTTATAGGTCTGAGTTTGTCTTGAATGATTTCACATTCTATCACACTAATATGTCATGTTAAAAAAACAAGTAGCTTAAAAACCTTATCCTTGCTAGCCCTTATTAGATATGCAATTGCGCTCTTTCGTTCACCCTGTACTATAACAAAGATGACCATGGAGATCTGTAAAACTTCATGATGGAAAATTCAGAAAGCTAACTTTTCCAAAGCATTGAGGTAAGGTTGGAGCAAATAAATTGTACTACTTTCACTTCTATGATTTATTTTTGTCACTGTTTTGTTACTTATGTGTGAATTCATTAAAATGGCAACTCCAGAGAACTATTATACAATTATTACCTGAAGTGAACCCTCTCCACAGAAAAAAAGATTCTGTTGTATAAATTGTATTGGTTTGGCTAATTTAGCAAGGGGTTTGTGGCTTAACTTTTCAGTTTTGGGAAAGTAAATGTTGCATAAGAAATAGGAAAGGGAGTAAAACATACATCAATAAGACAAAGGTGGAATGCTCTGCTCGTGCCTAAAGAAATTGTTAGGATCAACTTCTTCTTTTACAAGTGTTAATCTTTCAAAATTAGACTTGAAATATTTCATGCCCCAAGATTTTGCTTCTTCATAGCTTGTATTGCCACTGTTCACTCCTATATCAAGGTCCCTATAGTTCAAATATGCTACTCTTGGACACTTTGAAACATAAGGTGTCATGTATGCATATAACCTTCTCATCCAATCCATATGCTTTGGTGTTTCTTCATTTGAATCCCAATTTATCAAATATTGGATACCATAAATGATCCCATTTCTATGTGGAAATGGAGTTTCTGATTCTGAAATCTCACCCATTCTCCCTCCATATGGTGTCATAATCAAAGTTGGGTTGTTCTCTTCAAGTAACATGTTCCACAACCCTTCCAAACCTGACTTAGGAATTGGTTCAGTTACAAAGTCTGATTTGGCTTTGAAACTTGAAAGTGTTGTGTTTCTTTGAAGTAACACTTCCAATGAACCATGGATGGAATAGCCTGCAAAATAAAGAACAGATTGAATCCAACTCATCTCAGTGCAATTATCATGTTGCAAACCTAATTCTTCAAAGTTGTTTTGCATCAAAGGAAGCAAGTTGTCAGATTTCCCAAGATATAGTCCTGTGAAAGAAGCAAGTACAGTTTTTCCACCATCAGAAGATGAATTAGCAGCTAGTCCTATAACTGAGTGCAGAAAAAGTTCACTGGGAAGCTTGTTTGCTATTATTTGCCATTTCATGAAAAGGGTAGTAGCATTTTGATCTAATCTCTTTGGAATATCGAAAACTGTCACATTTGAAGGAACTTGTACAAGCTTGACTTTCCATGCGGTAATCACTCCAAAGCTTGATCCTCCACCTCCTCTTATAGCCCAAAATAAATCTTCACCCATCATTTCTCTATTTAGAATATTTCCATTAACATCTACTATTTGAGCATCAATTACATTATCAGCTGCAAGACCATATTTTCTAAATAATGTACCAAATCCACCTCCACTGAAGTGACCTCCTACACCAACAGTAGGACAACTACCCGCTGGAAAACCATGAACATTACTTTTATTTGCAATTGCATAGTAGAGTTCTCCAAGAGTAGCACCTGATTGAATCCATGCATTTTCTTCTTTGATGTCAATGGTTATTGACCTAAGGTTTGTGAGATCAATGATTAGGAATGGAACATTAGAGACATAAGAAAGACCTTCATAGTCATGTCCACCACTCCTAACTCTTATTTCTAGGCTTTGTTTTTTTGAACAAATTATTGTTGTTTTGATTTGAAATAGGTTATTTGGAAAAACAATAAGGTTAGGTTTTGGAACTGAACTTTCTAAGAATCTGTTGTTTCTTATGGAAGATTGTAAAAGAGTTGCATAAGATGAACTGTTAGTGAGTATTACTTTTGTAGTTGAATTTGAATTTTCTAAACCTGATGAAAAACATTGAAGGAAATTACTTTCAATGTCATGAGAAATATATGTTTGAGGGAAAATTGAGATGAAACTTATGATTGATAGGAGTGCTAATTTTGTGTATGTAAATGCCATGTTTATTTGTAAATGGATTTCTAACCGCAAACAGTGATCTTAATCGTTGATTAAAAATTTAGCCCATCTAAATGGATTCCTCTAGTTTCTAGGAAATTGGGACCCATAAAAATTTAAAGTTCGGCTGAAAGTTAAGTAATGTACATAGATTTTTTTAGTATGGATTCGAACTTGATTTTTTCAGAATGATTTTCACTTAATTGAAGTTCATTAAAAACTTCAACTAAATAACTCTAATAATCTAATCTATAATCAACTACTATATAGATAACTGGTGCGGCTATTTGGTGCATGAGACAATATGAATACTGAGCTAGGGAGGTATTATTTATTTTCAAAAGAATAACCATTGGAAATTACAATGTTGGAAGATTACATATGCCATTTCAGGCTTTGGATGTATCAGTTCTTTAGCAATCACAGCTACAAAATTAGCTTAGTTGTCAATTTGCCACTTTTAATTGAACCAAATAGACCATAGTACATAAAATTTATAAAAACGATCATGTTAAAGCTTTAAGAATATTTGCTACATGGTGGTAAAATTGGACTTTATATGCCACAGCATATAAAGTCGGCACGGGATTCCAGTCAAGCACAACCCTTAAACAAAACTTCATAATCAAATTTGTGGTTTAAGGGTTATATAAACAAGAGGAAAAATGCTCTTCTCCCAATAAGTTTTACTCATTCCCAATCAAACTTTCGAAAATACCCCTAACGTGAGTTAACTCACACATGTGTTAATCCCGCGTGAGTTAACTTACGTTGCGTGAGTTAACTCACAAATGTGTTAAATACTGCGTGACTTAACTCATACGGGATTAACTCATGCATGAGTTAACTTACGCTGTGACTGTGCAAAATACCAGAACATGTAGAAACTCAATTTTCCCTAATTTTCTTAATTCCTTCATTCATTCATACATCCATTGAGTCAATTGCATCCATTTTGTCATCATACATTCAAGCATTCGTTCATAATTAAAATACGAAGAATAAAGGAATAAAATAACGCAAAATGTCATAAAAACGCAAAAGCGCAAGTGTAAATATATTCGACAAAATGTAATAAAAAAACTACAAATATACAAAAGTCATAAGATAAAACCCTACTCTTGTGAACTATGACTCCTATTCCTCCTCCGCGGAGCCTGCACCTCCTCCAGCACGCTATACTCGGCCTAGATACCCTCCATAATGTCGAGAACCAGTGGATTTGAAAACACATCAGAAACCCCCATTGTACTCTCCACTTTGGCTCTGATGTTGCCGATGATCTGGAATGGGTCTGGAAGCTGTCTGGCCCATTGCTGCTCAACAATAACCTCCTCGTAGGGAGGGACATGAGCTGTGTAGTCAGGAATGGCCGTAGGGGCGATCATAATAGGATGAGATACTTTGTAGAACCATCTCATGTACCCCTTTGAATGCTTCCACACCTCGTCCTCTAGGACCGGATTACCCCTCTCATGCTGGCTAAGGACATGGACAACAAACTCAATGAAGGCTGTGACCACCTCCTCTGGCTCAAGAGGCCCAATCGTCGTAGGAGGTTTGAGAATGGTTTGGACATAACTGTACTGCCTCAGAACCCGCTCTGGCAAGCTACGACACATCCTGGCTTTGCCAGCCATAATCCATCTGGAGTACTAACATATGTCATGAAAAGGAGTTAGGTCTCATTGAGTCTCGTATGACCTCCAGATGACATGAGCATGCTCCATCGAATCAGTTGCGGTTATGTAGTGTCCAACATCAAAAAAGCCTTTGAGAGGTTTCCATCTACCCACAAGCGGGTCAACATGCAGGTAATCTGGATCAAGCCTTCTCGGAACGAGCTGCCTGAAGTGCGCAAAAACCCATCCCTGCAAACACAAAGAGACAAATTTATATCAGCACAAGTATCATACAAACAACTATACATTTACGATTCACTAAAAAAAATAAGAAAAAAATATATTATCACAAGCAAGGTCATGTAACCACCAACAACGCTAACAGTTGAGTCGGAGGTAGGAGAAAACTGCTCATATAGGAAAGCAAGTCTCATGCCGCCCCATGACTAGTCGCCCACCATGTCTAAATCCTGAAGCGCAAGCAGCCATAGCAGATTAACCGTTTTGTTGTTCTTGCCGGCAAAAAGGGTGTAGTCAAGGATGAACAACAAAAACGCCTTAACGCAGGAGGTCTTAACAACACTCTGCTCCTCCTCCTCCTCCCCCTCCTCCTCCTCCTCTGTGTCAGGCTCCACCAGCTGATTACACCTATTCAACAGTGATTCGTAACACCTCTTCAGTTTAGTGTAACTGACTTGAGCACCACACTATTTTTCCACCTTATCCATCGCCTCCTCCTCTGTAAAACATAGCTCATCCTGCATCAGCTGTATGCCCTGCTCATGAGATAACTCCTCCTCCTCCTCCTCCTCCTTAATAAGCCTCCTAGTGATGGGGATGTGTAGAAGATATGCCACATCATTTAGTGTGAGAGTCATCTATCCAACAGGCAGATGGAAGTTGCTGATGTCTACATGCCATCTCTCTTACAAGGCACGAATGAGCCCGTGAGAGATGTTGTCGTACCTAATCTTAAGTAGGGGGTAAGACCGGAATCATTCACCGGGTCCTAGAACCAGTCATTTGCTTCTCCCGACAACGACACTGCAAGTTAATAAGTTTAAGCTTCTTCCCATGCGAGACACTGATCATCTTATGCGACAATTAAAACTGAAATACAAAAACAAAAACATAAACAAACAACAACACCCTTAAAAAAATAATAAGTAAAATAAACATGAAATATTCTAACATAAACATGAAATAAGTAAAATAAGTAAAATAATCATTAAAATAAGTAAATTTTAATATTGTAACATAAACATTAAATAAGAAAAATAATAAGTAACATATCATTAAATTAAATAAAATAAAGCAATTATACTTACTTCGGCATCGACCCATAGCCTACATGCCACGTGTTTACCGAAGTTCGGTAAAAGTGACAACTCATAAGGCCCCCCAGGAAAGCCCTGCGGTCCGGCCTCAAACTCCATAGCCGGCTCCCACTGAGCCTCAGCCTCTGGCTGGTGACCCTCACCCTTCTGCTCCTGCTGGTGAGGCTGCTGATATTGAAGGTGCTTATATTGAGGTTCCTGTTGATACTGCGTTGGGTCCACTATCTGGGACGCAGTCGTCTGTGAAGATGAACCCTCCGCATCATTAGCCTGGATAACCTCGTGTTCCAACCTCTCCGTCGACCAGCCATAGGAGGGCGTTGTGCCACCTTTTCTCTCCGGGCACTCCTTGTAGCCGATTCCCTATCTCCCCTCACTCTGCCAGGCTTCTAAGACATATCTGCACAACATTCCAAAAAGCAAAAAATCAATGATTTTTTTCATTCGGACATTGTGTCATTTCTAACTATTCAACAACAGTTAAATTTCGGCAATGTCATTTCAATCCTTAAACTACTACATTGCAGTCAAACATACTATAATCAACATTAACAAACCAATTTCATCATTAACAATCTAAAAAACAAAAAAATTTCATTGAGACATTTTATCAAACACCTAGAGTCCAACTTTCAATCAACTTAAATTCAAACAATTTCAAAACCCTAAACTACCACATTGCACTCTAAACAACATCTAAACTACAATTCCTAACTTAATTCATCACTAACAATCCTAAAAACTAACATGCAAGCCAAATTTCTAAAAACCTAAAAATGTCAGATTTCTCCAAAAAAATCATAAATTTAAACAAAAAAAAAAGCAATGAAGTAGAATAAGCATAACTTACTTGTTGATTTGGTTAATTTGATGTTGATTTGGTTGAAGTTGGTGAAATTCGCAAAAATGGTGTGGAACGAGTGATATTTGTTGGGAGAAGAGCATTTTTCAAACAAGAGCCACAAGCATTGAAGAGTGAGGACAAAATTTCAAAGGTATTCTGGTTTTGATATCAAATTCATTATTCGTTCCTACCAAATCTTGAGAATTTCTTTTTTCAGGCTTCTTCTGTTCAAATCTTATAATCAAAAGTGTATTTGATGTTTTTTAGATTATAAAACCCAAATTGAATTAACCTAATTTTGTTCAGATTCAATTCAATTTATTAAAATGACATAATGTAAAATTGACAACAAAATTTAATAATTCATCACATTATTAATTGAACAAAATTTTATAATACATTTACATTAACATACCACTACGTAGTAGAAAATGTTTGACAACTAAATCTAAATTTGGAGGGAGAAGGTTTCTCATCCCTTCCGCGGATCCTCCAAAGAATATGGAAACACAAAATGAAGAAACAAAAAAAGGTGGAAACTGATCTGAGCAATCCCAGATCCAAAAGTCCAAACTCCATATCCAAACCGATCTAAAATACAAGTTCATATAAGACAACCTTCGTTGACCATTCATACTAACCCCACTAGATGACACAAAGGTCTATGTTGAAATTATGTTAAAATTGTTATGTTTAATTAATGTCGTACCCGATTGAGAAATATATGATAGTTTAAGCTGGACTTTGTTTCTGTCTTGAATGATTTCACGTTCTATCACACTAATAGGTCATGCAAGCTAAAAAAAAATTAGGTAGCTTGAAAATTTTATCCCTGCTAGCCTTTATTAGATATGCAATTGCTCTCTTTCATCCACCTGGTATTTATAACAGTGATCACCATGGTGATCCATAAAACTTCATGATGGAAAGGTACTAAGGTTGGAGCAAATAAACTGTACTAGTTTCACTTTCCTCTATGATTTATTTTTGGCACTGTTTTATTACCTATATGTGTGAATTCATAAAAATTGCAACCTACAGAAAAAGAGATTCTGCTATATAAATTATACTGGTTTGGCTACTTTACCAAATGGTTGGTGGTTTATTTATTTTTATTAACAAGAGGGCCTTAGCCCGCAAAAATGGAAAAAACTACCACTTAATAAAATGTAAAGTCAAAATACCAACAAAGTCAGCTAAAAATAAAGAATTAATTTGAGCGGAACAATGCTCATATAACATCAAAGTAGAAGAGCAAATATATTGTTATAATTGTTATATGGAGTAATATAATTACACATTGATAATGCATTATATGATATCCCGAAAAGCATTATATGAAACTAATTTCATACAAATTTATTACGTTTCAAGGATATCATTCTAAATTGATATCATATTAAAAAAAGAAGTTAAATATCTCTATATTACGAGATATACTCTGGAGAAAATAAGTGCAGTGAAAAAATAATAATATATTTTTTTTATACTACACTTATATTAGTGCAATGGAAGCACATATTATTGTAAACCTGAAGTTTACAAATCGTTGGCAAAATCGGTTGGGTTATCCCGGATCTATTATGATGCAGAAACTAGTTAAAAAAAATAGATATATATTGAAGAAGAGTTTATTTTCTGAACTTTTCAGAAAGCATTTGATAAGTATCATTTGTCAATTGATATTGAACAATTGGTAGCATATGGTCATAAAAATGGATTTGAAGATCCATTCTTAGACGTCTAAAGTTAATTGTATGATTGATACTTATCAGACTATACCTTATAAACTCTAGTTTGGTTAGAAACCATGTCTTATAAATTCTATTTTGGGAATCATTAATCTTGTATTGAGATATTGATCTGCATTAAGCCAACACATTACTATATATATGTCCCCCCTTTTATCAATCATGGGTTTTAGGTTAACAACCCAACGTTTCTTATCTAAGTGGATTTTGGATGTGTTGTGTATATCATAATTACTCCAATATAATGCACTAGGATAAATCTTGAAAGAATATTGGAAAAATATATTTGATATGAATCTCCATCTATCATTAGTTGTGTTGAGCGAACTTATTTACAGCCCAGTAGGTTGATTATCAATTGATGGATTAGTTTTCCCGATATTAGGGGAAGATAAGCAGTTGAAAATGTGAACCTGAAGTTCAAATAAATTATTTGAAAGGAAATATTGTTGTGTCGTCTTGATCCTCAAGATATAAGTCATTTGCAAAGGTAAATAATTAAATATCAGCTTCTAATGCTCCAAATGAAATAGATGTCCTTGTAGGATAATCTAATAAGCAAATGAGTCTCAATTGTGCCTGAAGCATGGTAGATCAATCGGTTCAAAATATAAAAAGCCTCGAATAAGAAAAGGAGTTTAAAGGAGTGATAACCCAAACGAGGATATAGAAACTCTAAAAGAGTTTTCTGACATAATTGATTTTTCCGTTCCAGAAGAACTAATCAGGTATCTGAAAGTAATGAAATATTAATAAATTATGTCATGAATGAGAGATCTCAATAGAATGAGATGGAACCGAAATGAAGTCAACGTCGACGTGTTTTTGAATATAATATACCGCTACATGTGATAAGTAATAATGAGGATCATGGTTTAAAGTCTATTAAAGTTATAGATAATGAAAATATTTACAAATGAAAAGAGACAATTCTATTGAAATCAAACTCACTTCACAAAGTAGACCTTTTTTGAACTCGTAGTTTGCACACTTAATAATGTGAAATTAAATGGATATATATGATTTTTCGCGCAAAAAGGAAATTAGATTGGATATATATAGAGTTTGATATGTTCACCTGAAGTGAATAGGTACATGTCTACCATTTATTTTTAAGAGACATATATTCTTTAAAGAAATATTCACCTGAAGTGAATTCAAGAACTTTTTCATACTTGATTAAGTTCAGTAGCACATTAAATGCTCAAATTATATGAAAGATGTGTTACAATTTATTTGTATGGCTCACTTGATAGTGATGGTTATATGAAACTCCCCAAAGGATTTCATTTGCGTAAGACATACAATCAAAACTATTGAAGAGACATCATTTGTCCATTTTAAGAATATGGAAATGAATTTCTTATAATTGATTTTATGATAATCATATAAATATTATTTGAACTCCTGAAGAGATTCTAAAATTTGTTATATAAAGGTCAATATGAACAAATCTAGTATAATATAATGATTGTGATGTCCCTTGATGTGAGTAAAGATCACGTCCTCAAGAAAATTATGAACAATTTGAATTGGTCAGAAACAACAATATCATTTGATCATTTGAAAATGTTAGCACTACATTAAGGAAGTAGAGAATGCTCTTTATTAAGGATTATGATTTCACATATACGAGAAACTTGTGGTTTTCTAGTTTTATAAGGAGACTCTTTCTACTACTCAATATGAAGACAATATCTCAAGAACTGCTAATTTGGAGAAGGGCATGGAGATATACCATATATTTCTACATAGTAACCGTCAAATAAAGGTTTTTGATAACCAACATAAAATATTATTTGACTTTCATCGCCTCATATATAATTGTCTTTATGAGGGGGAGACACAAATGTGTTCTGCACTTTTTTTCCTTTAACCATGGTTTTATCCTATTGGGTTTTCCTGATAAGGTTTTTAACGAGACAGATTAAGACACAAAAGGTTGTTGTACTCTTTTTCCTTCACTAGAATTTTGTTTCCATTGGATTTTTCTCTAGTAAGGTTTTAATGAGGCACATCCTTCATGGACATCCAAGGGGGAGTGTTTTTTTGTTAGTAATATACTCACTCCGTCTCAAATTATATGTCGTTATGGAATTTTTTTTTTGTCCCATATTATATGTCGTTTTACAATACAACTGAAACACTTACTTTTCCTCTTATATTCTTAACTATTTATTACTATTTAATTTTGTAAAACACCTCATAATATATTTTTCTAATACAAAGTTAATTATATTTTTTAATGTGTAAAATAAAATCGGCTAACACATACGTGTGTGGTGCGTTGGAAACTTGGAATAGAAGAAAAGTGGGCCAAGGAGAATATGATTAGTCCTTTTATTTGACCTATAGGCTAGAAAGATATTGGAAAAATTAGATTTGAGTTGGATATAAGAGAGGAATCTCACGTCAAAAGAAGAGGAAAATTCAACACCATGAGAAGGAGAACGAATACACACAGAGAGCGATATGAGAAAATAAAGTTGCGTAAGGAGTATTCAATGAAGAATACCAACACGGAAGGGAAGGGAGAAAATAAATCAAGGTGGAGAAGAAATTCTTACGTGCAAGACATCTCTGGTTTCATTCATTTATGTTGTTTAATTAATTCTATTTATTAGGTTTTTTGGATGAATTTATTGAGTTATTTTGAAAGATGTAATTGTTGAGTATTTTTCTATGCAACCACATACTCAGTGTTAGTCAATGATATGTTTTTATTTTTTTATAGTGACGACAATATAAATTGATTTTAAATATTGAATTAAATTATTAACCATAATTTTTGAACTTGATCTAAGTACATTGGTTCCGAAGGCCATTATTAACCATAAATTTTAGGTTTAATTAATGATGTGGTCCCTTAAGTTATTTGTTGGTTACATTTTAGTCCTATAAGTTATTAACGTTATAATTTGATCCTTTTACAAGTTGTCACGTCACCGTTCACATGTGCCTATTTAACGTTTTGGAAAAAGACTGATGATGATGATTTATTTGGCTAACAGATACTAACTTAAGGGACCAAATTGTAACGTTAATAACTTATGAGACCAAAATGTAACCAACAAATAACTTAAGGGATCAAATCATTAATTAAGCCTAAATTTTATATGCTTTGTATATGATATCTCTAGGGCCATTATTAGATAAGTGGATTGGTTCCTACGCTCATTGTTGGACCGCATTGTTGATGGTAATAGACAACTTTTCCATACGGAGGATGAAAAGGTAGGGAGATGACAGAGAGTCTCCTTGTCTAAGGTTGTGGCCGGACTTGAAATGAGGCATCTTGTTTCCGTTCCAAAGGAACTTAAAAGAGGTGACACAGTGTATGATTAGCTTGATTGTTATATCTGAAAATGTAGCACAATGTTTAAAGTGCCCAAGATATTAAAAAACATACTAATTTTTTTTAAGAAAAAAACATACTAATATATTATAAATATTCTCATTTTAAATTACAATATATAGAAAAATTTAATATAAGTAATTGATCAATGACATCCAATTGTTTCGTGCATAAACTGTACACTCTAACTAAATTCTTTACTGATTCATTTAAATAATGAAATATGCAAAAATTATAATGTGTGTATTATAATTTTTTTTTTTTTGTGACTAACATATTAACAAAATAGTTATCTTCAGTAATTTTTTTACTGCAAACATCTGTCTCGTGTATCATATAGAAAATTTAAAATGAAAAAAAAATAGTTTAAGAAAAAAGTTGTCATCTGTCTTGTGTCACTCTTTAGAGATTCATTTTCATTTAAACAATGTTAAAACATTATTTATTTATTTTTGGTTACATCGATATTGATACAAAGGTTCCATCGCCGTTTAGCCATGATTAATTTTCATGGGCAAACCTATGGTGACACAAGGTAGATGCTCCCCTCCCAACCGATGATTTTAAACACATGAGTCAAGAATCGAACATTTGACCACATATTTAAGGGGGGCAAGTCCGTTACTATATGAACCAATCTATTGTTGGTTAAAACACTAAAGATAATTTTTTTTATAATTAATGAATTAATTATAAATATTCTCTTTTTTATGTCGAAGATATTAAAAACACATTAATTGTTAGTAATTCTTTAATGACATATACAATGGTCTCGTGTATAGATAATAAGTTGGAATAAGTAAAATATATTATCATTTTTATTTAGTAAATATAAATAATTTAAATTTAATTCATTGATTACTGACAATGGTCTCCCGGCGCTATCGCGGCGCGGAGCGGCCAAAAATGGACTGTCGCGTCACAACTCCAACGCACATCGCGTTAGGAGAAAGCGGGTTTCACGGCCGCGAAACGGTGGAGCGGGGCGGCCAATATCAGGTCAAAGTGGCCGCTATTTGGGTCGGAGCACAAAACTACTGTGTTTTGAGCTTTTCGAGGGTTTTCTGGCAAGTTTTGGGGTTTTTCGACGAGTTTCAAGGGTTTTCCGGCGAGTTTTCAGGAGAGAGAAAGGGGAGGAAGAGGAAAGACAGGGAAGGAAGAGGAAAAAGAATTTTCGAGATTGAAATCTAACGGTTGTATTCAGATCTGAATACAAAGTGGAATGGACAAAACTTAAGTACAGTACCATAGGTACTGTTTTTACTGCTCTCCTATTAGAAATAGACACGTGTACTACTTGATATTTTAATTTTAACGTTGTTACCCCCTCGTTAAGTTGTATCACACCGCTGCCAAACTACACACATCCCTGGACATAATTAACGCAGTCATGTTGCAAGGCTTGCTCTACCAATTTAATTATTGAAGGAAGAAAGATTTCCCATGAGAGGTATTCTTCGTGATTCACAGTTCCAATTATCAAAACAAAAAACTCAATTTTTTAAATTGCAGAAAAATCAATGTTTCACTTTCCAGAAGGAAACCACTGTTAAAAGGACCAAAACTATTGTGAACCATTGTTATAAGTGCATTTGAAACATGATTAACGTCAGAAATTGGATGACGGGGGAATCGGAATCCGAACTCACTGCCATGAGAGGAAAAGGCGGCCAGATCTATTCACAATTACTCTGAATCTCGTCGCCGTAATCTTCCATCATGTCGTGATTCAAGACGAATCCCTTTGTATTTGTTGTCGGTGTGACAATAAACCTTGTTTCAAATATTATCATCATCCACAAGAAGGAAGGATCTGTTTTCTTTTAGACAGAATGAAGAAGGCAATGGAACTCAAGCAGAGAAAGAATAGAGGAGTGGGTCAAACAAAAAGAGATATTATTGAACGGTGTTAAATTGAGTGTTATATGAGTACACATGTCTATTTCTAATAGGAGAACAGTAAAAACAGTACCTATGGTACTGTACTTAAGTTTTGTCCAAGTGGAATCCAGTTGTATTTTGTGGTGGGGTACAGCTGTGCTATTCCTTTTAACTTTATAGTACTTTGCCTTCAGTTTTTTCTTTTTTTTACACTTCTTTTCTGACTTTTACGGTACTTGCCTTACGGTACTTTCTTTTTTTAATTTTTTTTTTACAGTACTTGCTTACAGTTTTTTTATTAAGACTTGTGGCTCTTATTTCCAATTATGAATATTTCATAAATTTAGAGTAAAATAACAATGGTATTAATACTAAATATTAATACAAAATAAATTTTCATTTAGATTAATAAGTATATGCTTCATTGATATTAATATTAATTATTAAATACATTTTATAATAGTATTTAATAAAAAAAATTAATCATCTTTAATTTTTCATTTATATTAATACTAAATATATTTTTTTCATACTTTTTTAATCCTTAATTAATAATATAATTTTTAGTTTTAGTGTCCGCGTCATTAAATAGCAGCCGCTACGCGCCCGCATACTGCGCTGCGTCAATTTTTAGTGTGGCCGCGCTGTGCCGCTTTGACAACAGAGGTGCTAACTCCCTATTTTGGTACACGAACAACAATTTTTCAAAAAAATTTGCACACGTTCATTCTATTACGATTTTATTAGTTTTTTTGTGGTGTAATATTTTTTTATGGTGATGGTTTTATTTACATTAAAACCAACAGAGGAGAGTGGTTTCTTTAGGGAGAGGAGAGTGGTTTTTTTGTTCAAAGAGAATAACAACATATATATGGTGCCTTAGTATACATGTGCTTTGTCCAAAGAAAATAACAGCTGAGTTTTTTTGTCCAATTACAAATTATAGTGGCTTAACAAAGGCAATGAAGTGAAAGTGAATAAGCATTATCTAGTAAACTTTTTCATTGGTTCAAAATATCGGGATAAAGAATGGTGTTATGTCGTTCCTATGAATGCATGTCACCTTCTACTTTGAAGACTTTGGCAATATGATCGTTAGACCTTGTATGATGGTTATGCCAACACACACTCAGTTGTCAAAGATTGGGTAAGAGTCAAGTTAACTCCCTTATCACCAAATGAAGTCAATGAAATCAAAAAGAAATCAAGGTTATTGGTGTCTTTGGTGACAAAAGATCAGTTTCCAAATCAACTTAATGTCGAGTTTTCTCCATGAGCTCATGGTTCCTTTAAGATAGTGTCAAAAATCAATAACAAGGTAGAACTTCTAGGAACTTGCGGTGTTTCAACAACCTTCGATGTATCCAACCTTTCACCATATTTGGATAAGGGAAATGCTTAATTTTACGAACACAAGCTACACGAACCGAAGAACCTCTTTTTATTGTCATTTATTACACTCATTGCACCTCTTGATTTCCATCTAAGACCAATTTAATTGTTTTTGAACTTTAATAAAAAGAAAGAAGGCATTATCCTTCGCATTTGTATGTCAAATTTTCGTAATAAATAGGAATCCTCGTTGAATAATAAACTTGATATAAACTCGAGGGCGAGGACTATTCAACCCAGAGAGTATGATACAAATTAACATAGAATACGATAGTCTCTCCATTATTACTATCCTACCATGCTAGTTTCTCCGTTACACCATCCTATTATTGACTTTAAGGTAAGCAAGCCGCTATGCTTAACAATTCAAATTTCTACAAGATCATTTTTCCATTGATGCATTAATTATTTCTACTATTTCAACAACAATTTGGCCTCTAGGATTATTATAAATCAGGCCGATTCCTCATGTATTCTCATCATTGAAATATATGAATTCAATTTCCAAATAAACATGGGATTTACATACAAAAAATTAGCACTCCTATCAATCATAAGTTTCATCTCAAGTTCCTCCCAAACATATATTTCTCATGACAGTGAAAGCAGTTTCCTTCAATGTTTTTCATCAGGTTTAGAAAATTCAAACTCAACAACAAAAATAATACTCACTCAAAACAGTTCATCTTATACACCTCTTTTACAATCTTCCATAAGAAACAACAGATTCTTAGAAAGTTCAGTTCCAAAACCTTACCTTATTGTTATTCCAAATGATCTATTCCAAATCCAAAAAACAATAATATGTTCAAAAAAACAAGGCCTAGAAATAAGAGTTAGGAGTGGTGGACATGACTATGAAGGTCTTTCTTATGTCTCAAATGTTGCATTCTTAATGATTGATCTCAGAAACCTTAGGTCAATAACTATTGACATCAAAGAAGAAAATGCATGGGTTCAAACTGGTGCTACTCTTGGAGAACTCTACTATGCAATTGCAAATAAAAGTAATGTTCATGGTTTTCCAGCTGGTAGTTGTCCTACTGTTGGTGTCGGAGGTCACTTCAGCGGAGGTGGATTCGGTACCATATTTAGAAAATATGGTCTTGCAACTGATAATATAATTGATGCTCAAATAGTAGATGTTAATGGAAATATTCTAAATAGAGAAATGATGGGTGAAGATTTATTTTGGGCTATAAGAGGAGGTGGAGGATCAAGCTTTGGAGTGATTACTGCATGGAAAGTCAAGCTTGTACATGTTCCTTCAATTGTGACAGTTTTCGATATTCCAAAGAGATTAGATCAAAATGCTACTACCCTTTTCATGAAATGGCAAATCATAGCAAGCAAGCTTCCAAGTGAACTTTTTCTTCACTCGGTTATCGGACTTGCTGCAAATTCATCTTCTGATGGTGGAAAAACTACTGTTGCCGTTTCTTTCACAGGACTATATCTTGGGAAATCCGACGACTTGCTTCCTTTGATGCAAAACACCTTTGAAGAATTAGGTTTGCAACATGATAATTGCACTGAGATGAGTTGGATTCAATCTGTTCTTTATTTTACAGGCCATTCCATCAATGGTTCATTGGAAGTGTTACTTCAAAGAAACACAACACTTACAAGTTTCAAAGCTAAATCAGACTTTGTAACAGAACCAATTCCTATGTCAGGTTTGGAAGGGTTGTGGAACTTGTTACTTGAAGAAGACAGACCAACTTTGATTATGACACCATATGGAGGGAGAATGAGTGAGATTTCAGAATCAGAAACTCCATTTCCACATAGAAATGGGGTCATTTATGGTATCCAATATCTGGTAGATTGGGAGAAAAATGAAGAAACTCCAAAGCATATGGATTGGATAAGAAGGTTATATGCATACATGACACCTTATGTATCAAAGGGTCCAAGAGCTGCATATTTGAATTATAGGGACCTTGATTTAGGAGTAAATAGAGAAAATACAAGTTATGAAGAAGCAAAATCTTGGGGCATGAAATATTTCAAGTCTAATTTTGAAAGATTGGCTCGGGTAAAAGATGAAGTTGATCCTAGCAATTTCTTTAGGGATGAGCAGAGCATACCACCTTTATCTTATTGATGTATGGAGCTACATTCATACACCATAATTAAAAAGTTCATGCTAATAACTAAATAAGTTGCCTTTAGGGCCTTGATAAGGAAATAAAAAAAGAAATAAATGAAAAGTTTTATATGAAAAGGGTCACTTTAAATTTTTTTAAGGTATTAAATACATTACTTTTAATATTATATTTTCACATATAATTTCTTAACAAGTGACGCATTTTATCCGCAAGTCTTGGCTCAACTAGTAAAAATGTCAAAATTGTTTGGCCGGATGTTGTAATCAGGCTTCGAACCCTGATTCATCAACTTATATGTAAGTTTTCAATGATTATTATTATTTCGTGTATCTACCCAAAAAGAAAAGGAAAACAAGTGCCCTATTTCCCTTCAAAATTTGATATGATTTTTTGAAGTTAAAGCATTCACTGCTTTTATTTTCCCAAAACTGAAAAGTTAAGCCACCCTGCCTCCAAACGTGGGTTGGATCCGGTTAAATACGGATGACACTTCTAAGCAAGGGTGATAGCAGGTTGTGGAGGTTTTTTTCGGGGGGGAAACAAAGAGTGGATTTTTGAAGGGGTTAGGAGCTTGTAGTGCATTTGTAGCAGAGCTTTAGGGGGTGTTCGCCGGTTTGAAATTGGCTAGATTGCGTTATGAAAGTGAAGCTCCACATTGATTTTTGGGTAGTAGCTTCGTCACTTGTTTTATGGAAAGGAGGAATTGTGGATGGTTGGAACTTATTAAAAATATTAGGAGATTGGTGGAGTTGAAGTAGGAGATCAAGATTTAACATTCGTATCATGAAGCAAACAAATGTGTCGATGTGTGGGCGAATATGGTGTGTGATAGAGGTATTTTTTTGTTGGTATTTCGACTTCGAGCTTTGTTAAGTGGAAGTTTTTTCTTCTTTTTTACAGACTAAAGCCCTCTTGTTATTGAAAAAAGAAAAAAGTTAAACCACCAACCATTTGTTAAATTAGCCAAACAATTTATACAACAGGCAACGTGTGCAACCATGGACCGACCCAACATAGGGCTATGTGTGGCTAAAGTCATGCATCCAATCCCCAAATTGTTTTTATTTTTTTTTAATAAAACACAACTATATTAAAACACTTCTTTCTCGCGGGAAACAAATAAGTGTAACACATTTGCTATGATTTATAAGTTTTTGAAGTTGACTTTGTTCTTGTTGGTAGCAAGAGCAAATGTTGAACGTCTTTTTTCAACAATTCACGTTGGTTATTATCGAACATGAGTTGACTCATGCTGGTTTTATCGATCGAATGTGAATTAACTCACGCTAGAGTAATTTTTAGTAGTTTATGTGGGAATGAGCAATTTTGATTGGGAGAAGAGCAATGGATCACCATGGTGATCAGCCTACATGTCATTCTGAAAACATTGGGGGAATTTCACTCAAAGGTATTGCTAACAAAATTAGAATACAATTTTTTTTTACCATATAAAAATAATTCAGAAAGTTAAATTTGTAGAAAACATTGCAAAATGACTGTAGTCCAAAAATTTCTATATATTTTTTGTAATAAGGCTAAGAATAAAAAATAAAAATAAAAAGTATTATCTACTAAACCAAGATTCTGCAAGTAGGTATGATAATACATGTGGAGGAGAGGTATAAATAGGGATGGAAAAAAAATTTGCATCCGTGGATATCCGCGGATAAAATCCGTCATGGACACGGAGCGGATACCTAAATGGATATCCACGGATTAAATAAATGGATATTTTAAATACCCGCTAATTAATGGATACGGATGCGGATTTAATGGTATCCGCACCCGCATATATTCATACCCGCTATTAAACTGATTGAATTACGTAAATATCCTTAATGCCTTTAACTTCTTATACAAAAGGTGAAAGTGAAAGTGATTGAGATTGTTGAAGTTAGAAGTTGTTTTTGTTGATGATGAACTTTGTTTTATGTTTTGTTTAATCAAAGAATTTTATTTTTATTAAATATAATGAACTTTATTTATGTTTTTATTGAGTCAAGAATCTTTGTTGCTGTTATAATGTATGGATATTATGTTTTTCCAAAAAAAAAAATGCATGTGATGAACTTTTGTTTTTAAATTTTAGCTAAAAAATAAACACTTTTTTTCTTATAAATGTTATCCATGGATATCTGTATAAATCTGTGGATAACTCAAAATCCGTGGATTATTTGCTAAACGGATATCCGCGCGGATATGGATAGGGTACGAATTTTATATTTATGTAACGGAGCGGACACGAATATCACACTATCCGCATTCATGGATATCCATTTACATCCCTAGGTATAAATCATGAGATTTGAGGAGAAAGAAGCTTCAAGCTTTACGAAGTGTGTGAGAAATGAACATGTTCTAGTCAAGGTTGAGAAGATATGTCTTGTATGAGCAAACGAGGAGTGGGTTGGTTTAGAATGTTAATATGATGAAGAGCATCCAAATAACATTTTAGAGGTTTCAAATCCCTAGCCGGCGAAAAGCATGGAACCGCAATACGCTCTCGTAGCCCACTCGAACGGGATTAACAAGACAAATACCATCCACATTAATAACTGTGGAGATATGGTTGGACGAGTTCCACGGAAGCAAGAAATTAGTGTGAAAGACAAATTTCTAGCTTCCATAGTAAAACTATAAGTAAGGATCGAAACACTTGAGAAGAAAGTAGAATTTCTATTTCTCGAAAACCTTCACATTCCAATATTAAACCAATTACAGGGGTCCATATTGTTGAAAAACTCAGCAGATTTGTAACCTAGAGAATGCCAAAGATTTTGGAGGCCATAAATTTTATAATATAACGGAGGAAGACTCATCAAAGGACAAACAACGAGGAGATAGGTCTTTCAGAACAAGGTTCCAATGATTCATAGCAAGCCAGACATACAAGAAATTTGATTTTTTTTTTTCTTTTCTAGAAGTTCAAGTTGCCAAATCCAATACCACAAGAAGTGTGTCATCTAGGGGTGTTCAAAACCGAACCAACCCAATAGAAAAACCGCAAACCGAAACCACAAAAAACCGCATATGGTTCGGATGTAATCAGATCATTTTCTTACTCAACCGCATGATTTGGTTTGGTTTGCGATTTTCATTTTACCAACCGAACCAAACCAAACCAAACCGCAACATAAGAAAAATATTAATTAAACATATGTCACCTAGACCAATACTCTTATAAACTATGAAAACTTTTATAAAATGACATATTTTTTCTCTTGTTTAGTTCCTTCTTTGCTTTTTATTTCAAAAACGTATTTATGTGATACTTGTTGTAACGCCCTATTTTCTTATTTAATTATTTTTGGTTGAGTTTAGAGTCTTTTTATATGACTTATATGATTTATGTTGATTTATGACGTGTTGTGATGTTTTAATATTTTATTATGTGGCTTTATATTATTATTTAGTAGAATATGCTGGAAAATTAGAATAAATATATTTGAGGGGCTGGTTTGGATTTAGTTAGAAAATACGTGAATTCAGTTAGAAAATATGTTGAGGGTGTGAGATATAAAAGCTAAGAGCCAGACACAAATTAGGTTTAGAAGCTTTTGGAGAAAAAAAAGGAGAAGAGAGAACCTGTAGAGTCTTGCAATCACCAATCTAAGGTAAAGGTAGGACTAATATTCTCTAATCTTAAGTGGTGTAATTCTAAAACTGAGTTTATCATGTAGTTATTGTAGTTGTTCATGTGAAATTGATAATTAGGGTTTAAAACCGGATTTGATGATAGAACACGTAGAATTGGTTGTTAAGAGTGTAGAAAGTCCGTAGAATTCATAGATAAATGATGTTCAGACTGTAGAATGACCATAGGTTGAGTTTCCTATCAAATTTGGAATTGGGGTGGATGAAAATTGGGTTTTTGGGGTTAAAAATCGCACTTCCCGACAGAAAACCTGTTACGTTCGCCACCGCGAGTAGTCTGCTCGCCACGACGAGCTATACGTGACAGAGAGCAGTGTTTTCTCGCTACCCCCTCGCCACAGCGAGTAATTGTGTAACAGAGAGCAGTGTTTGCTCGCCACGGCGAGTAACCTAGTAGTGTTGTATCTTTTTCATGTTCTTGTGTTGTATCCATACATTTCTGTTTAGAATTAACCTTTAGTGCATACTTGAAAGCTTTAGGTGGTGCTATCAGTTCTAAATGGCCTTGTTTTGTTATGAATAACTTGATAGATGAAACATTGCATGAAGGTATGTATATATGTTGATGAACTATGATATGAAATGTATATGCTGAAGTAGTATGATGATTATATGATGTTGCAATTAAATGATGAATATTTATGAGATTATAATGTTGATGTTGTCACTGTTGTTGATGTCGTTGTCGTCAATGTCGTACGTTGTTGTTGATTAAGTTGTTGAGTTCATGCATACTCATATAAAGTTGGGGGCTCATGCCCTGTTGAATGTTAATCATTCATATCACGTTGATTTGAGAGCGTATGCTCCACGCGTTGATTTTAGGAGTTGATGCTCCATCGTTGATTTTAGGAGTTTGTGCTCCAGCGTTGCTTTAAGAGCCATTGCTCTACACGTTGAATTGAGAGCTTATGCTCTAACACGTTGATTGGTACCACATGCATACTGAATAGTCAAGTTTGTTGCTGTGTCGTTGCATTGTCGTTAATGTTGAATTGTCGTCGTTGTTGTTGAGTTGTTGTCGTTGATTTAAATGCTAAGTGGAAATAAATGAAGCATATGTGAAATATTATTGATAATAAGTATATGTGAAATATTATTGTTGTTAACTATTGTTGCTTAGGTTGTTAAATTCCGTTGATGAATTATATGCTTATTATTATTGAATGTGAAATCTCACCCCTTCTGTTTGAATGTTGCCTCTACGTGGGTAACGTGCAGATAACCAGGATTAGCTGCTGATGTGAGTTGACTCTCTCGTGCGTCGTCTTAGTGTCGCTCTGATACGTAACAAGATGAGGATATTTGCCATGTTTTCCACTGTTGCGTAGTATTTTTGAAATTATGTTGTTGAACCTTTTGAATTGAGATTTCATTAGAATTGTTTATGTTGAGGCCGTAGTGCCAAAGTTGTTGAACTATGAATCTATTTTCCGCTGCGATGTCATTGAAATTTTGACAAGTTTGTTTTAATAAATAGTAACTTTACTCTATTTATATTTTAAATGTAGTGTGATATCCCGTTTTACGTTGAATACTCTGATTATTTGTATTATTTACATTTGGGAAAATGGGGTGTTACACTTGTACTTTTAGAGAATGATAAAATCTTAGTATTTTGCATTTCTTACAAAATATGATTACTTTTTGTCCACGTTTTTAACTTGCTCTATGTCGTTGGAAACATTGTAAAATGAAAATTAAATTGTAATGTTTGATGAAATTTAAAACATTGCGAAAAATATGTTGCGTTTCGGCTTTTTAACTTAATTTTAATGTTTGAAACAAAAAATTATATCGTCTCAAAAAAACCGCACTAACCGATCCAAACCAAACCGCATTGGTTTGGTTTGGTTTGGTTCGAATTTTGTTTTTAAAGTCAACCAAACCAAACCAAACCGCATGCTTTTTTATCTTGCGGTTCGGATGACTTTTACTCTCAAAACCGAACCAAACCGCACCGCGAACACCCGTAGTGTCATCTGCACCAAACTGCTTCAAGATAAAAAAAAAATCGACATTTGTAGTGTAAATACCATTGGAGTTATCATCACACACAAATGATGTATTTTAAAATATATTTATATTCAACAGTGCACTTCCAAAATAGAATTTTTTGATGGATTTTTTTAAAGGTGGTTGTGTTTGAAAAACACGGGGTACAAATAGAAATTCCCTTTACTCAAATTAGCGGAAAGATTGAAATAAAATTTTTTTGTGATAAGTGTGCACCAAGAGAGAAAGAACTTGTGATAAGCGTGGATCATGTGGTCAAAATTTCAACTATTGGTACATAATACTACAAAAAATAAAAAAATTCCAAAAACTTTCACCTGGTTTTCATGATTCACTTGAGTTTTCATCACAAATTAGAAGCTTATCCCAACAGCCGCGACATGATTTGAGTAATGAAGCCACATTTTGCTTTAGACTTGTTGGTTAAAGCTACATTATATCAAACACCCCTTCAAATATTTATATGAATATATTCAGAGTCTTCCACTCTTGAGATTTTATATTATATTGCTGCTTTATTTGAGTCAATCAAGTCGTTTTATGTCATTGGTCTTTTAGTATATATAAGCTCAATGTATCTATGGACTCTCACCAGTGACCAAAGTATCAATTTACTCAAAATATTAAATTTTGTAATTTATGTATGTATTTGTCAAGTTGCATTGTCATTTTGAATGACACCATGACTCATGAAGTATACATGGACATAATGAGGACAAATTGTGACACAAATGTGGCTGAAGTAGAATTGTTTTTGTCAAGTCATAAACTATGGGATGCATGCTTGCATAACCTGGTTGTATAGTCTATTGGAGTATTAAAGTAGTAGACAAAGTCCATTGTACGGTGGAGTGGTTAAATGTTGAATTTATTGATTTTGAAAATATGATTTATGTTTGGTGAATTTTCCACCATTATCATAATAGAAACTGTTTATTTTATAATTGAATTGATTTTCCACAAGTGGACAAATCATGGTTGAATTTTATAGGAAGCAACCACGCAGTTATGCAAAACTAGTGTCACAATTTAATTTTGTCCTTCTTTTTATAAGCTTAAGATTTTGATCATCTAAACCAGTCTTTTTCAAGGTCTGAAAGATGACAACGAAGTTCGAACCTAAAATCTCTTGGTCTCAAGATTTTAAACTTAGTGTTTTTATTGATATATTTGTCCATTACATGAAATATTTTCACTAATTATCCATGTAACTGTAACAAAATTAATAATAAAAATTAAAAAATCAATATAACTCAGCAAAGTCAAAGAAGAACCGGTCAAAAAAAAGTTAAAAGTCAATGAAGATAAGTCACCACATACACACACACCAGGCTGTTACTTGTTAGACGAAGTTTCCCACTTATGAGGCATGAAAGAATATACTAGCTATTACAAAGGAGGCTAATTGCAAGCTCAAAGTACTCCCTGGCATTATAATTGGTTTAATGAATTACATAGATGTTATTGAATATTTTAAATTCTAAACGAGTTTAGTTTTTTTTTAAGGCTAAATGAGTTTAGTTAATATGCTCTAATAGTGTATATACTTATATTTTACGGATAACACACATATCTTATAACGTGCTGCCATGTCAATTAACGAATCAATCAGTTTACGTGTTTTTATATTAATTAATTAATGTAGTAGACAACCTTAGGCGGGATGCATGTAGTGAGGTATGGGGTCAGCTGACCCCACTCTTAGCTTCATACATTTTGCCTCCACTTGATATTTTATGTTAACCCCACTATGCATAAGTTGTTATATTACCGTGTGTAGAAACTAGAAACCAAGTGTGAGAAACAAAGAGTCATTAACTTTTGTTTAAACCAAATATAAAATGCTTTAAAGATAAAAAGAAAATTGAAGTATATAGTGTTTTACGAAATGATTGACATACAAGTTCAAGAGTTTAATAACATATTTATGGAGGTGAGTAGTGAAATGCATATTTGTATAGCAAGTTTAAATTTAAGAGGTTTAATTTCTGCATTTAATAAGGAGAAATTTATCAATTTAGTTCGATTTTTTTGTCAGAATTTTCTTCTTTTGAGCTTATGGACTCAAAAGTCAATTATAAATTATATCATGGATGTTAGTTCTTGTGAATATTTTTCTAATTTAGATGGGATTAGTGATCTTTCAAAAAAAAATTGGTAGAAATTACTAAAAAACATATTGTTTATCCAACCGGTGTACTTACTTTTTAAGTTATCATCACAATTGCATGTGACAATTGGAACCATTAAAAGAAGTTTCTTTGCTATGAACTTTGTGAAAAATCAATTGTGCGATCGAAAGGGAGATGAATTTTTTATGATTGTCGGATAATATACATGGAAAGTGATATATTTGATAGTGGTAAAAATGAAAAATATCTTACAACATATTCAAAATATGAAGTCACACATAGAGCAATTAATATTAATATTGTAATACTTCAGTATTAAGCTGTCCTCATTTTACGTATATAATGACATGATTTTTATTTTTATCTTGAAGGGATAATGACATGATTTTTGTAAAAAAAAGTCAAAGATCATAAAAAATAGTACTTCTAAAAGTTATAAATCAAAATGTTGATAATTGATTGGTTGATTATAAAACGGATTTTGTAACCTGTGCAAGATTGCACAGAATAAGGGGTGATTAATGCATCACTTTAATGGATTTCTCCAAATCTCATTAACGAGTCTTTATTTTAAAAATTGATTTTTTTTTCTTCTCTCCTCAATTAACCATAGCACAATTAATTAGCTTGACTTTTCTCATAAATCGTTTCTCTCTCTCCTAATAATGAGCATTCTCTCTTTGAATCAAAATAAATTCTCAGTCAAAAGACCAACTATTAGAATAATATCTCATAGTAAGCTACCAAAAATAAAAGACAAGACTATTAAAAAAATTAGAAAAATCATTATCATTATTAATTAATACGACAATTCTCACCTTCTCGACCAATAATAATATTAGACGCGTTAGTTGAAGTTTCTACTCAAAACATTACAGACATGTTACAAATCCTTATCTATAAAACCGCACAAATCCTCTACCATTTTTCATAACAGTTATTACAAAAAAACATGGCAAAACCAAATCCAATTTCTCTATCTTATTTTTCTGTATCTTTGTTTGTCCTTAGTGTTTTTTTCTCTTCATCGTTGGCAGCACCAACAGAATCTTTGTACACCACTTTTCTTCACTGTCTCACACAAAACAACACAGATCCAACAATCTCCAACATTGTTTTCTCTCAAACAAACACTTCATTTTCCATTGCTCTTAAAAACTACATACGTAACGCACGTTTCAACACAACTTCAACACCAAAACCATTGCTCATAGTAACTCCAAAACAACCCTCACATGTTCAATCCACTGTTATATGTGCTAAGCAAGTCAATATTCAAATCAAGATAAGAAGTGGTGGACATGATTATGAGGGTATTTCTTATGTAAATCAATCACCCTTTATCATACTTGATATGTTCAATCTTAGAACAATTAATGTTGATATAAAAAATGAAGTTGCTTATGTTCAAGGTGGTGCTACACTTGGTGAAGTTTATTATAGAATTTTTGAGAAGAGTAAGGTTCATGGTTTTCCTGCTGGTGTTTGTCCAACTGTTGGTGTAGGTGGTCATTTTAGTGGTGGAGGGTATGGTACAATGTTGAGAAAATATGGTTTATCTGTTGATAATATTATTGATGCTGAAATTGTTGATGTCAAGGGTAGGCTTTTGAATAGGAAATCAATGGGTGAAGATGTTTTTTGGGCGATACGAGGTGGCGGTGGTGCTAGTTTCGGTGTTGTTCTGTCTTATACTGTTAAATTAGTAGCGGTTCCTGAAACCGTTACTGTTTTCCGAATTGAGAAAACTTTGGAACAGAATGCTACTGATCTTGTTGTTCAATGGCAACAAGTTGCGCCAACTACGGATGATAGGCTTTTCATGAGGCTTCTTTTGCAGCCTATAACTTCAAAGACTGTTAAAGGAACAAAAACTGTTAGAGCTTCTGTTGTTGCTATGTTCCTAGGTGGGGCTGATGAACTGGTGGGGATTTTAGAGAAAGAATTTCCACTTTTGGGATTGAAAAAATCAGATTGTATTGAATTGAGTTGGATTAATTCTGTTATATGGTATAATGATGCTGATGATTTTAACAATGGCGCGAAACCGGAGAGTCTTTTGGATAGGAATCTTAATTCTGCGAGTTTCGGTAAGAGAAAATCTGATTATGTCCAGAAAGCTATTGCAAAAGAAGATTTGGAAGGGATATGGAAAAAGATGATTGAGTTGGGAAAAGTTGGATTTGTTTTCAACCCTTATGGTGGAAAAATGGCTCAGATTCCGGCCGATGCAACGCCATTTCCTCACCGTGCCGGGAATTTGTTCAAAATTCAATTCTCAGTGAATTGGAATGATCCATCACCTAATGCAACAGTTGGTTTTTTGAATCAAGCTAAGGTACTTTATAGTTACATGACACCTTTTGTGTCAAAGAATCCTAGAAGTGCTTATATAAACTATAGAGACCTTGATATTGGGATTAATAGTTTTGGTAAGAATAGTTTTCAAGAAGGTGAAGTTTATGGTACTAAGTACTTCAATAGTAATTTTGATAGGTTGGTTAAGATTAAGACTGCTGTTGATCCTGATAACTTTTTCAGGAATGAACAAAGTATTCCTGTTCTTTCTGGAAAGGCTTAGATTAGAGAATCATTAGTCTTTTTCTTTACGAAAGAATCAATAAGTTGTAAACCTTATACTGCATTATTTATGCTCCTTAATTTTGTTTTTATCAATACTTGTTAGGAATTGAATTTGCTGATCCGATGTTTACAACACTTATACACACTGCGCACAGACAATATCATTTAAGGCTCAAAATACAACAACGTTAAAAATTTAGAGTTTGTCGTCTATTTAGGTCTTACACAACTCGATGATTAGTCTTTACGATTAATTATAAATAAAATCAAATTAACTCTCACACTTGGAATTAGTCTCTAATCACTTGGGTTTATAAAAAATCATATGACCTGTATTAGGAGGCAGTTGAAAATTGGTTAAAATGCATTACTTAAAGTCTTAAACAAAGAAAAAGAGTATGAATGTTTCAGATTGTATAGTCGGCAATGGCTGAATTATCTGTACTATGCATGTGATATAGGTTAAGGTGGGGTTGTGGAATTTTGTGTGTCTTTCATGCTGACCCAATCTTGTGGCTGTTATTATTTTAACCATTATCTTTGGTCTTTAAATTTTCTCGTGATGTTGACCCCTTAATAATTATTGCTTGATGTATTCCACGGGCTTTTAAATACTTTCCATTTGTTGTTGTCATTGGTGTTGAAATTTCAATTTAAGGAATTTAAATAAAATATTTATTAAAATATAATATTGATTTATTAATAATTTAATACTTGTACCCAAAAAAATTAATACTTTTTTCAGTAAATACTTTAACTTTTTCTAGTCAAAATAAATAAATACTTGTTATTATTTTGAAATTCATCATTATTTCCAGTCAAAAAAACTTCATCATTCAATAATTGTCTTTTTTTTAAAAAGAATATGGTCAAAGATAAAAATTAAAATTACAAAACAACCAAACGAGGAGTTGTACTTGTAACTCCAGAATACCTAATAGAAAAATTATTAATTTGAGTTAAATAGTCTTCTAATTTGTTGCACAAGTCCAAAACCAGGTACATTTGTCAAATAAATAATTGAACAATTTATCAACCCACACTTTCACTTTCTTGGCAGCTGTATTTGCTTTTAATTTTGCAACTTCTCCTTTCATTCCACACCGTCTAGGATTTTATGTTTTTCCATAAAAATAAAAGGAAAAAAAACTAATTTTATTAATCATTAGACTGATTGATATTGTTTATATATCTAGTATACCACCAGTAATTTTTTTGAGTATATAATAAAATAAAAAATGTTAGTAAATTTGACAATGTATGTAATATTTATTTGAGGAAAAATTGAAATAAAAGTTTAACATTTTATAAAAAAAATTGATAGGGTTAAACATATTTTTTCATCCCTTTAACATTTTGAAAATTTTAGTCTAAGTTTCTATAAAAAAATTCTTCTACTTTTAGTCGTCACAGTATTTTTGTCAGCAATTTTGTTCTCTATAAAACAAAATAAATCAAGGCATTATTTGAATGCCATCAAACTTTGCAAATACAGTTCAACTGTAGTGGTAGAAGTCTTTGAATGCAAACAATGAGTTCAAAATTTGATTTTAAAGTCCAGAATTATGTTATTTAGGTTGCTTGAGGTTTTGACACCTAAAAAATCATTTTTAATTCATCACTTGTTATAAAAAAAAAAAAAAAATTGTTTGTAATTTTGTGTTAGAGATGTTTATGATGTTCTTAATATTCATTAATAATAAAAAATTCAAAAATATTATGGTGCTTGAAGTCAAAAATAAAACCATAGGCACCAAAATAATATTTAACTCAAACTAATTTTTTTTTGGTTGGTAATAACTCAAACAAATATTTCCCGTGTATAAGTTTTTAAGTATCAAAACATGAATTACTATGAAATGAATGGATTTGATTTTGAATCGACCCTTTTCAAAGAGAGGTTCTCTTCCTTCTCTCTATAAATCCTTTGTTGTGTCCTAACGGTTGCGGGCATCAAGAACCATTTTTTTCTCCTATATCACTTGACCACTTTTCATCACGAAGTAGCCTTGGCAGGCGTGGTGCATTTCACCTCACCGTCGCACTACCTTAAACATCATAGTGGTGTGAACCCTAGAAGTTGTTTTCAACTGGCGCATTGGTGCTCCTCTATCAATGTGGTTGTCGTCTTTAGGGTTCGGTTTGTTGGAGTTCAAGATTTGCAAGGTTTTGGTTTATGCTAGCTATTAGATCCGGTTAGGCTGGGTGTACATGCTCAGATCTTTCAATCCTGGGTTTGTTACAAAATTAAAGAGTCATTTAGTCTCAAACAATAGTTTAAAGAGATATTTTGATCCCTATTTCTATTTTTTTTTTTTAAAAAACTATTTTAAAATAACAAAACACATTTTAATCCCTAACAATATTCTTAAAAGGGAAGTTCAGTCCCTTTATCTGATACTTATGTGTTGTTTGTAAATTACAAAGGTGCATGTAGTGAAATGAAGAAGACAACAAATAAGAAAACATCTACTCCAGGTGAGTAGTTTCTGTCATAATTAAGTATTTAGTCCCTATAAATAGAAAATATTATATGAAACAAATTTGTGAAATTTGTGAAAAAAATATTTCACAAATTTGTTTCATATAATCATAGTTGTATCTCAAGTGAAGATAGTAATATAATATTGTTATTAAATCTAATTTTTATTGAATATATTTATGAATCCACCTTCACTGCCGCAACCAGGGTTTGTCATCTTCACCTTGAAATTCAAAAAAATGTTCACCGAATCAGCGTGCGTGACCACATCGCTCAATCCCTTGACCACCAAAAGAAAAAGGAAAGGTGCAAAGGGTCTCCTTGTCTAAGCCCCATTTAATATATCAATCTCTTGAGTTGGGCACCCGATGACATAGACTCTCTCAAAACAAACACATCAAAACCCAAGGCGTCTGTTTCTTGTCAAAATCAAATTTCCTCAATATATAGTCCAAGAAGCTCTAACTTACTAAGTCGTTAGCCTTTTCAAAGTCCACTTTAAAGATGAGTAAGTCCTTCTTAGTTTTCTTAACCAAGTTTATAATTTCATTCACTTTCACCACACCATAAGCCAACTACCTACCTTATACGAAAATGGATTAGTTAGGGGAGATTAGTTTATTTATGTCTAGCAAAAGTCTCCCGACTAGAGCCTTTGATGCTAGCTTTTACAGGTAATCAAGAAGAATGATGTGTTTAAAACTACAAACCTAAAACAACGAGGTCACATTTGAGATAAGGGTACTAAAATACGATGAAAATAGCGCGGAAGACTCGCACAAGTAAAAGACGGACTGAACATCAATCCAACATCTCCACTCAACATAGGCTAAAACTTCTTAATAAAGGTGAGGTCGAAAGAATATAGTCTTAGGCTCTTGTTCTCATCTAGTTAGAATAACAAGAGAGACGCATACAAGGAGAATCTAACATATTTTCTCATGTGTCATACCCCAATTTTTGACCTAAGACCCTACACATTCATACACCCTCTGATACGGAATATTATCTGACTTTTCAGAGAAAAATTCGGCAGAGAGGTACTTTAAAATACCTCATTTTTGGTTCGTTTTGGGGCCCGTATTTTTATTTTATTATTAGTCTTTTTTATTTTACTTTATTCGTATTTTTATTAGTTTTTATTTTATCTCCATCTTTTATATTATTTTTATTTTTATTTTGTTTTTTTAGGTTATTTTCTTTTTATTTATTACTTAGAATAGGTCCAAAAATAAAATGTCCAAAGTCCAAAAAAAATTCAAGTCAAGTGTCAACTTTAACATTTCTTTTTTCAAAATTCACCATAATTGTCCATCAAAAACATTAACCACTTTTTCCATTTTCATCAACCTCCTCACCTATAAATTGAGCCGTCATTCCACACTTCAAAACACACCAAAAGTTCTCTTGAGTTGTCAACGAACTTTTCTCTCGTCTCCCTCATTTAGCTTGTGTTGACGAGTTGTTCTTTTCTTCTCCCTCTTTTTCTGTCCCTTCGGAAAAGTCCCTTCGGTATTTTGTCCCTTCGGTTGTCCCTCTCTTAGTTTCTTTTATTTTTTTACTTATTAGAATTTTTTTTTGCGTTTCATTTTATTTCAAATTATTATTATCATTTAGCATTTTAATTATCGTCATTTATTTTCCAGCAATTAGAATGTATCTAGGTTCAATGTAAACAATATAAATGAGAAAAGTGTGGGTGTGTCCTTTTATTTCTTTACCGCTTTATATATATCCAAAAATGCAAAAAATTAGATTAGGGATTTTGTGGTGATCCAACGTCACTACAAAAATCCACGCACTTTTATTTTTATTACTCCGTTAGTTTAATTTTCATTTATTATTCCAAAACAACAAAAACATTCAAATAACCAAAAACTCACAAAAAATCATTTTCATAATAAACCTTGATTTACAATCAAGTGATTCCCTTTTTATTTTTATTTTCTTAATCAAATTTCAATCAATTTAATCATATTTTGAATAATTTTCTTTTAAAATAAAAAATACAAACAAGCTTATTTTACCATTTGGCTTTTCACTTTAAAACCTTTTTCAAAACTAATAAAAAAAACACAAAATCAATCAAACGTCAATTTCTACCCCGAACTACGAGGTTTTGATTCCTCATGGGTACGAAGGCAAAGGACCTAGTCCTTCCAAATAAATATAAAATGTAAATAAAAAATGTTTCTTTTCTTTTAAATCACTACTCTTAATTCCTTCTTTTAAACAAAAAAAGCAAGTAAGTTATAGCACAAAAGTTGAATAAAATCAAGAGGTTCTCGTAGAGTACTGTGAATATTTAGGGTGCTAACATCTTTCCTAAATATAACTAACCCTCGAACCCTAAATCTTTTAAATGGTGGTAATTTAGAACTATTTCTCCTTTCTTTTGAAAAATTAAAAGTTCAGTGGTGAAATAAAAAATAGTGAGTCTAAGCTAATTAAATAGCTATGATCTCCGAAAAATGACGCGACACCATGGATTAGGAAAAAATAATGCATAATTGGTCGGTCGCAGATAACCTCCAAAAAAATATTTAAGAAATAAGTGACCACCACCCTTTATACTTCCGCCATATCCTCGACCCCGTTTTCCCCACTCTTAAAGCTAGAATATAATTCATGTTTACCCGCCTCCTAACAAGGGAGTAAAAATAACTTGTATTGAGGAGAGCCTATAAATCAAGGAGAGATTTGGACCTAATAATTACCTCCTTCAGAGTGAGAATCTCTCTTCGACTTTTGAAACTAGTACCTTAATCTCATAGACAATGAACTCAATCCTGAGTCTTGATTGTGAAACACTTATTTTCTTCACCTTTTCAGATTTCTTTTCAAAGCCTTAAGTATTCAAAAGAATGTTGAATGTTGTTGAAAAACAACGATGATTCAACCAGAAGTTACTAAATCTAAAAGTATTCGACCCCTAATCCTATGAAGAGTACCTAAGAACTACATGGCAGTGGCATGAGAAATCGTAGGAAAGACCAAGTGGCCAGAAACACCTCGCTGATCTTACCACCCTTCGAAAAGGAGGACGTGATATAACCTACTGAGTTGAAACCACATAAACCTTTTAATTATAAGGGGAAATTTCACAAAACTTGTATCAAACAAAGCTAGTGAATTTATGGATTTTTCCGCTCTAACCCCTCCTTCGGTCCCCGAAACCCCCTGCTTTTCTCTCGTGCAAAGATATAATTAAAATAACACGAAATCTACCACACATCTCCATCAAAGGATACATTTTTTGTCTCAACTATCCCCATAATCTCCTCTTCTCAATGACCGATTATTTTGAGTAGACGTTAAAGATAAAAGTATTATGTATTTAGTATAGCTTAATTGGGACACACCCCAAGAAACCCATCTCTAGAGAAAAAGAAAATGAATTTTATTTATACTTACATGAGATAGACCGGATCGCGCTACCTTTCTCAATAGTCATACATAATCCTTTACCACTTTCAACTTAGTTTTTTGGATAGAGAAAATTCAAGATGATTAGAAAAACGAAGGTTCAAAACCTTATTTTTCTTAACCCTCCCGCATAACTGTAATATTGAAGGGCACAACTATCATTAATCAACATCCCTAGACACCTTTGAACCCGTATCTAACAAAATAAATTAGAAACCTAAAAAGAATACTCCTTAACAAATGACACACCTTTGTTTTTCATTTTTCCTAGAAGCTTTCTAGCATTGACCAAGTATTGTGATCAATTAGAATTCTCATTTGAGACACTCTAAACCCTCCAATGGAAGACCAAGTTGATGCCTTGGACCCTCCTTTACTATTTAGGAGTAGAGATAAGATTCCCATCCTTGACTAATTAGCCAATGTAAAATTGTGTTGAGGTTTTACAAGGAGCGAGATGTTGAGCATTAGAAAGAACATAAAAGTGGTTTACCTTTCCCCTAACCAATAATGGGGGCAATATTCCCCCAAAATGATATTATTGAAAAAATTTGCCGGCACTAAAGGACCTTTTCTACTGCCTGATGTTTTTGGAAGGTCCACAAAATGGTATTTTACTGCGATTCATGAAAAGAGATAGAACCCTCAAAAAAAGGAGGCATCGTAGGAGATGAAAAGTAGGATGAAGATGATACTTGAACATAATGATCACTACTTGACACTACAAACTAAACCATTTCATCATCATCATGAAAACATGGTGAGATTGAGGTAAGTCCCAACTTAAATGTTGAAGTTGCGTCTTGATTTAGTTCATATTTGTTCCGTCCAATGGACGACATTGGTTTTATGAGTGATGTGGATAGAGGTGTGCCAATTCTCTTACCCAAATTCACATATAGGTGGACAATTGCAACATGAATTTGATGATAACCTAAATTAAGCCATTAAGCCATACTTCAACCAAAACAAAACACCTCATATGCGCCTGAATCATAATATGATATCATGCTGCAACAGGACATTTATGTCCCACCATTCCTCATGCATGCTATTTAAGAATTGTCACACTAAAATCTCTCTCTTGTCAATAAAGGCACCACAAAACCAATAGGTGAAAATGATGATGAAACCAGCATTCTCATTTCCACCATATCTATGTAAAACCTTGTCCTGGCCAATATTTGATCGTCTCCATAAACAAATTACCAAACTTTCAAAAACAACATCCTCCCAACATTGAAAATCCAATACATAATAACTATAACAACTATTGATGGTATGTCATGTTGGAAAGACAGTGACACAATTGCAAGTACTTGAGTAGTCTTAATCAGTTACAATACAATGACTAATAAGGAAACTATGGTATGTTGCAACAAAGAAGGGGCTTCAAATTGCAACACAATCATTCTGAAGGTAAACTATAAAGTAACATCATGTTGGGAAAAAAGAACCTGACAATGGACATGGTGTTTAATGGATTATTGGAGGTGGTCATTGATTGAAAGGAAAAGATGAATTTTATTCGCTCTTTATAGACAAGATGAAATTGGGGTGGTATTAAATAGAGAGATAAAAGTTTTTGTCGTAATTCAATTAAGATATCATTCCATGCATTTCATAATTACTGTTATTTAAGGTTTTTTTACATATAATAAGAAGGTGGATTCTAGGGTGAGGGTGCAATTAAGTCCCTCACCCAAAATATAGGTGGACCATCATTAAAAACCATTAGATGAAGCAGTTCACTTTATCATATCATATTGTAACCATACTAGATTGAATTCTTCTCTCCCCCTTTCAAATCGAAGTAGAGGCAAGGCAAACCACCAATCTAACATTCATTCACTTTCTCTCTCCTTCTCCATGTTGATACTCATAACTAAGAAAATTAGAAGGAAGAAAAAATACAATAATTTGGTTTAAAAGAATTTGACGTTATTTTAATACACTGATCATGGTTTAATCTTCAAAGAATAAAGCCCCATTTTATCTAACACTATCAATCTCCACAATTGTACAATAATTAAATCAAATAAAACATGATTAGGATTTGTTCTGATTTTTCTTTTTGGTTATTATGTGTTTATGCTAGATTATATTTTCTGAAAATTTTGGTTGAGTTCAATGTGTTGGTGTTTCATTCATTGTTGCTTCAAATTTCATTCATATGATGATTTCGATTTCCCTAATTTGTAATTATCTATTTTTTAGGTGGTTTTTGGCTTTGTGTAGGAATAAATTTTACAGCTTGTAACCTTAAACATAATAGAGGAGAAATGGTGAGAGAGAAGGAGAAATGGGGCACTCACTCGCTTTGGACAAAGCATGAGAGAGGGAGAAAGAAGAAAAAAATATTTGGTGTTACAGGTGCATCATAAGATGACATGGAATTTCTCAATCCAATGGCTATTAGTTGTGGTTCACCCATGAACCACTTAGTTGCCAGTACACCTTAGACGCCACCTAATAAGAAATGCAATGATTAGAAGAAAAATAACAACTATTTTACCAAAAAAAATTGTCGACAATAAATTATGTTTATTAGTCTATTTCTTTCTAACATAAATGTAAAACAACACATAATATCTTTTTCCGTACAAAATTATCAACGAAAAATTATGTTTATTACTCTTTATTTTCAATTCTTCAATTTTTCTTTCTCATTACCATGTATTAAGGACAATTTTATAAAACAACAAATAATATTTTTTTCCGTACAAAATTAATTACGTTTTCATGATATTTGTGATATATCCAAAATGTCGTATAATTTGAGATAGAAGGAGTATTACATCGGAAGTAAAAAGATTTTTTTTTTTTGTTTGTTAAAGTGACATTCGTTTTAAAATTGAGGGAGTATATTCAATTGAATATTTCTCATTGGTTAAAGAATATAAAAACTTGAATGTTAGAAACACTCTATTTTCATCGCATTTTCTAATATTAAATATCTTATCAGATGAAATCAAATGTATATCTCACTAGTAACTCACATTGGTTTAAATTAATATAAAAGTGAATATTAATATTAAAGAGAATGTTGAAAAGAGAGTGGTTCTAACACTACTCATAAAAAATGCAAAATATTCCTTTCATTAATTTATAAGGTTCATTTGAATATTGACGAGAGCATTTCATGTTCAAATCTGGACTCTGCAATATAAAACACTCCCAAAGTACAAAAGTTCAAAATTAACTGAAAATTATATGAGCCACACAGCAGAGTTCAACCTGCAAGAATTTTTCAGCATAAATTACCACAGCAAAAGGGAATATAGTTTGATCCTCACCCTCGTTATAAAAACCAACGATACAATACTAACATTTCTTATGTGAAAAAGTACAACAGCAAAAAAGATACGTTATATTTCATTGATCTATGAAAATTTCAACATATATAAAGCAATCAACGGCAGATATATATAACAGCAAAATAACAAAGTGCACTAATTAATCATGTTTCTTAATGCGTACACACGAGTAGCTATTGTATATATTTGATATCTTTATGCGATACATAAATTGCCAAAGGATGATTAGTTGCCCTTCCTTATAGGTTAAGATCTTGAGGGTTTTCACCTATGACCTATAGCTAGGTCTAACACGAACCATTTTGCCTTTAGTTTTGCTTCTTTACTTCCATCGTGTTGATGCAAACAATTTCGACGACGAGATCTGAACTTGGGACTCATTTTGAGATATGTAGCTGGAAGAAAGAAAGAAAGGCTAGTGCATATATAAATACAAGACTTGGGGATGAGAGCAAAAAAGAAGAGAATAATCGGAGAATGATAGTGGTGCTCAAGTGAGGGAGACATGTTTGGTTATAGTAGTGGCTTTTGCAGGTGAAAAAGGAAGTGGAGGAATGGATCTTCTCAGCATATACCCTGAGAAACTTTAGCTGCTTTTTTTTCTCCATTGATTTCCTTTATCTAAAAAATTAGGAAAATGTTTCTTATACACCCACCCAAATGTGTATACACCTTGAGAGGAAAGTTAGTTCTCTCAAATGTGATTTACACATGAGAGAGTGTAACGTGTAATCTCACACTATTCAAGAGAGAGATATATTATTTAAATTTTTTTATATATTTCTCTTTTTATTTTGAATGATGAGAGATTATACATTACCATCTCATTTTTAATCACACATGAGAGGATCCAAATCCCTTTAAGCGAGATAAAGATAAGAGAAAGTGGTGTGATAGGTGTGATATATTGATAATATGATAGGAAAACAGAGATAAAAAGAAAATGAGGTGATGAATGGATATAGGAAATTTTGACGTGTCTAAATATCATTGTTGAAAAAAATTACGTTATAAAGCAAATTCAGTGTGATATTCATTTTTATTTTGAAAGAAGTGTGATATTTTAGGCAACTTGTATGCAGGACAAAGTAGGGCCAACCCAAGGTATAGGTAGGGGGTGCGGCGACCTAGGGTCCATGCATGTAGGAGCCCAATATTTTTTTTACAGGGGGTATATATATCAATAATTTGTTTAAAGAAAGTCTATATAGCAAAAATCGCAAAGAGGGCTCAACCATTTATCAGACTTAATCCAATAATCCTTCATCCTTTATATTTTACAACTGAGCAACATTTCATTTTCACACCCCAACCAAATGCTTTAGTTTTCACACCCTAATATTTCACTGGCCAAAACGCAAAACTTAAAAGTAAAATGTAAAATGTTGAAGCAACACTCAAAACACAAAACATCTACTCATTTTCAGAGACTAAATTCTTTTATTTATTTTAAGGATGTTTTTTGGTGTTTCAAATTGAAGTGAACCCAAAAGATTTGGTCTGGTGTGATTTTTTATAATTAACATTAAATAATAAAAGTTTTTGTGTAACTAGTATGAGGGAAGTGTATTTTACTTAACTTTGTTGAGTTTTTCTTTTAAGGGAACTTTGTTGGGTTTTGTTCAGCCACCCAATTTTTTTTATATTGTTATTCTTATTTTATTTTTTACAATTTTGTTATTTTCTTTTGACACAGTGTCAACATAACCGAGATTTTAAAACATTGTATTATGGTGACTTTGGGTGAGAGCATAGTTGAGACGTCAATCGTCATGATTAATGCACTTCTCATTCATAATTTTTTTTATTACATATTATATATAAAAGGGGTCCTTATCTCAAACTTGGCCTAAGACCCATAAAATGCTAGAATTTCAGTTGTGTTGTGGTCTAGTGAATGATAAGAATTTCAGTTTTTATTTTGTCTCATGAACAATTTTACAATCAAACATTATATACCTAAAATTGTTCTTTTCTTTATTTTTTAGCCGATCAAATACATCTTTTTTAAGACAAAGAGCGTGCAAAATAACTTGCTCATAAACATGGTGGCTCTTTTGAGGACGCTCTCTCCCACAGCTGCATAACATTATCCTACACTTGGAGTCATAGTTTTAAAACTCGGCTCGAATCGGCCGATCGGACCAGTGAACTGGGAACCGGTGGGTAGGCCGGTTCGAGCAGGCATTTGGATCAGTTATGCAGTTGGCTCGGTGAGAACGGGTCAAAACCGGTAAAACTTGGTAAAAACTGATGACTCACCCGAGTATTTGGTTGGACCGGTTTGAAGCAAGAACATATTTTTAATTAAATTATGTTGTAAAAAGTAGTGGTGATGGAAGTTGAACTCGTGACCCAACTATTAAAGAAAACTATGCCTGCCACTGAAACACTATCCATTTTTGTGTTCAATTTGTTTTTACTATGATTATAATAACACATGTTTGTATAAAGATCACCGCCTATATTACCATCTCGTCGAAATAATTATTATAAAGCAAATACCTTTCAATTTTCTTTTATTTTTTTATGATAAAAAATACCGCATAAAATAAACGTATATATTATTGTCAAAATCATCTTTAAAAAAAAATCTTTGTTAAACTCGTAAGCATATATAATTATTTCAACAAAAAAAAAACATAAGCATATATAATTATCAAGCTCAAATATTTCATTTAAAATACATAATAATTAGTCTATAAAATTATGTTTGTTGGATATTTATTTTTATTCTATTATATATCTATCATTATTTTAGTTTTTGGAGTGGTCGAGTCACCGGTTCAATCTGATTTAATCTTATTAAATACCTATACAGATTTAATCTAATCACCGAGTTATCTAATCGAGTCATCCGGTTTGATCCGATTCAGCCATGCGGTTGAACCAGTGACCCGATGGTTCGACCATCGACTCAGTGACCCAGTGCCTCTGCCGAGTTTTAAAACTATGCTTGGAGTTGTTTCACCAGATATTGTTGTTTTGATTTCTTGTTGTCCTTTTTCTATTTCTTTTTGATAAAAAAAGGTTTATACACGCATTTTTTTTCTCTAAAAAAATGCAATTTTTTATTTATTTGTGATTTCATTAATGTCCAGGGGTGTCTACTTTTGTTGATCGTAGTCTACCCTTGTTACGAGAATGCTAACATGACCAACAAAACCAGTGAGATCATTTACACTCCATCAATAGATTATATACAACCATGTCTTGTTAATACAAGCAAAGGGACTCCATTCATTTCAGCTATAGAATTGAGGACTTTGAACAATAAAGCTTATGTCACACACTCAGCTAAATCATCATTATTATTACTTTCCTTTCGATTTGATATAAGTTCCATCACAAACTTACTGTACAGGTACAAAGACGGTGTTTATGACCGTGTCTGATTTCCTTTTCAATTGAATGAGATGAAACCATCAAGCACCAATGATTGGGTAGAAGGGGGTTTGAAGATCCTCTGTTTGGGTTTTTTTTTTTCTTTCTTTCTTCTGGGTTGTTTTGGTTGAGAGGTTGAAGAAGTGTGAAAAAATTCTAGTGTGGAGGGATTATAGTAAGATCAGTGTTTTTCATCAATCTAATGGTGACACATATTATTTTTGTTCGACAAAAAAAAAATCAGTCTTTTTTAATGTCTACTACTGTGGGAGACCTATTTAAGTCTCCTACCGGAAACAGCGCCAACAAACATCCGTATGACAAGTCATACTACATAATAATGATGCCGTTTACGGTAGGAGAGACTGTGTAAAAGACCAAAAAAAATTCTTTCTAAAAAGTCATTTTGGAAACATGCTGTTCGAGATAAATTCTATTTAAGTTATTCAATTAACTACATGGTAATGTTGGAATTTCCTCTTCAATAAATTAATTATTTTCCTATCTAGATATGAATTCAGCTTCGTTCCTATTCCTTGAACACCATTCCAGCATTTTTTGCTATTGGTTTTATTCATCTTCGTCACTTCCATCTTTTTTCATCATAATCACTTCTTCACCACAAACATCACAACCAATAAAAAATTATTGTTAACAATAACAAAAAATCAAAAATTAATTTCCAGATCTGTTTATAAAACCCAGATAAATTTTCTCTCAAACACAAATCCAATTTCTTTACCTCAACCCAAACTCATTTCTTTGATAGATCTGAAAAAGAAAAAAAACGAATTTCAACCATTAAAAAAGAAACTCCATTGTCGGTTTTGTAGAAGGTAGCGCTCCAAAAGCCCCTTTTCGCTTAATTTTGTGAGATCGTCATCTACAATCAATACTACGAACCAATGATTCCACTTCCATTTCTAACTCATCCGTTGTTTAAAATTGGTTTGGTATTTTGTGATTTTCGTTTAATTTTCTGTTGTTTAATTTTGTGAAATCGGTTTGGTATTTTGATTCCAAAACAACGAACAATAAGTTAAAATTAGGAATTAGGATCCATTCCCTTGTAATTTTGCTATTAGGATTTTGCCAAGAAATTGAAGGTTTATCCAAATGTAATCCTCTGCTTCGTTATTCACCCATATAGTGTACTATCTTATTAATTTTCATAATTTCTTACAGATACTTTTTATGAGAAAGGCTAGTTTTTTTTTGGTTACAATGAGATAGACTAGTTAAATTAAACAAAATTCCAGATTTTAATAGTTAAAAATATTTTATCGAAGGCTTAATTACAGTTTTAGCTCCCTAACTTTCCCAAAGTTGCGATTTTGGCCCCCTAAGAAAAAAAACTACAAAACAGCCTCCTAAGTTTTATAACTGTAGCAGTTTTGGCCCCCCAAGGCAAAAAAAAAAAAAAAACACGTGGCACCTCACTTAGGGTGCCACGTCAGCGTAGACCGAGTCAATATCAGCTTTGGGGGCCAAAACTGCTATAGTTGCAAAACTTAGGGGGCTGTTTTGTAGTTTTTTTTTCTTAGAGGGCCAAAATCGCAACTTTGAAAAAGTTAGGGGGTTATAACTGCAATTAAGCCTTTATCGAAATGCTGTAAAAAAAAATATTATTGAATTAATTAGTTAGTAATGAAAAATATTATTAAATTAATTAGTTAGTAAAGACCAAGAACTGTTAAATGTGTGAGCATGTTGGGAACATATGCAAAAGAAAAGAAATGCTTGCTTGGAGAAATGTTTGCTGTGATTTTCTCCTAGAGAATAAACAAGGCACATGAGTTTGCATGAGCTTGCTGGGAATTTTTCCAATTTTACCAACAATGCCAAAAGCACCCTTTTTAAAAATGAATATAGATGTTTAAACAACACAATCCTATTGGGTTATATGACATGTAAATCTCAGCCATTCAAAAATTTTCAACTACATCCAATGATTGATATCTATTTTGTAAAAAACAAAACCAAAAAAATCCAAGTCTCTTACGGTAGGAGACCTAATGAGGTCTCCCACCGTAGCCTTTGCCACCACGTGACCTAGCCTACATAGTAATTTTTTTTTTTGTTGAGGAAAGCCTACATAGTAATACTGTCATACTCCATAATGATTATTCAGCAGTTATTCAAATCGAAATAAAAAAGAAGAAGAAGAATAGTCAGCTCATTCTTCTTATTTTATATTTCTTTCCATATCTTCCTTTTATAGTTGTTACGAAAAACGAAGTATAAACTCAACAAATTGAGCATCAACGAGAATTTTGAGTTTTCTGCCATGGCGGTGTAGAGTGATAAGAAAGAGATGAAGCCTAGTAGATCGAAGATGCGACGGTGGTGCGAGAGATATGGATGATCGGCGCCATGGCGAAGGTTGTGCGAGTGACGGCAATGGAGTTGAGACAACGTTTCACAATAGTGTGGTGCTGTGTTTCTGAGAGTGTTTTTTTAACAAAAATGATATTTGATATTTACAGTAATTTATTTATATTTATATATAAAAAAATCAAAATAAAACTAATTTCAATCAAATGGTAGCTAATTATTTTAATATTCGCTACCATTATATTTCCTAGCACAATAATGTTAGCAAATCTAAGATTCTCTTATAGGGGACTAACCTAAACTATATTGGTCCGATGATAGACCAACACATATAAATAAATTAATTAGGCCGATCCACTTGCAAACATTTAAAATTGAGTTCGACTCATATATTAGTATATTATGCGTCATAGAGAATCGGTATGACCTGTATTTTAATATTTATATCTTATTAAAAAAAGAGATGCAACGCACAGTGAAGTTACTCTGTAATTTTTTTTTAAAAAAAAAAAAGAGAAATAACGCATGTATATTTCTTTTAAGATTATATTTACTAAAAAATTGTGCCCTTCACGTGAAATCAATACAAATCCACAAACATTATGCTCAGGTTATATGCAAACTAATACAAATGCTTACCACTCCTAAAAAAAAAAATACAAATAATGTTTACCACATAAATTAACATCCATAAAAAACAAAATGTTATTTAAAATAGCCATGCAAAAGTTAGTAAAGTGGTATTTAAAGCATCAACCAAATTAACTTCCATGCAAAAGTTGTATTTGTCACAATTCACAGATAAAGCCTCAGAGTTACATAAAAGGAAAAAATTTAGGTATAATTTTTTATGTGTTTTTCGTATGATTTTTTAACTAAATTGACCATGATTTTCTTAAATCCATAAAATTCTCTCAAAGTTTGTTATCTCCAAAAAAGTTGTATTTTTAGTTAAAAACTATACGAAAAACAGCTAAGAAAATGTACTTAAGTTTTGTCCGTAATAAAATACAATCTTACATAACAAAACATTTATTTGTTTAACAATTCAAAGTAGATAACCAAATAGATGACTTTTTATCCTAACTCCTTTGAACACTTAATCATGCATACAATTTATGGGTAATGCTATATACAACGAGAACTTTTTTCAAGAAAATCCACGACATATACATGTCCATCATCTAAAGAAAGAGAGTAACACTTTACTTAAAAAAAAAGAAAAAAAATAGAGTAGCATACAATTTCGTTTTTCATGGAATACATGGGGAGTCATGGGTTGACTGACCAATTACGCATATTTGTGATGTATTCGAGATACTGCTTCTCGCGATAATAAACATTGGCCTACAATTTATTTTGAGAGAATTAATTATGCATACATTTGTATCTCTTTTTATGCAGTTTACATGTTTAAACATATTTTTATTAAAAAAAATGCTAACATGTATACAAACAAACCTTATATATTTTAAGTTTTTTTTGTCTTTTCCTACCTACTACTTAAAATAATCATGTTGGAAATGTCTTTGAAGCTTCTCGTAAACAAAGATACAAACAAAATAGTCGAACATTACCATTAGAAACCGTTGCAAGACTTCTTAAAAAATGTCAAACAAGGAACCTTTTACACTTGGCTGCTTGAATTCTCTCTATCATAGTGTGGAAATCGTGCTCTAAGAATAGTGGTTACATACGATGTTAAGTGTCCCACATCGGTTAGGAGATGGTCCGACAATGTGTTTATAAGTGGGGACAATCCTCACCTCACAAGTCGGTATTGTGGAGTTGTGTTAGGCCCAACCACGATTTCTAAGATGGTATCAGAGCCTCTTCAAGATCCATTGAGCCACCTGCTATCAGATTTTCGTTATCGGGCCACTCACCATTTGTGTTCACGAACCAAGCCCAAAAGTGCTGGTCGTGAGAGGGTGTGTTAAGAGTCTCACATCGGTTAGGAGATGATCTGACAATGTGTTTATAAGTGAGGGCAATTCTCACCTCACAAGTCGGTTTTGTTGGGTTGTGTTAGGCAGTGGCGAATCTTGAGTTTATTTCTCGGGGGTGTCAAATATTTGTAGAATATATGCTAAAACATTTCAAAAAATGTACAATACTGTAAATTGGCGTGAGAGGGATGCCGGTTCAAATCCCACTAGGACCTTTTTTTTTAATAAAATATGAAGAATTTGCTAAAAAAATATAAAAAGAGGGTGTCATGAGGTTCGAACACGCAATATATTATATGCAATATCATACCTAATATGCTATTTATATAAAAGTTGGGGGGTGCAGTGGCACCTGGGGGTCTCTAAAAAGATCTGCCTCTGGTGTTAGGCCCAACTACGATTTCTAATATAGAACTTAATGGTTACAATCTCTTACCTTATGATCTCATTTTATGCAACTTCTCTAACTTCTAGTTTACTTTTTTAGTACACAAATTAATATGATTTTTTTTTATTGTTTTGTATTTTAAATAGGTGTTGAATCCATTGAAGCATTTAAGACCAAAAAAAAAAAATCATTGAAGCATTCATTGCTTTTCAAGTCACCCTTGAGTGATTCATTCTTAGGAAAGGAAACATTCTTCCAGGAGGCAAGTTTTTCACCTTGTCACCTTCGTTACAATAGTAAAATCCAAATCAAGCTGAAAATATTTTTGTGAAAAACAGAAATAGTAAAATCCAAATCAAGCTGAATTTTTTTTTGAGAAAAACAGATCGTGAAATATTCTCAAGGGGAAGAAGATTTCGCTGACTTCCTTTTAAGTTTTCTCACCTTTCCTTTTGGAGCAGTTGTACACATTTTAGAAAGGAATTCTTCTCTGGGCTGTATAGATACTTTGCACAAGAGCATAACTAATTTGGATGAAAACAAATATTACAAATTAAACGAGCACATATTACAAATTTATGAATCACGTGCTTTTGTTATTGTCGACATAGTTTTAGGGAAAGTATATTCATGATCAATCTCTATCAGTGGCGGAGGGCAGAAATTTTATAGAGTTTAGACAAAAAATTTATCGCAAATTCATATGTGACATAATATATAAACAGGGCCGTTCCTAGAGTTTTACAGGCCTTAGGCATGATATTAATAAAGGGCCCCTAACATATTATATTATAATTTTTATTTAGCTCATTGTTGTGATTTTAGATTTTATAATGGCTTTTTCCCCCCGCTTTTTACTACCAAAAAAGAACAAAAAAAAAAGATGAGTGGGCCACATGATCCTAAATGCGTCCCACATCAGTTTCATGATTATGAATATGTATCACATGATTTAATATTATCAAATTCAATTTTGCAATCCTTTTAATCAATTCTAGAAAGTTTTTTTTTTTAAGTAATCAATTCTAGAAAGTTGACATTACATAACGATATAATTTAATTTTTTGGAACCTTTGAAAGACAACATTAAGATTAATTTCTCTAGTAGGCCTATTTTCAACTAAAATATTTTTTTTTGTTACAAAATTATCCTAATTTCTTGGATAATAAATATGACTAATATATTTAATATTAGTGAGGCACATTATTAGGAGCAAAGGGCCCCAAAAATATCATAAATTTCTTTGATAATAAATTTTTTGGCACATTATTAAGAAAAACCTATTTTTTTATGGGGAGCGTATATATAGAAATCTTGTATATACTTGGGTATATATAGCAAATTCAGACAGAAGGGCCAAAATCATTACCAGGCTTCAGCCCAACCTTTCATCATGTCAATGTTTGGGCCTTTAGTGAACTTTACTATATACACCCCCTAAAAACTAAATATTTCGATATACACCCCCACAATAATTTTTTTTAGGGCCCTCTATCGGCATGGGCCCTAGGTCGTCGCACCCTCGGCCTATACCTGGGGCCGGCCTTGTATATAAATAGTCATAAATCAAAATAAAAGAGGATCGTCATTTTTTCTACAAAAGTACATTTTTAAATAAGAGAGATAGAATATAACCTGTCAATAACGTGCTAAATAAAATTAGGAGATAAATGCCCTTTCCGAGACCTCTTTCCGGTGAATGTTTGAATAATATCATCATCATCAAGTGACTTGAATATCTCCCACTCGGTGTATCATATCATCAAGTCATTTAACCACACATTGTTGATCTTGTTGCGCAATTTAGTCTTGATAATCTTCATTGCTGAAAAAGCTCTTTCAACGGATGTTGTCGACACCGGCAATATCAAAGCCAACTCAATGAGTTTGTAGACCAATGGAAATACCAAATGTTTCTCAGTTTGAACCATCTTCATAGCCAAAATTTGAACATCTTCACAAGAAGAAAAGGAAGCATGCCTTTTCACTTGAAGTACATAAGTGTCAAGTTGCTACCTTATTGTTCCACGGTTATCATCAGAAAAGTTTGCATGATAAATATCAGCAAGATGAGCAAGCTTATCAACATCAAACTTGAAGAAAGAGTTCTTGGGTCAAGACATGAGAAGCAATCAATCACAATGTTACTTCCTTCACTAAAGCGATGATCCATCTCCACAAATATTTTGTCAATAGCAACATTAAAACTCTCGGTCCGGTAATAGTGAAGATTAAAAATGATAATTATTTCATTAACAAATAGGATCTATAAATAATAGGGAAAAAAAGAAAATATACTGTTGTACGAGTATAGAAGAAAATAAGAGAAAATTAATTGTTAATTTAGTTCACAGATATTTTGAAGGTCTTAATAAGAAAAAGGGAACCTCTTTTTTTTTCGTTCCTTTCTTTGGTCTCTGTTTCTTCACTCAATCCAACTCTATCCCTCTTCTTTTCCCCTTAACCCATTGCCATCACATTCAATTCCCAATATTATAATAATATTATTCCCTATCAACTTTACCCCACCAAAATCATCATCTTTCGTATATATAACTCTTCTTCCCTTCACCATCCCAATTCAAGATTTCATTTCTCACCCTTTTTCTTCCGTTCTTCATGCGCTACAACACAATGCAGAGATAACTATTCTCTCTCAGATCTGCTTCTTTCATAATAGGTAATGTGTTATTAATTTCTTTCTATTCTCGTTCCTTCACACATTCTTCCGGTTCTCGCTTCACGCGTTTTTCCTTTTATTCATTTCACTTTTCTTTTCTTGGAATGTTTGTCCAATAATATTTTTTGTAAGTGTGTTAATGGGCTTTTGGGTTGGGTCTAATGTGCAAAAATTATCGATCGAGTCTGGGGTCGTCGGGCGGTGAAACCGCCCCTGATCTCTATAACTTCTGGATTTAGAGTTTATCCTTATTTATTAATTTTGTTAAGTCTGCAGCAACTTAATCTAATTTTTTTTTTCCTTCACTAATCCCTTATTAGGTTTGTAACAACTCAATCCTAAAATTTTGGCTCTAAATTTGCATCTTTATTTATCTTTATTTATTAATTTTATTAGGTCTGCAGTAACTTAATCTAATAATTTCCCTCTAAAATGCTACATTAAGTTAGCAGCAATTTAACCCAACAAATTTCGTCTAAAATGCAGCAATCTCTAATATTTCTCATTGATGAACTTTTCATTCCTATTTGTGTTATCGTTTGTATATATCTATTGTTTTTCTAGACTTTTTTTTTGACAAGTTGTTGTACACTTATTTAATACATTTTTTTTGTATGAGTATATCTTTTTTCTACTTAGAATAAAGTGTGAAAGGTACTCATTTATTTTTTAGTATATTTTGATTTTATTTTACTATGCTTTGTAGCATATAAGAAAAAAATAATGTTGAACATTTTCATTTGTCGAGCAACAAATTTTTGCAAATATCAATGTGTACAATTAATTTATTCTCAGAGCGAGTATTAATGGATATTAAAGTATTTACAAATTTTTGCAAATATCAATGTGTACAATTAATTTTTATAAAAAAAATGCATTATTATAAAATAATTTAAATTCTGTAGAATTTATTCCTTAAATTTTATTATTAATAAATGTGGCACTAATGATCATTTTACAATTGTTCCATCCGCTTATGCATCTATTGATTTACATGTACTTAAAATATGTTTTTTATTCTATTTGTGTGAACCTATTAAGATATTTGTCCCCAACTAGTTCGTGGTAATTTTTATTTACGAATAGCATGCATACCGAATTTTGCTCATCCTTAATTATATGTCTAACCCGGACAACGCCGGGTAAATACGCTAGTAATATATTAAATGAAACTTGTACAAGGTTGAAATCAGTTGAGCCCGATCATCTAAGGAAGCTCAAGAAGGTTATGTCAGGGGGCCATATATAACTGTCATGGCACCAAATGGTTTGGTTATAGAACTAATATGTCTCTAGTTTCAGCTTGTTCTCTACTCAATCGTTTAGAAATTCCGTCTGGTAACTTGACAGGCTGTTGTGTGGTTGCACTGTTTCTCCTTTGTGCAAATTGTTCATTTCTTGTGATAATGGTGCTTAAAAAATTTCTGTTTAAAAAAAAAGCAACTTGACAGAAAATGTTGTCTTCATTTTTCAAGGAGGTATGAAAGAGTATTACGTATGAATATTCATTTATCACCGACTAGTGCTTGTGTGTTATTTTGAATTGTATGATAACTAAAATTTGAAATTGTGTAACAATGGGTTGTTATGCTTGATATTTTGAAGAATTACCATAAAATGTTACTCATGCGGCCTCAATTGCAGTTGCAGTTGTGTTTAGGTTTCAAAAATATCATAAATCCTGACGTAGTCCATAACAAAATTGTAGACTTTTTCAAACCTTTGAATGTGAAAATTAGCTACCAATGCTTCCTAAACATAAACTATTGCATATGAAAATTTAAACATAAATAAAAGATCACCAGTTGATATGACTTCTTGGCTCTCGAGTAGTTTCGGTTGCTCCTAATATGCCAAAATCGTGTTTATGCTTTCGTTGCTTGCCAAAAGGTTTTTTTTTTCTTAATAAAAACTAGGGGCTCACTATGTATAGGTGAGCGCTTCCCTACTTTTCAGGAAAGATTGGCCTGTGATGCCATGTTTTCATGTCACAACGCAAGTTGAGGTGAGAGTAGACATCTTGTATTTCCTTCTGATATCATGATGTGTTGCTCAAAGTGAGTGACACATTGTATTTCCTTCTGATATCACGACGTGTTGCTCAAAGTGAGTGACACATTGATGGAAGACCGAACATGGCTAACTCCCTTCTAAGACGGCGACCCACATCTCGTAGTGATTATTATGAGTGAGGTCGAGGCTTGGTCAGACTATTTTCTTCATTCCTTGCTCCCTTTCTTCTCATCAAAACACCTGTAACATTACATCCTTCATATTAGGGATGCTTTGCATGGAAATGGTAATACAACATTGGTGCATGTTCTTAGGGAACAAAATATATGTGCAGATTTTATGGCTAAGTAAGGATCTCATGCAAGGTGCTCTGCTCGCTAAAACTGCCATCTGCCTAGCATGGAATCTCTCATTCTGAGAGATAAGCTTGGAACTTAATTTTGACTCTCCCTCTTTTTTCTTTTTCTTTTTGCCTCGTTACTTTGTAACACTACCAACAAAAAAAAAACGTTCGTAACAACTATGCTCCAAGAATCCATCAAGATAAACTTGTTAAAAAGCATGGTCACAAAGTTGTTTGGTATGGAAGGATTTCCATGGTTTCAAGGTCATTTTCCAATGTTTTCCTTTTCATGACATTTTTTCCGATTCTTTTGCAAAACTCAACTAAAATACAATCAAACTTGCTACTTTGACTCTAAAGTGACTCTAAAAAGAACAAAAAAGCCTATATGATTTCATGTTATCATATATACCCAGATGAACTCATGAATCACACTTGATGGGGGAATTGTTGTGGCAAGTGTGAGTTTAGTAGAAGTCTCACATTGGTTGAAAAATGTATCTGCTTTTTTTATTTTACCCAAAGTTGTTAATAGCATTTTAAATAAAGAAGTAACATAGGACATAACCTACTATAAAGTTTAAACCTAAAGTTCCATCACACCCTTCCATTGTTTTTTTTTTAATTTGTAAGAACTTTTGGAAAAGTGATATTATACAGTTTACACTATAATATCGCCCCGACCAAAAACTGCTATTATAGGCATCTATACTAATTTTCTATAGCACTTTTGTCTAAAAGCGCTATGAAATGGGTGTTGTTAAAACTCAAAATAATTTAGGAAGCACATAAACACAATATCTTAAGGTTTTGACTTAAAATGTGATGTTAACTCACTTGAATGATTGTTCTTGATCCATATGGACAATACCCCAATCACCCATTATGACCCAATACCTCGATCATAAGTAGGCCATCATTGAGATAGTTAGAATTAGCTGGTTGGTTATAAATAGTTTCAAGAGTTAGTTAAATGGAATTATAAGTTAGTTGCTCAATTATTTAGTATTTATTCAATTATTTAATATCCTTACTTTTAATTAAAAGATATAAAAATAATAATCAATTATTGACAAAGAAACATTTATCTCTTGTATGAATTGTATGTACAACGACTTCTTTAGAGATACATTTAAAACAAACAAATTAAAAAAATCGATGTGTAAAAAAAGTTTAGCTACTTTATTATAACTATTCTCATTTATAGTTAGTCTACATTATATATAATTGTTCTTCTTTTGATATTTACAATATTTAATATTTTTTTAAGAAATTCTTCTTTTCGTTGTGTGATTTATAATTTTTCTCTTGTAAACAAAAAAATATCAAAAACTATGATCTAATGATAAAAATACATATCTTGATTCTTGGGGTTCCGAATTCAAACCCCAATATTTCACTTAAAAAAATGTAAATGTTTGAAAAATTTAAATGTAAATCTCATTATAAGTCTTATTGTGCAATTATGACAATGATTAGTACTTTCTCCGTCCCTAATTGTAAGACTCTTTTGAGAAGAAAAAAAATCTCACTTTTTATAAGATCTTTTTGACATTTCCAATTACATTAATTATTTCTTTACCACCACACCTCTATTTATTTTGCATCTTTTTCTTCAATCAACAATAAATATTATGTTGAAAACATAAACTAATTCTCTCTCTTAAGGATAAAATTTTAAAAACAATAGTAATTATAAACAAATTTAATATTATTTTCAACTTTCTTAATTTCCGTGATTTTGGTAAAAGGGTCCTATATTTCAAGACGGAGGTAATATTTTCAAGACATTTTTTTTATATACTCCTCAAATAATGCTCTTAAAACATTTGTTATCATTTCTCTTATTCTTTTTACGAACAAACATTATCTTCTTTATCCATATGAGTCAACGATAAGTAATTGTAACACCCTCATTTCCATTATATAGATTAAGGATCTTAAATGATTTTGTGATTTTGGTATGTCATCGGTGCGTAGTATCTAGTTTAAGTGTTTGAATGTTACTCATTTCCATTCTTTGTAACTATATCTTACTCTTATTTTTATTTTTTGGTAATAGCTTTATCTCTTACTTTTCATTTGGTTTTCGTTTCAGTCAAATAGCCAATCGGAATCAATGTAATGCAAGAGTATCATCTATGATTTTTGACTTCCCATATAATGGTCTTTGGCCATGTTTTTCATAGTGTTCATATTATTATTTTTAGAGTTACTTGCAAACCATAACTTTAATTTAAGCCATTAACTTTAATTTTTTACCAAACAATGTCATCCGTGTGTGTTCCTTAATTGCCTTTATATTTGATTAAAAGAAGCAAATCTACATGCATAGAAAGAAACAATAAAGAAAAAAGAGAAACAAATGATCAATTCGCAAAGAATTTGGAGAGAATGGAATGAATCTAAAAATAATGACGCATCTTCTGGTCACTTCGAATATGTATTCCAATATAAGTCATTCAACTCGTGCAACCAAAGTTATAACAACAATCAACACACCAAAATAACTATTTAATTTCAATTAATTGAAATAATTGTTTGAAACAATATTTTAGAACCAAAAAATGTAATTGAAAGGATTGAAAATGGAAGTTTATGGGAGATGGAAAATGTGGGATAAGAAGTGGGGGTGGTTATAAAAGTTATCGTATAAGGTGTAATTACTATTTGAAAGCAAAATTAATCAACAAAAGATATGTGTCTTAGTGGCAATGAACTACATCCATTTGAACTTTAGGTGTACAGCCTAAAAATTCTTAGATTAGATATTATCTTTAATTTCTCTTCATTATTCATTAGGAAAGAAATCTTTATCAGAAAAAGAACTGATATTTGTTGATTAATGTGATTATGATCATGCTCAATAACTTCAGCTCCTGTATTCTTCACCAGGATTAACAGTCACAGTGCATTCATAAACTGTGTGTAGCAGAAATCTTCACTCCTTTACGGTATAAAGGGAATCATGAACACAATGAATATGAATTAAAAGAGTAAGCTAGATTACTAATCAAACAAATTGCCTTCATTGAATGCTAACCATGATGATCATGTATAAAAAAAACCAATAAAACCTTAACATAGTAATTATAGACATTTGGTTACTTCCAAAGGCAAATAAATAAATCTTAGGATATTACATGATATGTGCCAATAAAGTATGGTATCAATATTTACTTGCAAGTAACATGTAAATTCATCATATCATATCTCAGTTCAGCAAACTAATGTGATAAGTGAAGTCTCAGCAGAGCCTCAAGTTATCATATAATGTAATGTTAACAGATGCCTCATTGTCATACAATAAGAACAGATAATCAAAACTTAAAAATTCAATCGAGCTAATCTCTCTCTCCAAAGAAAAAATCTCTTTCATTTGCATCATGATTAAGAAGTTAAACTCAACGGCACCTAGCACATCATTTTCAACATGTCAATGAATAAATTATGAATTAGTTCCTTAAAAGTACTAACTGGTGAATTACAAACATATATACACTTTCATGGCCTTTTCTCTCATCACTCATCAGAACCAATATGTAAGCATGGATACCAGTAACATATATGGATTTTTTTTTTTTTTTTTTTTTTTATTTTAATATAAAAAATAAATTTTTTATTAA
>Ga0228710_1000073_pt1 | contig 77560 bp, 31 predicted proteins | sample MedpolnodulmetaG_FD_177995 | JGI IMG/M metagenome (GOLD analysis project Ga0228710, IMG submission 177995) | Root nodule microbial communities from Medicago polymorpha collected in Santa Monica, California, United States - pink nodules | ecosystem: Host-associated > Plants > Roots > Nodule...
AAAAAAAAAAAAAAACTATGACTTGTGGACGAAGCTGTCTATATCTACTGAGAAAATGTCCCGGGTAAATGAATATATCCATCTCTCATATTAATGTGACATTGTTTTTCAATTCTAAGGGATATAGATAGAAAATCCAAATACTGAATGAGTAAGGTAATAACAATTCATCAACATGAAAAGATTTTTATTTTCATTTCATGTCAGCAGTAAAAAATCCTCCTCATCATCATCATGAATTATCCCTCTCTTTCACTTGTTGAATTTTCTCAACAGCTTCTTTCAAATCACATCTTTTATCAACATCCACTTCACAACAACTCAATGCAATCTTCAAAAGCTTTCCCATCTCTCCCTCACCATTCTTTGTTGCACCCATTTCTTTATCAAACACTGAACTATTCCACTCCTCAGGTACTACTGAAATCACCCAATTTGCTAAACTCACCTCACTTCCTTTACCTTGTTGTAAAAATGTAGCTGGAAGTTTACCAGTTAAAATCTCCAATATTAATATTCCAAGACACCAAACATCACTTTTCTTTGTGATTCTTCCATGATGCAAATACTCAGGTGATTTGTATATTACCATTATTTCCTTGGCCATTTCTTGGTTTGTTACTGGTACTAATCCAAAATCTGTGAGAAGTGGCTCAAATGTTTCAGTGAGAAGTACGTTTGCAGATTTGAGATTTCCATGAGGTGCAATTAGGCTTGGCATATCTTTGTATAGATTTTCAAGACCTCTTGCTATGCCTTTCACAATTTTCAACCTTATTGGCCAATCAAGGCTTGGTTCCCCTAGTGCTTGGTGTCCTGAAACACAAAAAGTAACCATGCATAACTATATTCATAAGCAAACAATATTAGTGAACGAATAGACATGCAACTAGTAAGCCAGTGTTTTAAAAATCAGACGTTTAACTAGTTGAACCAGGAATTAGTCAGTTGGTTTGATCCCGATTACATTACAGTTTGATTGAACCAAGGTTGAAAGACTGTTCAACCGCAATAGTTCAACTGATTTTTTATTTATTTATCATTTGGTTGTGCTTTTATTTATCATTTGGTCCAACCGTGGTTGAATCAATTGAACCAATCAAACCATGACCTGAAGGTCTCACCAGTTAATTTTTTGGTCTAGTTTTTAAAACATCGTAGTTAACTCAAATCTAGCCTTTGTTAAAAAAGTGGAAATTGCATACATCTCCCTCACTTAAATGATATACAAACCCTATCCTTTTACGTAACAGAAAGGAGGTGTGTATGATCAAGGGAAGGTCGATGTCCAGGAGAAAGGAGGCCCCGATAAGCCCTCTTCTTTTTTGTGTTAACTACTCGATTTCCAGAAAAAATTGACCTTAATAATCTGAAGTTTGGCTGTGAATTAAGTAAAATTTGACTGAGGATTTTAGCCATGATTTGAACTAGATTACCATTGATCGATTCTGTCTTTAAAAAAATTAGAAACGGGTTCATACATATATAAGACGTACCATGAAGGCGAACAGCTAGGCTACCATTCTGAACAAAGTCAGTAACCAAAAGCTTCTCTTCTTTTCTATAATAGTAAGCAACAAGAGGAATCAAATTAGGATGGTTCAACCTTCCAATCCTTCTCATATGCTCTTGAAACTCTTCCTTCCCTACATTGTTCATTTGCTTAAACCTCTTCACCACTATTGTTGGCCCATTCGTCAAAGAAGCCTTGTAAGAAGAACTATAAAAACCACTTCCCAAAATCTCAGCAGAAGCTCTCAGCAACTCTTGCAAATCAAACCTCTCTCTGTCATCTCTTATAAAAGACAACTTCATGTGATCATTTCTTCTACTGTGGTTGGAACTCATTGATCTTGATGATCTATTACTTTCATCATCAATATCTCTTTCACTTCCAACTTTTTTGTTGTTGTAGTGGCCTGAAGGTGGATTTTCTAGAGTCGATGATGGCTCTCGGTGTCTTCGCCGCCGGTGTAGGATGAAAAACACAGTAACTCCAATCACAGCCAGTGCTACACAAACAACCACAACAACCACACAAATACTTGCAATTGATGCCTTCTTTGTAGGACATGCAGCCAATGGTGCTCCACATAAATTTTCATTACCTGCTCATCATTTTGATACATAAATACTAGTTAAGATTGATGCTGCTTTATAAACTTATGTCATGTTTGGATAAACAGCTTAATTAAGCGCTTCTGACGTAAACATTTATCATAAAAGGGTTTATGCATTAGCTATTTCTATAATAAAATAGAAAATAAAGTCAATTGATTTTCATATAAGCTATAAGGGTTTATGTATTAGTTATTTCTCCCAAATAGCCTCGCAAGTGTTTATGTCGGTAGAGAAGCTATAATAAGTCAATCCAAGCAGATCCTTATACTTTAATCAGTGTCAATAATACAAAGAAAATCAAAGCATATTATGATAGCTTTTATTTATTTCTGAATTTGCAACGGCCACCTTCATCTATATACTGTTTCCATATAAAACTCGATGACTCTTGTGGGTTTGTTCAAATTCTGACAACACTGCTCCCAACTTTTGTCAAATCCACAACTATCCTTCTAGGGGAGTCGATCCTGTTTGAGGCAAAAGACTAACAAAAATAGAATATCTCAATTTTTTCGTGTACGCGTTATCCTAACTTACAGACGTAACATGCTTCCACTACTTTAATCACAGTGAGTTATATTTATAATAGTCATTTATACATAAACCATACATGCATTTGATGTGTGTGCGCTAATAGGATATTTGTTACTCACCGGAAAAGGAAGAAGCGGCGATTTTACTAAGAGCGGCTGGTATTGGTCCCTGCAACTGATTATTAGCTACATTGATTGTTTTCAATTTGGATTCTGTTGTAAATCGAGGAATAGGTCCAGTGAATTTGTTTCCATCCAATCTCAAAACCATAAGCTTTGGCATCAAACACACAGAAGATGGAATAGTACCTGTAAACTGATTATTTGACAAATGAATTTTCTTTAACCACTGCATACCGTCAAAAGCATCCCAAGGAAGCTCTCCAGAAAATTTGTTATTTGACAGATAAAGCGATTTAAGACCAAAAAGTTTATTAATCTCAGGCCAACCACCCTCAAAATCATTATTCATGAAACTAAGCGTTCTAAGATATGGTAACTCCCTAAGAGAATTCACATCAATGAAACCTTTTAGCCCCATATTCTCAAGCTTCAATCCCCAAACTTTTCCTTGATAACAAAGAACGCCACGCCAATTGGCATGATCACCATTACAAGGTGTGGTTGATGTGTTCCATGTTGACAATACCTCAGGGTTTTTTTCAAGATTGTCCTTTACCTTGAGGAGCAATTCAGAGTCAGAAGCACCATAAGATGACGAAACGACACAAAACAAGAGAATGAATGTGATGAATATGGTTTTATTGTTCATAATATGAGTGACGAGTGCCATAGTGAAGAAGGGTAGATGGCCCACACGCGCTACGGGCGGCGTGCGCGCCCTCAGGGAAGGTTTGATTCTCAATGGAGATTAAAAGAAAAGAGGAGCTGCTAGGGTTGAAGAAGCAAAGGGGTTGGTGATGGAGGGTGGAAAAGTTTTGATGGCCTTGAAACAGGAGAGAGAGAAGAAAGAAAAGAAGAGCTAATAATAGGAGATGGATAATGTATTTGATAGAGTGAGGTAACAGAGGTTGACCAAGTCTTTTGTTTCATGGTTGCATAACAATAACAATGTGTAGAACTATTCGGACAGCCTTGAAATTTAAATAAGACACCACTTTTTGTATGCCTATTTTTAAGGTTTCTGTTCTGCTGACTCAACCTTTTACAATAAAAAAGGAAAGGCCAACGACACTCACACTGCATCATCAATCCATGCTCATTCATGCTTTCTTCATAATCACATCTCTCTGCACTAACTTGTCCCAATTCCCACAATCTAGTACCAAAGCTATTAATCTATTATTGTTATTAGCATTTTCCTTAACTGGTGCCCCAGGAACTAGTTAGCATTTCCTCATTTTTATGAGAGAGAAGACGTAACATATAACTTATAAGGCAGGAAAACAACTAATGATAAATATTGTTTGTCTTAAATGTTACTATTCTTAAAACATGATGTCTTCCAAATATTAGTTTCTATTTAATTTTAATATATTAAAGGGAATAATCATTTTAAAACTAAAGAAAAACTAATTCAAATAAACATCTATTTTAAAAATTAAAAATATTCAAGCCTATATTTTTCTTATAAACTAGGATTCGAATTTTAAAGATGAAAATGAACACTCAATTATTATCAAATGGGTAGTTACAGTAACAAAAACTTTCAAACAGCACTATACCTTTGAATACTTATATAGACACATTTTATTGTAGTAGATAACATTCACACTGCAACGTCTATTTTTCGTCTCAAAAAAAAGAAGAAAAAAAAAGACTAACGTTTATTTTAAATGATACGACCTATATGTATAGATTTGCAACTAAAACTTTTCCTCAAACCCCAACAACAAGGATGTGAACCTGTGCTTGATTGGATAAATAAATGAAAGGAGAATGAGAAGAAGTTAAGTCAATACACAGATTCAAAGAGAGAAATCAGATCTGAAATTCCTCCAACAAATGAATCGTGAATTTAACGCAGACACAATCTAAATTGTTCAATATTGATCAAAAGCTCTACAATGATGTTACTCCCAATTTTGGGTGAACCGAGTCCAAAATACAAGAATGTGTTATCCAATAGTTTAGATCAGTGCCTCCACGATTAGAGGGAATCCAAATTGCTCCCTTCCACTTTCTCCTCTGCACTAAGGTGAGTTTAAGAGCAATGTGGTTTTAGTTTTCCCCTCCTTTATAAGCACAGTTTTAGTTTTTCACATATGTGATGTGTTGGCTTTCATTTTAATCCTTCGTGCATGCATCCGCTTTCACTTTGCTCCCTCAATGTTTTTTGCTTTTAATATTGACCCTTTAGAGTCATTTACAAAAATGATCTCTTCATAGAAATTCACTTTTCTACAACTTACCAAAGCTCTAATCTTTCATGATGAAACAATTTTCCCGTTCAAATTCTGCATACCCAACATCAACTAGACATAGGCCATCAGGGGGTGCTGGAGGAGCAGTGGCACGCCTACACGTAGCATCCATAAGCTTTAACAGGGCATCATCTTCAGCACCGGCTGCAGCTTCCCTAATTGTGGTTGCCACAAGCACTCTAACCATCTGCAAAAATTTGATTAGCCTCAGTCGAGTCACTATGTGAGAATACAGAAATAATAAATCCACATGCCATAACATGCCAATTATTAGAGACGGTCTATGTACCAGACTGCAAGCCCAATGGCATTTCCACAATCAGGAAATCAGAAGAAGAAAAAAAATCTATGGGCATAACCCTCCATTACAGATGGATGAAATATAAATGATGATATATAATGTATGTGTCCTTTAAATTGATTCATTTGTTTTTGAAGCATCAACATGTTAATATTTAGAATGATAACGGTCTTTTCAATACTCACTCTCTCTTATTGAAGCATTCTAATACTCTCTCTCTCTTTTAGAATGATAAAGGTCTTCTCAACACTCACTCTAACATTCTCTTTTCAATACTCAATCTCTTATTAAGTGAAATTTATGTAGATCTCACCATTTTAAGTGGGGCCTGTTCTCAAAATGGTGGGACATGCCTTGTTCAGAAAAAGAAAATGGTGGGACATACATGAATTTCATCCAGAGTGTTAGAGTGTACCAAAAAAAAAAAGAGTGTTAGAGTGAGTGTTGCTAACACTCTAATAATAATATTGAGTTACATCTACAAAGTTTATTGATGTGATTGTTCCAAATTGGAGAAGCAAAAACCTTCAGTGAATATGGTTTCCTCTAAGGAAATAAAAAACATACAATGTTTACCTTGCGTAAAAAGCGATTAGCAACTAACTCAATGCACATAACCCTCGTTTCTTCTCCATTTTCCTAGAAATGTCACAGGTGAAATGAAACATCAATAAGCTTCTCTTCAACATCAAAGAACTCTATAAAACCAAGGCGTCTGAGTTAAAGCATAACTAGAAAGTATTAAATTCCTATTGACACTCGGAAGGACAAAACTTGAAAGATGTGATAGATAAAAAAATATACTGGCATAAGAATTCATATAGCTTTTGAATAGTACAAACCCAACGCAAGGTTTCCTGGTATGGTTAAATATTTCACAAGAAAAACACTGAAAAGACATTTTTGTCAAGGTTATATAGACAAAAATCAAGAGAAAGAAGCCAAGGACTTATAAACCAAGTAACGACAGATATTATGGACACATGAAATCTGTTAATATCAAAGTCCATGGACAAATAGCATAATTTGCATGTTTTCTTGTGTCCTCCAATCAGAGAGACGTGGTTAACATCATCCTTGGATGCATCAACCATGGTTGGTAGGTAGGCTAATTGGAATCAACAATATCAAGCTCAATCCATTTCAATGCAGATTGGACTAAATGACCAAGATGTGTAATGCAAATAATACGATAGAATCTTCATCTCGTTTGGAAGATTCCATTATTTGTTGCTGAAGGAGACATGAAAACACTAGTGGGACCATATATCTTAAATGCTAGCTGAAGAACCCCATGCTAGGATGAAAACAAGCAAAATCACAGACCTAATGTATGATTCAGAAATTTCTCCAGTCCTTTTCTAGCATTTCTAACAGATAATATCTCATAAGATTCCTGTCATACAAAAAATAATATAAACAGTGTGTATGTAAAAAAAGGCTGTGACTAATGTCAAGTGGCATTAACAGATTTAGTTTTCACTTAATGTTCATATGTCTGCTACTATTCTCACTCTCCTTTTTCCTTTTTGCTGTTTAGAAACTATCATCTGCTATATCTTGACACTATCACTTCCCAAAGTATCCCCCCAAAAAAAAACAGTACACACTTTACTGTGCAATGTGAAATATATTGAGGTTGATGACCCAGCTCAAGCCACCGGTCCAATAAACCCATCATAAACAAACTTCCATATTTTTGTCATTCATAAATTTAAAAGGTGAAGTAAAATGATGAATGTCTGTGCATTCTTCAGAAAAAGGTAGAGATCCTCTACATTTCTCAAAAAAAAAATGGAGGGCTCCAGTATTAATGGTTTGAGTGTATAAAAGTCAAGTAATACAAAACACCTGTCACCATTTCTAAAAAATAGCTCTTTATACGCCAGAAACCTTAGTGACGGAGCTTTCCCTTTCTTTTGAGAAATAGAGAGGATCTTTACTCCTTCAGAAATTGCCCTTATTTCCCCTATTCAGTGATTACTTGGACAAATTTACCCTCTCAATTCTGATGATGAGCAAGCAAAGTCACGAATAATTCATTATTTACCTAATGAATATGACTAGAATTTGAGGCTTGGTCTGCCAGTAATGTTCTGCTTAAATCATATGAAAGGAAAAATGTGAAGATAAGCTAGAAATAAAGTGGATTTGTTTAGTGATTTAATGGAACTTAGGCAGAGTAGACAAAACAAAATCCATAGGCCAGTAGTGGCCATGTCTCCGGATCAACCAATGTATCTTCACAAACAAATGTGCCCCGCTTAGGGGAATCTGTTTTTCTGAGCTAACGCACCCTCTACCATTTGGAGCAAGTCGCATCTACAAGCACAGCAAAACGTACAAAGAGCACACAACTCAAAGTGCTTCAAATTTAGAATAATTGTGGGGAACAAAAAAGAGATAAAGGAAGTTATAAAAAGAAGTTACAGAGTGCACAAATATTAAAAATTTAAAAGTTACTCACGGTTATAGGCAACTTGGCTTCCATAGCTCGAGCATGGTGAAGAAAACACTCTGTTGGTGGACCACTGAAACAGAATGACAGTCATAAGTAAACGACTAAACTCAGCGAAGGACAGTTCCCTTCTTAAAAGTAGTATCAGCACCAAGGAAATATGAAGGTGGCCCGGCTATTCCTTGAGTGCTGTCAAACAAAAAATTATCATTTGAATGATAGATCTCATTTATCTAAAAACTGTATACACCATACAATTTAAGATTTGATTCCAAATAATAGTCGCATAAACAATAAAATTTGCTATCTTCCCCAAAAGTATAATGTGAAAGTATCTGATTCTGAAATGTGCACCGCAAAGATAGAAACCCGAGTATTAAGTTCTTACTTGTTTCTTGAAGCTTTTGTATCACGGGCAAACATCTTGTAGGACAGCAATTTTCCTTCCAATTTTTGCAAAAGCCGGTTCACCTTCCTTACACTGAACACATATGATTTATTTTCATTTTCTAACTCATCCTTGCAGTCAGAATCACAAATTTCATTATATATAAAACTGTCACAAGACTCTCCATTGCCACTGCTTTGGTCCTTATCCTGTCCATCGGTGAGTGGGAAAATATAAAGGTAACGCCTCCATTTGGCAGAGAAGTTTGGATGAAAGGCACGCGATACCTACAACAATGCACATTATTACTGTTATCACATTTATAAATGTGAGACCAGCAAACCATTTTTTCTGTTTCTTTTTCTTTATATTCATGGCAACTGCTAATTGTATTAAACATTAGCTTAACGTCGCATATTATTTAAAAGGATATTACCTCATATACAGATATAACCCTCAATTTTCCTGGTGCTGCATCATTTATTGCATCTTCAATTTCTTTTGGTTTAATATCCTTCTTCCAAGTGTCTGTGCATAATGAACTCTAGATTAGGGAGGGAAGGTTCAATCAAATCCAACAGAGTGCAAAAAAAGAACCCACTCGTCTATACCTCTGTCAGTTGGTTAGTCATATTTCAATATTCAGTTTTTCATCTCAGAGAATTCTCTTTTCAGATTTCAGTTTTCTTCACTTTCCTTTATTTTTTTCTATCTTTCTCAACCTCAATCCTTATTTATCCATAACAATTTTACCATCAAATTAAGTTAAATGTACTAAACATAATTGTTATTTATTAAAACAGCAACAAGTAACAGAAGAAAAAAAGAAACGAAAATTGCAAGACAATGAGACACATCTTTGTTCACGGCTTCACGCGGTTGCCAATTGTGTCTATGTCAACGGACATAGAGCAGCTAAGAATAGGGAAATGGCTTACAAAAAGAACAAACTTGATGAAGGGCTGTTACTCCTTTGTCTGTTCGACCAGCAACGGCAGCACAACCTTCGATCGGCAAACCTTTGTCCTTGAGCAGTTGAGTTTTGTATTCATCAACAAATTTACCAAGTGACGCTTCTACTAAGCTGTATGAAGAAGCAAAATGAGAATCCAATATGATTTAAAAAGTGTAGAGCGCATAGTATTTTGCAAGAAGAAGAAGAAGAAGTTGCCTTTGAACAGTGTTCAAGTTTGGCTGCTTTTGCCAGCCATCAAAAGAAGCACCGTGATAGGAAAGAAGAATTTTGAAATTGAATCTTGCCCACTTCCCACTGCGATCTTTGGATAAACCATCACTTTCCAACTCAGAAACATGATGATGATGATGATGAGGAGGAGGAGGAGGAGGAAGGGTCTGTTAGAAAGTGAATAATAAATAATTAAGAAGGAAGTTGATAATTGAAATTAGTTAGGGTTGAGATGAGACCTGAGATTGAAAAAGAAGGGGCAAAGAGAAGTTGGCACGGACAGTGTTGGAGTAGAAATCGTTGACTCGTTGCCAAGGCCTTGCATACATGAATTCGAAGCTTTCCCTGTCATGTCAAATAAAACAAAATCAATAATAATAATAATAATATATGATGAATTCGTAGTATTAATTGAATTGAGTTTAACACACCAACCTAGCGTTCCATCTAGCGTATTTGGAGGGATGGGTGTGGTTGTAATGAACGTGATGACTGTCTCTTTCTCTTTGGTGTTCCATCGAATAATTACAACGCCGTGAAAGTGAACCTATGACTATCAATGTGTGTTTCGTAATACAAGAATGCATACCCACTTTCCAATATCACTCAGTATCTCCGCACATGGACAACACTGAAAAGAAAATTGTGAGAGTCTCACAGAATCTCACAAATTTTGGTGAGATTGTTGAATAAGCATTTTATTCACATTTTTAACTAAAAAGTCTTATAAAATTCATTCCATGTTTAAGAAAAAAATCACTTATTTAAAAAAAAAAATATTTTTAAGAGTTTTACATCCGTTTGTTACAGCTTTTTAAAAAAATCAGAATCTAAAAACGAGAAGCTGAGCAGCTTCTCAAAAAATAGATTTTTTTAGAGGAGAGAGAAAACATTTTTTAAAAGATTGAACTAATTTTGTAACAAACAATCTCTTTTATATAGTTGTATTCAAACAAACTAGATTATTTGTTTTAAAAAAATGATTTTTATTACAGTTAACAAACGGATGACAAAATCTCTAAAATATAATCTCTAAATTATTTTATGTCAAAATCACTTTTATTTTAATTCGTAACAAACGGATCCAAAATTTATTAATTTTTTAATAACGAATGACATTTTATAAGTTGTGAGAAATCCTAATTGAATACCGACAGATTTCGTTATATTGAAAAAAGTCATGATTGTCTTAATTGAATACTACAAGATTTATTTATATTTTATAAAGTCTTGATTGAATATCACGAGACTTTTTTATAATTAATAAGTCTTTTAAAATCCCTTGAAATCTCAATCCAATACACCCCCTTAGATTTCAAAGGATTGGTGTCATAAAATTTTATAGGATTAGAAATGATTTTATGGATTTATAATATTTCAATAGACGTTTAAATAATCATTATAGAGAAATATTACAACACACTCTCTAGTACAGATATACAACATTATCAATACACACTTTTTACTTGTTAAAAATCAAATTAATCCCACAAAATTCAATTCTACATGTTTTGAAGAGAAATGCATAATCTTAATTCTATTATTTAGACAAAATTGTCTCATATTTTTACTGTATTTCATGTTAATTAATTTAGGGTAGATCACATTGTTAATATTGAATCGTGGTATGAACAAGGAGATAAAATGAATATAAAGTTTGTTGAACATAAAACGTTGAACAGGTGCAATCAAAAAAACGTTGAAGAGGTAATGACATAAAAATGAGAGGCAATGACTCATGAAACTGTAACACAAACAATACACAATAAAAAATAATATTTTCATCAAAAACCGGAAGTAGAAGAAAAGTTCAGCGGAACGATCGTATGTTTTTTGTTTTTTTGAGTCAATATGTTAAGTAAATTGATGATGGTGATAAATAAATACAAGAAAAAGCGTTGAAGAGTGAAACATATACGACAATGAAATAAAAGAAGTTGGTTGTACGAGATTGTTGAGTGGTTGTAGTGTGTGTTTTTAACTAAAAAGTTTCACAAAATTCATTCCATAAAACAATCTATTAAAATCGATAGACTATTGAATATCAAGAGACATTTTATAAATCTTAAGAAATTTCAATTGAATGCAACCAGATTTTATTGTCCTCTTTAAAATGTCTTGATTGATTACCACATAACTTTTTTTTATTTTCAACAAGTACGGTGCAAATATTTAACGGTGTTTAAAATATAAAATAAAAATTTATTTAATAGAAACGCTACATTAATTTTGATATTTTGAAAACACTCGTGAGTTTTTAAAATTTTATCATATCGACTTTTACATATATGTATATAAAAATTTGTTTTCACATATATAAGAAAAAAAAATCCACAACTCGCATGATTCAACTATTTAATAGATTCTTGTATATATATATAAAAAAGAATTTTTTTTAAATAAACATCACACTTAATACTGATGATTTTCATTTAATATTTTTAAACATTCAACAATATTAACAATCTATCTTAAAGAAAAACAATATTAACAATCTAATTATTTTTGATATAATTACCGTAATGTTACGTGACCCGTGCGAAAGCACGGTTCTTTTACTAGTTCAATTGAAATGAGATTTTTTCTCAACCCATAACAGCAATACTTAGATGAAAAGATTACAACGAGGACAGGAGAATGATATGTGCAGAAATTTTAAAGATATTTTTCAATAATTTTTTATTTTAGGAAATTTGTCAATAAAATATTGTTACTAACCCAATTGCATTATATATGCTTACTATTTCAATTTTCTTATCATTTGCTATCAATCATTTAAATTTAAATAAACTAATATTGTCATTATATACTAATTCATAACATTAAAGATCATGATAATTGGTAGCAAAATTGATTAATTGATGGCATAATTGATAACATAATCATCACTCCAATACTTCTACAATAATCAATTTTGGATAACAAAATTGTTGACTTTGTGCAGCCATACAACTTCATAAAACCACCAAGTCACAATTTACAATCCTATCATTTATCAATTTTAACGTGTATACAAACATACAAATAATATTATGACTACTAGCATACATTCTATTATGTTTCTTTTTTTATTACGCTAACCTTATAAATTATGGATAATATTTATCTAAAATTAGTTAAATTTTGATTAAAATTATACATTTTTTGACAAAAATTAAAACTACAAAGATAAACACAAGTTTAATTTTCAATAAACCTATGGAAAACATGTTTTATGATTGTTGTTTTTTAGGGGGAAATTTCGTTTATGTTGGTTGGTCTTTTTGTGAGCACATTTATATCGTTACATTAGTTGCTCTAATAGGCACCAATACATAGATGTACCAAATATATTGACATAGAAAAATAAATCTTGATAATAAAGTTGCAAAAACACATCTAATAATTAAAGAACTGGTATAGAATTACCATGATTATGTTATCACTAAAATATTAATTTATTTAAATTTTAAATAATTGATAACACATGATAAGAAAATTGAATTAGTCAGCGTATATATTGTAATTCTGTCAGAAACAATATTTTATTAAATAAGGAAAAAATATCAACATTAATGTAATATTTCTTATTCAAAAAAAAAGCTTCTATGGTTCTATTGGTTTTTTTCCATATGCAAATAAGTGAGATTAAGTGATTAAAAGAGACGAGAATAAACTATTTTTCTATGGTTATAGAATATAAAATAGTAGAATAAAATTGTTTTTCTATATTTATGTCATAATACAGTTGTTTTTTTCCTATATTAAATGAGATTAGATATTAAGGAGTAGAAAGAGGAAACCAATTATTTTTATATTATACAAATTAGTAGTGATACATTGATTAGAGAGAGCAGATCGCGAGAGAGAAGGGAAGGAAGTGTCTGAATTTATTTTTCTCTCCCCCTTTGCCCCTTTTGCTACTACTTCAGCCCATGGTAATAATCATTATGTCACTGGTTGTGAAAATGATCGATATATCATTTATTTTCATTAAAATAACCAAGTTATATCTTCTTAATATGATTTTAATTACTTTTCGGAGCATTAAATGAATATGGTAAAGCTGAAGGTTTTCTATTAGAGAATGATGGCGATGGATATGGATTTACTAAAGACAATTATTTATTAACACATTATGTTATTGAACTTCAATTGACAATTGTTACCTGTTACCATGGGTGTGCAGAAAACTGAAGATCTTAGAAAAGACCTAAACACCGTCTCCACGTTCAATTATTGTTATTAGATTAGAGTCTAATGCCTGATAAGAAGATGAATATTGTCTACAGAAGAATGTGTATAGTTTATTTATGTGTCTATGCTAGTATCTACTGCTATGAAGCAATCCAATGAATGTTTGGATCGGTGAATGTGGATATTTGCAACATCATGGAATTAAAAATGGCATTGCAAGGAATAATTCCGGCTTGAAATGTAGAACTAGTGTAATAACTAAATTGTTCATACCATGATTGATTAACCGCCGTAAATAGTGATATAAGACTACAACTGGGTCTGACCTTGCGAACCACCCAACTACATGGTTGATTAACAACAAATATTTATAGAAACTAACAGGTGTGATCTTTATGAAGTTTTTTTTTTTTTTACTTTTATCCCTATTATTAATTAAAAATGGGTCGTTACATTACACAGTGAAATCCATCAATTCTAATGGCTTAAATCAAAAGGGAAAAAAACAATGAAATAAGTCAATCCCAACCGTATTTTTCATATATTGCTAGTGGATATGCAAATTAGTGAGACTAAGAGTTAAAAAAGACGAGAATAAACTATTTTTTTATAGTTATGATATAAAATAGTAGAATGATTTTTTTTCCCTATATTTATATCACAATACAGTTGTTATTTTTCTTATATTAAAAGAAATTAGATAACAAGGAGAATAAAGAGGAAACAAATTGTTTTATATTTTCCAAGATGATTATTAAGCACGTAAAATTAAGTTGATCGTGAGTTTAAGAAAAGGACATTTGTGATAATTTGCTGGAATACAATTTTTATACATTGTTAGTGGATTTTCCTTTAGATTGAATCTCAAAACTTGATTATGTTGATAAAATTCCTACCCAATAATGCTTGCAAGAACTATTCATTTTATGATCTAAATATGTTTGCTAATTCATTCGCCTTTATAACATCATAGAAAATAAATACATTTCACCTTCAGAAAATATACATCTAGTACAAAATTACACACAATAGTATCAAGTATAAATTCATTATAAGATAGAGAAACCGAACTATACATCGGATTGATGCTTAAAGATTGGAAAGGGGCTTCAACCGGTAGTAATCAAACATATCTTTCCAGTATATATTACAAAACAAATATAACAATGTTAATAACCTTGCAACATTAAAAAATAAATTTCACTTAAAAATGTTCATATAATATATATATATATAAAGAAAGTATTTTTTTACAAATACTAACTCATCAAATATTTGGCCAGCGCACAAGCTAACACTAACCCATCATATATTTGGCCCAAAAAGCCTAATCCACTAAAACATATATACTTTTTCTAAAATAGAGTTATTGAAATTTGATAATGTCTCGTGATGCAATATAGAAGAGCATATGTCATAAAATGTTACCCCATTAAACAAAGGATAATGCTTTTTAGTGTGAACGGTAAAACGAAATTCAACGAAAAGTTTAATTAATTAGTTTTGTTTTCAACCACCCATGTATTCCTTTACATAGGACTATTATAGTTTTATTTTTTATTAAAAAATTATCTTTGATTGTAATCATCCTGTGTATTTCGTAAATGGACTAGCGATGTCATTAGCTTTCCACTAACAAAAAATGCAACTAGTGCACTGTTTACGGTTGTTTGTTAATTTTCGCACTGAAGATTTCACACTATATAACATTGTTCTTAAACAAATATTCATATTTTGAATGATTAGTCTTATGCACTCGGCATACTCATAGGATGTCACGTGTAAATAAAGAAAAAGTTTTCCACTTTAACTATTGTTCTAGTTATTGGAGAGATGTAGTTTTTAAGTATAAGTTTATTATTAATGATATAGACACACACGCGTGCGTGCGTGTGTCAAATAAAATATAATAGTCATTGTTTTAAAAAACACACCATAGATCGCATTAGTTGGATACGAGAATCATAATTAATTTGATTCGTCATTAATTTAATGTCATACTTTTTATGTTAATGGTCATGGTTTTAATAACACATTTGTTCTACAGTTTCTGAGGTTAAAGAAATGAGATGCAACATTTTCCACAACCAAATGTAGCATATGCTATATTATTAACAAACACGGTTGATTGCTCTCTTATACATCAATCAATAGTCGTTGCAGCACTGGGTTTTTCATCTGATGAGAGTGTACTTCTTGAAATTGATAAAACTATACGAAAAAATTAGTATTACTATTATTTTTTCAATGTCATTATCTCTAAGTTGAAATAGATAATGTTATGTATTAAAAATATACAATGCTATAATCTATAAATTTCAGTTAGTTCTTCATATCTAATATAATTTAACACATCCTACCGTGTGCACATAAACCACATTATCTATTCGTTGTGTTGAATGGTCTTAAGGGGACGACAAGAATTTAGCATGTAGGATGCATTATCTCTTTGTTTCAGCGAATGATAATTATCTCGGTTTATACTATGAGCACCAAAGTAATCAGAACCGGACCGGTTATTAAACCGGTGTGTTTATGGGTTCGAGGTTTAATGGTCGGACCATTTTTAATTAAATATATATTTTTTTATATAAATAAAAATTAAAATAGTGTTCATATTTTACTCTACTAAAAATTAAACTCACTCGCTAATTTCTCATGCTTGTTAAAAATTAAAATGATACAATACAATAGTTTTTATTTTTGTATGAATTAATAAGTGTAATTGTTTTATTACAAGTAATATTTTTTTTGACAAACAAATAATAATTAAAATTGTTAAATTCGACTGAACAATATAATCAAAAGAATGAAGAATAAATCACTATAACAAAAAATAAATAAAAAATCAGGCTTAACAAGGCAAAATGAGTTGTGGGCTTGTGGCAAAATGATATGTTTTAGAAACAGGCCCAAGCCCAAATAAACTCTAGAAACTAACATTGTTGCAAGCATGACCTTGAATTAGACATTGTCAGTTGTCACATATCTTCGGTTAACCTACTTTTCTTCTTTCTCTACTTCATTTCTTCTCATCTTCCATATGTTGCTTATGCCACATTGTTTTTTATGTCTGTGCTTCTTCTTCCTTCTTGCTTCTCATCTTCTCTTTATCATTGGTTTTTTTTTGATCTAAAAAGGCAAAAAAATGGTCCGACTGTCTGAACTGTTGGATCGCCGATTTTCCGGTTTTTAACCGATTATCCGGTTTACTCTCCGGTTTTTTACCACAACAGTTTTCATGATCATCCAGACTGGTCACTGGTCCGGTTCCCAATCGTTCTAGTTCGGTTTTAGTTACCTTGGCGAGCACAAAACTCATAGACTGCATTATCTATTCGTTACGGCGAACGGTAATTATTTCAATTTATATTATGAGTAATGTTAAATCCACCTGCTCTTGTTTTCGTTGTCGTATTTTTTTATTTTACATTTGTTGTCATTTCATAAGCTATCATACTTAATGAATCATTAAAATTTGAAATATATTACTATTTAGAATATACCAATTGATCACTTTGTAATTGCATCAACTATATAACTATGCCCAATCATCTTGAATACAGAAAAATACTCATAGTTTGCAAAACTTAATGAAGATGTGGATATAGGAAAGTACTTGTATGCATTTACTCTTTTAAATCTTTGAATCCAAATATGTTTACATCCTTACTAAAAAGTAATAATAATAATGTTTACATCCAAATAGTACATACGTGACAATTGCACAAATTATAGTTTTTGCTATTAACTAATTTTGAATTGTTTAAAAGATTTTAAAACCAAAAGTATTCCAGAAGTAGATCCAACAACAGCCAATACATAAACGATGAGAGTAAATACAATAAGCCCTTGATGTCCGATCTAGTCACTACTACAATTTTGACTTTTAATAGCACAACTTTAATAGCGTTTTATGTTAAGTGCTATTAAAAATGCAACGGGTAGACCTTTCATAGCGTTTATGAGCGAGCGCTAATATAGGCTACTCATAGAGAAGGTTACATAGCGCTTTTATGAGAACGCTATTACTTTTATACACCTTACTTAGCTTTTTGGCAAAACGCTGTTGATGGGCTTTTAAAAAATAAGCGGAAAAATTAAATGTTTATTTTCACTCTCTCACAAAACACTACCAACTCATAACACTCTCTCTCTCTCTCATCCAACTCCACCGTCCTTCATCAATCCTCCACCAACCATCAACCCTTTTGTCTCATTCTTCACCAAACACAGGCACACTCTCGATCCTCTCTCTCTCTATCCATCTCACTCGTTCTCACCCTCGAACACACCGCCGACTCACCACCGTCCACCTTCAGATCTCTTCGAACCCATCGAGTGAAGCCAGAAACCAATTGAATCCTTAAGGTTCCATCTTGGTTAGTCTCAATTTCATCTTCTTCTATTTTGAATCTCAGATTTGTTCGTTTTGATTTTGAATTTTGAATTTATGGTTTTGATTTTGATTGTTTTTCATTTTTGGTCTGACCAATACCAGAAAAACCCATATTTAAGACTATATTTTACTACAAATAATGAAAATGGCTTCACCTAGAAAAGCATGTCAACTTTTACAGATTAAAGATTGTAGACGCTAGGATTGATGGGTCAGTTATAAGAGTCCTCGTGTAAGGTTCACAAGACAAGTAAATATTTTAACTAATACTACATCGTTGGAACCTTGTGGAATTTTTAATGTTATGGTACTGTCAACAATTTCATGCCTGATTCATTAGGAAAGGATAATCTTTCAAAATTACTTGCTTGTTCTTTACTTGCGTCATCTCTTTATTGTGATTGTTCAATTTGATTCTTCAATTTACAACACAAAAATCAAAGGAAAAATGAAGGTGTGAATTGTGATTCTTGTGTCATTGTAATGTTATAAGAGAAAATTGTGAAATATTAGTGTTATTTAAGTGAGAAGAATGATTTTGATTTATTTGAATTCTATGTGTAGAATATGAAGTACGAACACGTCCACCGAACACGACACCGACACGCCGACACAACTAATAATTTGAAAAAATCATGTGTCCAGTCGGTGTCGGACACGACACGTGTCCGACACCGGGACACGCCTAATCCGAGGAGTGTCCGTGCTTCATAGGTAGAATGAGACGTGGAAAATTGGTTGAAGTTCCAAGTGTCATTTTTTCAAAGTCTCTAAAGCATGTATTGTGCACAAACTTTCCATTTTTATGCAAGTGTACATTAGATGTCATTTAAGATTGATGATTAATATTGACATTTGTAATGAAGTTTCTGATCATCACATTACTCGTTTTTTTTTTTTGGGTACAAAAGAGGGCCAAAGCCCAATACTAGTGTTTATTTCTATCAATGGATTAATAGTGTTTTTAATAGGTATACTTTCTTATTGTCAGATCAACATTTTATTTTAATGCTCTTGGTTGTAGATTTAATTTTAAAAAAACACTAATAGGGACTTTTATTAGCGCTTTCCGTAAAACGCTAAGAAATAAGGCTAATATCAGGTTTAAAATGGCAGAAAAATAAGGCTCTAATAGCGCTATTCTGAAAACGTTATTGAATCAGTTTAATAATAGCACAAAAATAAGGCTATATTAGTGCTTTTTTGAAAGAGTTATTGAAACATTTATCTTTAATAGCGCTTGGAAAGCGCTATTATAGGATTCTAACCTTTAATAGCGGGGCCTTTCTTAGCGCTTCAAAAACGCTATTAAATGCCCAAAATGAGTGCTATTAAATGGGGTATTTCGTAGTAGTGAGCTTTTACTCCATCTTTAAATGTTTCCCTTTGATGAGTATATATGAGTACATACGATTTGCAACGAAATTCAACGAAAAGCTTAATTAATTAGTTTTGTTTTTAACTACCCATGTATTCCTTTACATACGACTATTATAGTATTATTTTTTATTAAAAAAATAATTTTTATTTTAACCATCCAGTCTATTCCGTCGATGGAGTAGTAATGTTATTAGCTTTACAGTAACATAAAATGCAACTAGTGCACAGTTTACGGTTGTTCAGCAATTCTTGCATCGAAAATTTCGCACTATATAGCATTGTCCTTAAACAAATATTCATATTTTGAGCGATTAGTCTTATGCACTCGGCATACTCATAGGATGTCACATGTAAATAAAGAAAAAGTTTCTCAATTTAACTATTGTTCTAGTTCATGGAGAGATGTAGTTTTTAAGTATAAGTTGACTATTAATGATACAGACACACATGCGTGCGTGTGTGTGTGTGTGTGTGCATGTGTCAAGTAAAATATAATAGTCGTTGTTTTAAAACACACACCATAGATCGTACTGGTTGGATATGAGAATCGTAATTCATTTGGTTCGTCATTAATTTAATACGATATTTTTATGTCAACGGTCATGGTTTTAATAACATATTTGTTCTACATTTTGCGGGGTTAAAGAAATGAGATGCAACACTTTCCACAAACAAATGTAGCATATGCTATATTATCAACGAACATGGTTGATTACCCTGCTATACATTAATCAATAGTCGTTGCAGCACCGAATTCTTCATTTGATGAGAGTGTACTTCTTGAAATTGATAAAACTGTACGACAAAATTAATCCTACTATTATTTTATCAATGTCATTATCTCTAAGTTGAAATAGATAATGTTATGTATTAAAAATATATAATGCTATAATCCATAAATTTCAACAATACTAAATCGAAATGTTATGTATTAATTTGTTGCCAACCTTCTTGAGAAATTACTTGGGTGCTTTGACTAGTCGGGAATAACTCAAACAATAACTCCAACATCATTTGATCGTGATGCTTCATTATTGCCTCTTTCAGTTCTCAATAACTCACTCACTTGCTCTCCTTCTTTTTGGAGACTTCCATGTATTTATAATGTGTGTCCTCTTGGTCTTGGTGAAATTTTGTGTGTACTCTTGATTTTGTTCAACATTTCTCCTCCCTCGTGAATAATGTTGTGTATGAAAATAGAAGAAAAAATCTCTTCACTCCAATTAGTTCAACATTCACCAAGCAGGCAAATGTACCACTAAGACATTAGTATGGTGACACTAGTTACACCACACATTGGTTGGGTGACAATGATTATACAATTTGCTATACCAATTATTTTACATCTCTAAATTAAAAGTAAAAAAAAATTCTTCAAATGTTGCTATTTTCTTCAAAAAGAAAGAACCATATACCAAATAATAAGGTACTGTTATTCAAAAATACCTTACAACAACTTGAAGAAAGTCTTTGGTATATGATTCTTTCTTTACGAATAACATCTTATCACCAATAACAACATATGCGCATTGGACTGACATGCACATTGTTGCAAGGTTTTCTTAAAGTTTTACAAGTTCTTAATTTTTTGTATTTTTGGAAAAGAAAAGGAAAAGGGATTTGTTGTTTTACGATTTGCAACCCTGTTGTGGTGAAATTGGTTTTTAAGTATTACTGAGATTTTTCTAATTTGGGGTCAATAAGAAATGAAGAACTTTTGATGCAAACACAGAGTTAACCTTACCTTAGGCAATCGTGGTATGCATAATTATTATTTATCTTTATCCATTTTATCACATTTACAAGGGAACGAAACCATGGATTGAGGAATTAAGACCTAAAGGAAATAGTATCACAACAATTTGTAGGTCAAATGCAAGACAATTACTTATTCATCATCCCTTTACTTCTACATATTTTTACATCCGTTGTTAATTTTTTTTTGAACTTATCCCTCCTTTTTAGCGTAAAATCAATTTGTCTGTAAAACAAAACAAACTTTATGAATTGTTCTACAAATGGTTCATTTTTATTATGTCTCACTGATTGAAAAAAATCTAAAACTCGGGATCTCTTATTTGAGCAACATATCATGATGTAAATAGGAATGTCTTGTTGTGCATGTGTGAATTTCAGAGCAACAAGATATGCATCGATGTATTTTGGTCAAAATGTTGCATGCTAATAAGAACTCATTACATGCATACACAATGATGATTGTAAGCTATAAGTAAGGCCATCTTCAGTGATTATTATTAGCATCAATGTTGGTTTTGTATTCTAGACATTATAATTGTACTTTAAGTTTTGATATTTGATTAACAATAATATTTGATAGCTTTCGCAATTGTTTGATTGTTCCTAAAGTGCAGTGTCAATTAACTTTTTCTTATAGGTTTATGGTTTTCGAATATATATTACTTTTTTCCTTAAATAAAATCACTTATATAATTTGATCACCATCATAAACTATATTATTTTAATTTTTGATCTTCAAATAAATTCGCAAAATCATATTAAAATAAAGAAAGCCTATCACATAACATTCACATGTCATGTTGTACCGAAATAATAATAATTATTTTTCAATAAAATAATCACATGACATATATCTAAAACTTGTTATTTTATTTTATGTAATAAGAATAAGACAGGGTCGGAGCGGAGCGGCAGAGCGAAAGTGAAAATCTGAGTTAATAAACAAACGGAACCCTCACTTTCACATAGCTTCGTTTCGCTTCGCTTCGCTTGGCTCCAACATCGAATCGAGTGAGTTAATCAACCTAGGGTTTTTTTTATCATACCCTTTCTCTTTTACACTGTTACTCATGTTTCCTTGCTCCTTTTGCAGTTTACTGAAACGAGATGAGTTCATCTTCTATCGACGCTTTTCCTGCAATTCAGGTAATAATCTCTTTATCTTTTACTTTCCTTTTGTTTTTTGAGTTTTGACCAAACAAACAAATCAAAAAAAGAGTATATTACCAGTGTAACCTTCAAGTTAATAATGGTTCGCTCTTGCTGTTTTCGATGCTATGATTGATCCGTTTGTTATGTCTATTGACAGGAAACTCTGCTTGAGTTTCGTGCTGGTAAAATGTCCCTCCAGGGAAAAAGGGTAGTTCCTGATACACGCAAAGGACTCGTTCGTATTGCTAGGGTATGCTTCGCTTCAATATTAGTTTCATTTTTTGCCTTGCTTTTAACATCCTTTTGAATTTGCATTGTTGAAGTTTGAACATTATTCTTTATTATTTCAACCATGACTTCCACTGGTTTTTAGTTTGAAGTGATTGTTTTTGTCTCAGGGTGAGGAGGGACTAGTTCATTTTCAGTGGCTTGATCGCACGCTAAATGTTGTCGAAGATGTATCCTTTTTTCTTCCCAAATATATATAATTGGCGTTCATTTGAATGATGTTCTATTATGTTCAGTTCATTTAAGTGACGACTTGTTGTAGAATTGATAGGATTAAGAACTTGATTTGCATAAACAGGAGATTAGAATTTGTATAGAATAGCTGGACTGATTAATTTTTTGTGCAAAATAAATCACTTGAATATTTCTGCCTATAACCACTCCTAGTTTACTACATTACAAATCAGAACAGAATCAAAGAAATATATACAGGGAAATTAGGAAAGGGGATCTTTATATAGCAGAAAATAGGGAAATAATATTTGAATAGTATCCCTCAAAAAAAAATAATATTTGAATAGTAGGAAATGTGGAAAGAATCCGCAAGCAAATAGTGAAAAGATCAACAGTATAAACAAAAGGAATGAGAAAACAACAATTTCCATTTTCTTATTGAACAATTTTGTTATTTATTGGGACGCTGGTACAGGCTAACACGTACCCAAACAATACACACATGTACCCAAATTGAGTAGCCTTTTATCATGAAAATATTTGGTTCGTAGTGGGTGTGTTCCCATGGTTCATGGTTTTATAGTCCCTTAGTTATAACTAGTAAAAACAAAAGGGATGTTTATGTTTTGCCTGAAGTTTAAGTTTTTTTTTTTTGAAACAGCCTGAAGTTTAAGTTGAATTGCAGCAAAACAAACCAATTTTTATTTTTCTCACAAAGCGGGGTTGGCTACATAGACCATATGCCATAATGCTCTGTTGTATGTTAAGTTTAAATATAGACCATTTATCTCAAATCTATTTTGAATGTTTCCCATGTAGTAGTTTTCTTTGGTCTCACACTACCTCTAACTATTTGACCGATCCAACATTTCCTCCATCTGCTCAACTCTACTATGGTGTTTCTAATGGGTCTTCTCCACACATTTCCGAATCACCTAAGACGAGTACCATCTTTTATGTAATAGGAGCTACCCCAACTTACCCTTTGAAATACACTCACTGTGTATGGGTCAAATAGAGTTGGTAATTAGCAAATATTTCTTATTTGTTTTTGAACAAAATTTACTAGAATTATTAGTAAATGAAATTTATAGGGGCAGATTAACCCCTAGTGTTTATTTTTCATGGTAAATGAAATTTATAGGGGCAGATTAACCTTTAGTGTTTATTTTTCATGGAACTGCAGAGTTGTCCTTATTAATCGTCTCTCTCTCTCTCTCTCTCTCTCACTCACTCTCTCTCTTGTCGCGTGTCAATTATGGATATTGCTAGTTTCCTTATTTATAAAGATAATATGGGCCAGTTTGTTCTAGAAAAGACAGATTTTCTCTTGTTTTCCCCCCTTGCAACAACACTCCTCCACTTTCCTCCTTTAGTATGTCACAAAGAGAAAGATAGAAAATGTTATATGTGACTAAAACAGCTACTGGCTAAGTGGCAAAAATGGCTGGATTGAACCAAGTGGTCGCGGGTTCAAATCCTTGCAAGGCTTTTGTCAATGAGTTGGATCCGAATATGGTTTATGATAGAACACTATGGCGTCAGTTGATCCATGTAGCCGACCCCACTTAGTGGGATAAGGCTTGGTTGTTGTGTTGTTGTTGTTTCAGTACATTACTTGCAGGACCTATGGAAACTGTTGGGGAAGGTTTCTCTCAACTAGATAATTATAAAAAAGTTTAATAGCTAACAAATATGGTTGTTAGAAGTGAATAAGTGTTGGGTTAATGTTTGAAATTTATTGTCTGTAAAACAGTAGCACTGTACCTAAATTCACACAGAAGGCATATAAACCAAGTTAACCTTTGTAGGATAGGTTCAAATTTTTTTTTGTGTTATTCTCTCTTCCTGCTCTTTGTGAAAGTTGGAAATCATGTCATATACCACAAGTTACACGCTTTAAATATCTTGGGTCCATTCCATAGTGCTAAACGACGGAGAAATAGAAGGAGATGTAAACCATGGAATTTAAGCTGAGTGGTTAAAATAGAGGAAGGCCTCGTGTGTTTTATGTGACACGAAAGTACAGCTCAAGCTGAATGGAAAATTTTATCACAGCTGTAAGACCGGTGATGTTGTATGAGACAGTGTGCTAAGTTGTAAAGAACCAACAAGAAAATAAATTAAGCATAGCAAAGATGAGGATGTTGCGTTGGATGTGTGGTAAGATTAGAGAAGATAGGATTATAAATGACAACATTGGAGAGAGTTGGGGTAACACCTATAGTAGAAAAGATTGTATAAACTAGGCTTAGGTGGGTTGGCAATGTAAAGAGAAGACTTGTGAAGATCTAGAGATTAATGAGTTGGATAGAAATATGGTATTTGATTGAACACTATGGCATCGTTTGATCTATGTAGCCAACCCTACTTAGTAGGACAAGGCTTGGTTGTTGTTGTTGTTGTCTTTCTTCCTGCTCTTTCCCGACCTCTATTATTTTGACTTGGCAACTATTCTTTTTTTACTGTATCGTATGTTATGCCAATTGAAATATTAGTTGCTTCCTTCTGGATTTATTTTGATGCTTCTTGACCTAAGCCAACACAGGATCAGATAATATTTCCGAACGAGGCTATTTTTGAGCAGGTTCCACTGCTTTACTCTTAATATCTTGGGTATGATTATTTTAATGGTTTTGAATATTCTGACCTCTGATTCTTGATTTGCTTAGGTTAATCAAACATCTGGAAGGGTTTACATATTGAAGTTTAATAGTGATGGCAGAAAGTTCTTCTTCTGGATGCAGGTTGGTCTTATTACTGAATACCCCCTTGTCTCCCTAAGTACTTTGACTGGATGATTAGTTCTTATATTTCTATTTTCTACCTGAACCTTTATTGTGTATAGGAATCTAATGCTGATAATGACTCACAACTGTGTAGCTCTGTGAATGATTACCTCAACAGACCATTAGGTAAGTATCTCTCCTTTTGCTTTGAATTGTGAGCTTCCTTTCTATTAACGTGTAAGCCTTATGCCAGTGGAGGATCCTGCTATTCTGCCTACTTAAGAAAGGTTTAGAGAATTTCAGAAATAATTTCTGAATTGCTCAGCAAGTTTAATATTAATATACATCTAGAAATTAATAAAACTTGTATTTACAACATTATAAATAAGGATGCTACTAAATTTGTACTAGTACATGAACCTACAGATGCGTGAGTCTGTTTATCAATTTCTACTTTTATTTTCAACGTACTTAAATATCACTGTGGAGTTTGAAGTAGTATTATTGTCTTAATATTAATTAATGCAAAGAAGCTAGGCTCCATTTAATTTTTTTTTTTGAGGCAAAGTAGCATTTTGAAGAGAGTGAGATAACAATTTGTTTCATTTAGTAGCTAACTAAACAAGTTAGTATTGGGTACCCACGTAGAGCCAATATGTACTTGCACCAGATAAGCACCTTGTATGGTTTTGAACAACCATTTATGAATACTTGTGCACATTGTTGTCAAATAGCGGCTAAGCGTAGCGGAATTTCAACAAACTGCTATTGTTTTGCGAAATGTAATTTAGTACAAAGTGTTGTCAAATAGTGGCTATAGCAGCGTGATATCACTGCAGCGCAGCAGAATTTGAACAAAATTTTATATTCCACGGCCCGCGACCGCGATTGACAACACTGCTTGTACATAATTTAGTTTCATTGAGCAGTTGTGTACAGTACTTAACAGGCCCGTACTTTTTGCAAATCTTAGAGTAGCGTTTTTGTTTGAAGTTTTACGGGAACATGCAATACAAAAAGTATTTCCATTTGATTTTGGTGGCGCTATATTCTGTCATTGAAGAGCTAATAGTCTGATATGATATGACTCCATATGATCTTAAACTTACACATATGTGGTTTGATGAATCCTAGATTTCGTTAAAAAATGGATATCAGGTGAAAGCGAAACATATTAGTATGGTTACGTACACAGGTGCTTAGAATATGGCAGAAATTTTTGATGTTGGTAACCTTTTATTTGGTTTTGATTCATGCATAACTTTGCAACCTTTCAAAGTGACATAGGCAAATAGCTAAGTGTATGGTGTTAGAGTAAAACTTTCATCTCTAGAAGTAAAGAGTAACACACTCATTAACATTTACTCACTAACAGAGCTCCTTGGTGAAGAAGAACCTGATGTATCCCTTCCGCTTGAAGTTTCTGAAGATATGGTTGAAGATGACATCTCATCCAGGTACTTAGTTTGGATATTCAAATGTTTTCAGATGCATGAGCTTGCAAATTAAAATTGAGCTTTGTGATCATTCATTTAGCATGGCTATTTAGTTACCAAATCCCTTACTAGTGCATTGCATATCTATTTATTTACCCGACTGGACACTAAAAGTTTGATTTTTTGTTGGAAAGAGCTGCAAACTTGGTTGTCCCGAACTTTGGTGTGGATGCAACTAGCGATGTAACGTCTTCTGGTCCTGTTAAATTGGCAGATCTCCAGAGAATATTGAGCAACATCGGACCTGCTGCAGGTAATAAGTTACATTTAGAGAGATGGTCTTTTATTCCCTTTTAACTGTGTTGAGATCGGACCTATTACTTTTCTGATGATATGAGATCTGACCTATTACTTTTCTGATGATATGTTTGCAGATAGCATTCTTGATCCTGACGAAGGTAATCACTTGGCATTGTATTCATTTCCTTGCTATCTATTAAGACTAAGACTGTGTGATAAATATGTGTCAACAGATAGTATTGCAATTGCATACGATAATACTCGAATTTCAATCTACTTTTACTGCTTTCTCTGTACTCTCTAAAAATTAAAGCTGTCAGCTTAATATTCAAAACTGTATCCCATGATGAGGGGCATTAGTATGCAGTTTGATGGGTTTAGGTTTTTAACATCATTTTATAAAAAAATATTAGCAAAAGGCTGTTCACTCTACAAATTTAACATCATTTTATAAAAAAATATTAGCAAAAGGTTGTTCACGCTACATTGACAGTTTTCTTGCATTTAATTAGGCTTTGAACTCGGTGACATTTTGAAGCCTGATCTGATATTGCCATTGATGGAGACGTTACCATTGGAGCAGCGTCTAGCTTCCTATTTACCAGAGGTAATGTTATACCAATGTAGCGATTTAGTTTTCGTATTCCTCTGTTTAGTGATTCATGTAGTATTCCATGATGTAGGGTACTTGGTCTCCAGAAGATATATTGGAGTTATTGCAGAGCCCACCTTTCCGTCAGCAAGTAGATTCTTTTACTTATGTAAAGGCTGCTGTCCCTCCCTTTTTCTTTCTTACATTTCATTTCAAAAAATATTCGGTGTGATTATATATTTTATTGCTGCAGGTACTTCGAACAGGACAGATAGATTTGTCTCAGTTTGGAATTGATCCAAGTAAATGTAAGTTTCTAATACTTTCACACTCTTCAGCTCCACCTTAATTGTTATTGATTTTGATTGCTTGCATCTTAAACGCCAGCTGTAGTTGTTTACTTCTCCAATCTAGTGTGTTGTAGGGACATCTAGAATTCCTCCCACCTTTATTCACATTTTCCATTTGGTATATGGTAGAGGTTCTAGTACTGGAGTGGCAGTTATAAGAGAATTGCAAATGAGCACAATACTTGTATTCTTTCAAAGTTTCACGTCTTCTAGGTTTCAGGCGTGTGTAGGGAGTTGATATTTTATAAAAATAAACAAAAACCGAAGGAAAAAAGCATAGTTTTAAAAACCGGACCGGACAGTCGGACGGGGAACCGGTGGCATGACCGGGCCGAGCTGCTCACTGGATCGGGCATGCAATAGAACCGGTGACCCAGGCGGTTTGATGAACCGGACCGGTTCAATACATGATTGTTCATTAAAAAAAAGGCTAAAATGCACTTTTTGCCCCCTAAGTTTGCAAAAGTTGCAATTTTGGCCCCCTATTAAAAATTGACTGAGTCAAAATTGACGTTTTGCAAAAAGGGGTAACCATGGGGAGTCACTTTTGCCATTTTTTTTTTAATAGGGGGCCAAAATTGCAACTTTTGCAAACTTAGGGGGCAAAAGGTGAGTTTTAGCCTAAAAAAAAAACAGAAAAATTCTGAGAAAGAAGCAGGACAACCTTGTAATCACACAGATGTATAGATGTCAAGACAACAACAGTATTCATAAATTCAATCAAGAAAATTAGAAATGAGATGTAGATCTTGGACTGGGGTAGAGAGTGAAAATATAAAAGTCAGCTAATGGAGGGGCTGCATAGTACAGATCTAGGCTAGAGAGAAGAAAGTTTGGAGTGATGAGGGGTGAAGGGAGCGCGGCTGCTGAACACTGTTGAGAGAAGTAGGGTTTTTTACTTTCTTCATTTAGTTGCCTGCCTTTATTTCATTTCATTTATGTTACTAAAAAAATGTCTTTCTTTTTAGATATACTCTATAGTCATCTTGTTGCCTTTTTTTAAGGGATTTCGTTGCCTCTTTTCAATACATTTTAGTAGTAATAATAATAATAATAATAATAACATAATGAAAATCTCTACTGTGTAGTCGTTTGAGTATCCTTATTAATAATTTTATTGATTCTTTCTGTTACAATAATTTTATTGGCTTTTAGTAGTAGCTTTATAAAATCGGTGAATAATAATTTATTTATAGAATCTAAATAAATAATATACTTTCAAAATAATCTTTTTAAAAATATGAGTATAAAGAAAGACATTCTTTGAAAATAATAATTTAAAAATTATATTGTATACTTATATTTGCCTTTGATTTAGAATATGAAAATACATTAAAATATTCAAAATAAATAATAGAGTAATTGTATTTTTTAATCAAATGCATCACAAAGTTTGACATTGGATCTTCTGATTCAATCCAATTTTATAAAAAAATAAATTATAGAGACCGAGTCATATAACCGAGTCATTCGATTCAATCCGATTCTGTCATGCGGTTCGACCAGTGACCCAATGGTTCGACCAATGACCCAGTACCTTGGCCGAGTCGATCACCGGTCCGGTTTTTAAAACTATGGAAAAAAGATACGAGGAATATTTTCTGAGAATTACTACCGGCTTATTGACATGATTATTTCATATTGCTGATTCTTTGTTTTCCCCTTGGCAGACAAGTTCACAGTTCTGTCTTTTCTGGAGGCTCTTGAGGATTCTGTCTCCAAGTCTGAGGAATCTAGGCAAGATGATCAGGAATTAATATCTCAATCTTGCACCCCAATGGATGAATCCAAGTAGCCTGGCACTTTCATCTTTTTTCTATAGATACAAGAAACTTGGTTTTTCGTGGCAAACACATTTCTGCTTGAAAAAGGAAAATTTAAAGGGGCTTGCTATTTAATTGAGATTTTTCAAGGCTAGAGTGAAATGATTTATTAATAAAAATTCAAATCTATTGGTTTCTTTAGAATCTGTAAGTCTCTCAGAAGGTTATGGGCTCAGAAGTGCACTTTGAATATATGTCGAGTTGCCATCCGGAGTTATACCGTTAAAGAATTATATTGATCTGCTAAAATATCAGTATAAATTGCTTTGCATTTTATTGTTTGCCCTGTATTGAGAAAAAAAAAATTAAGTTTTGCATTGAAAAAAATGTAGACAGATAATGTTTATAAAGAATTGCGCCCTTTAGTTTTATTTTATAAAAATGTGTTGTGTCCAATATAGAAAACCCAATAGATTTGAATTTATCATCATGATGCTCAAGATCTAGTGTTGAGTGGGTCCGAGAGAGTGCATTGAATTTTTTTTTTATGTTTCGCTTTGAAAAAAGAGATAATCATTGAAATGTTATTAACGGTGATACTCTCTAGTCTCTACCTTATAATTGGTTTTGTAAGAATGGGTTAGGTTTAAAACCAAATTTTATTTTGTATAAAATGACAAATAGTTTCTGACATAAATATTTCAAATGTGACAAAATTATGATATAGAAGAGTACAATATACCCTAAAAAAAATAATTTGTTGTCAAATGCACATCAAATATAAAGTAAGACAAAAAAAAATTATACTCCCTCCTTTCTTAATTGTAAGACCATTTACAAAAGAAAAATTGTCCATAAGTATAAAACTATTTAAAAAAGTCTAGCTTAATTTATTACTTCTTTTTTAAATATACCTTTCATTAATACTATTAATTTCTTAAAAAAATTAATACAATTAATTTGTCTTGAAATATGAATTATGAAGAGTAATTTGAATACATATGTACACATTCTTGTGAACTTAACTTAGTTGGTAGGGACAATGCATAATATATGCAAGGTTTGAAGTTTAAACCCCGACCACCACTAATAAAAGAATACATTTGTACACAGAGATAATTTACTAAAAATCACACACATTTCATACAAATATTATTCTAACAATTTTTTTAATACATGTGATTTTTGTTACATGTTCTTGTAAAAATGGTAAAAGAAGTATTTACACCCTATGATCACTACTATAAATAAAAATACATTTTTTAAATTTATTGAATAAACGATGTATGCAGTCTATAATATAGACCATATTCATAAATTATTCATTAAACTTAAAATGTGGAATTTTGATTATTTTTTTTACCCAAATGTAAATTTTTAATTATAATAATATAATATTTCATCCTTAAAAGAATATATAATATTTCATCATAAATTCTGCAAAATCAAAACAATCGTTTTTTTTCTCTTCCTAACACTGTTACTAACCAAGAGAAACATAGTAATCGGAAATTAACATACATAAATAAATAAAGTCTGATAAAAAAGTATTTGAGAATGGTGGTTGTCTCCTGAGTAATACCTCAAATTTGTCCTTGAATTTTCACCAATCAGCCAAATCTGTCCTTGCATTTTGCGAAATATCTATTTAGTCCCCAAATTTACAAAATGTCAATCAAATCAGTCCCTCCGTTAAGTTGTTCTATGAACGAAGGTGTCATGTACCGTTAACCTCTTACAAGGCTTACCACGTCAAATGCCACGCAAGCAGGGACCAAATTGATTGATTTTCAGAAAATTGCAAAATTCTCAACAGCTCTTTCTCATTAACGACTCTTTCTTCCCCGAATATATAAATTTGGAACCCTAATGTTATAATTTGTCACCTAAAGTTCAAAATCCCCAAAATTTCTTCCATGAGTTGATGCCAAAGTTCTTCCCCAATTCAAAAAACTTAAAACCCTAATTTTTTTGATTCAATTTGAAATTCAAAAATCAGTGGTCACTGTTGAAGATTTGGTGTTCAGAAATGATGGTGGTGGGCGTATAGGCAAAAACAGCTACAACAGTCGGTCTTCATCTTCAAGCTCTATGTACAATGATGATGTGAGAGAGCTTTAATGTTGGTGTCCTGGAATTTGTATTGTAAGAAAAGCCAACACTGTCAATAACCTAGGAAGGCCTTTCTATGTCTGCCATCTGCCAAAGGTTTGTTTAACAATGATTATGTGATGTGTGAATGGTTTGTTTAAATAGTACTGATTTTGTCTTTTGATTGTATAAGATGATGATGAAAATTGTAAATTTTTTGTGTGGGTTGATGAAGCTGAATAACTAGGTTATTTTAAAAACAATGGTGCAGGTCATGGAAGAAATGCAAGGTTGATGGAGAAGCCAAAGGATAGTGTCAGAGAAGAGGTTTGGAGGGCAAGGTTGATGGATAAAGTTGATTGTGTAGAAAGTGAGTTTAGGTTGATTAAAATATTGATATGAGTAATTTGTTTGATTGAGTTGTTTAAAATGTTATTATATTGTGCCAAGTCTGTGTAATGTTGTAATAAAAAGAGGTTGTCAATGAATGAATCCAACCCTTATGTCAAAAAATTTCAATCAAATTGGTCCTTCTATTGTATGTGTATGTCTATCCATCATATCAATCCCCTAATTAATGAAAATACCATCAAATAAGTCCTTGAATTTTCACAACATATATCACTGTGATCGTTGGTGCATACATTTGCTGAACAAAGTAAAAAGTAAAAGAGAGATACTTTGATTGTAAAAAGACAAACATTTGCATGCCATCGTAAGTCATACATCTGATGTCCATAAGTTATTACATAGCCAAAAAAATAACATTACACAGCCATCAAGTCATTTGATGTTCTTAAGTCAATACATATCCAAAAAAACATAAATTAAACAAGTCCAAAAAACATTAATGAAACTAGTCAAAAAACATAATTTAAACAAGCATCAGTGCTTTGGAAATCCTGGAGTTGGGATAAACTTCATGTATTGGGGTTGTGTAGAAGCGGATGACCCGTTATTTGGATTTGAAACTCTAATAACTCCAGGAGCAGTTGGATTTTGTGGAGCAGGACCCCTCAGTGATGTTTGTTTATGCATGTCATTTGAAATCACTGGTCCTCTCATGTCATATCTCCTTGTACCCATTGCCTGAAATAAAATCAATCACATCAGCTCTTAGATTATAACAATATCCATCAAATTAGTCCTTAAATTATGACAATTAGTCTCAAATCGATGCTTATATAATAGAGGGGTATAATTGAAAACACAGGAAAAATTACACTGAAAAGTTAAATCTCGAATTTTTACTATTTCCATCAAATTAGTCCTTCTACGCGTGGTTGCCTTGTTGACACGTGTACAGGACAACACAACATGTAATAAGACACATTATCACTATTAACGGAGCTTTTGGACGGAGGGACCATTTTGAAGGACGTCTGTAAAATTCAGGGATTAAATAGATATTTCGCAAAATTCAGGGACGAATTTGGCTCATCGGTGATTTGAGGCATTACTCGTTCTCTCCTCCATAACATAACATAACACTTGCTTTAGAAAGGTAACGCCCGCCCGCCCGCCATTTACTCACTCCATCGCTGCCTGGAAACGCACGATAGGTATTCATTCCTATATTCACTTCTCACTTTCATTCTTCTTTTCTTTTCACATTTTTTTTACTCGCTAGTATTTGTTAATTTTTATTGCCCTTTTTTTATGGCGAAAGCAGCTTCTCTTTAGGGTTTTTTCAATTCAATGATTCCGGTAAACCACCAAACTAATATCTGAGAATGACTAATACCAGAAAATTTAACAAAGTCATCAACTTTTCTGCGATATTTATAAGGCTTAATTGCAGTTTTAGACCCCTAACTTTTCCAAAGTTGCGATTTTGGCCCTCTAAGAAAAAAAATTACAAAACAACCCCCTAAGTTTTGCGACTGTAGCAGTTTTGGCCCCCAAGCCAAAAAAAAATTAAAAAAAAACACATGGCACCTCACTTAGGGTGCCACGTCAGCGTAGACCGAGTCAATATCAGCCTTGGGGCCAAAACTGCTACAGTTGCAAAACTTAGGGAGCTGTTTTGTAGTTTTTTTTCTTAGGGGACCAAAATCGTAACTTTGAGAAAGTTAGGGGGCTAAAACTGCAATTAAGCCTATTTATAATGGCAATGACCTATTTCAGAGTCTTTTACTAAGTCAGGGATTAGTTTGGTGGCTTACTCTTCATTTATTCGTCGAAATATTTTTATTTTTATTTTTTCCTATGTAGTTCAGAAAAGTAATGGTCAAGAATCAAAGACTCGATTCTTTTTTGAAGAGGAAACTTGCTCAGCAAGATGAGGAGAATATACCTTCCACCTCTGAACCCGAAAAACCACAAATTGAAGAAAATGAGAAGCAGCAACTTTCCAAGGTTCGTAGAGTTGCATGTGATGAGTTTGAGAAGGTATCGAATCAAGATGGGCATAATGACAATGCTATTGATTTGATTCTTCAAACTTCAATTGACATTGTTCTTTATCTAACATTTCAAGATCATGCTATTTGTGGTGGTGATGGAGAAACCACCGAAGAAAGATATGAAGATGTTTTCAGTTCAATGGCAATACTTAATGCATCATTTAATGATGAGTTTTCCCAAGCCATGTTGAAAAATGGCCCATATCTTGACAAGTGTGCTTCACTTCAATTTCGAAAAGAGATTTTGCAAGTTGTTTCTAGTCAAGTGAAAAACCATATCCGCCAGGAAATCGGTGATTCCAAATTTTGTATAGTTGTTGATGGAGCTCTTGATAAATCAGGAAAGGAACAAATGGCCCTTGTTTTGAGATTTGTTGATAAAAATGGGTTTATACAAGAGCGGTTGTTTGATATTGTGCATGTTTAAGACATTAATTTTGAGGCATCAGCTCTTAAGGAACAAGTTTGTGCTATACTTTCTCAGCATAATCTTGATGTTTCTAACATTCGAGGTCAAGGATATGATGGTACCTGCGAAATGAGAGAACAATGGAATGGTTTACATGCACTACTTTTGAATGAATGTCCTTCTGCATATCATATTCATTGTTTTGCTCATAAGTTGCAATCTGCCTTGGTTTGTGTATCGTCAGAAGTTATTCCAATTTACCAGTTCTTTTCTGAATTGAATTCTATTGTAGATTTTTTCTCTTCTTGTAGTAAGCCCCATGATGAGTTACTTGCTGCCAAGTTAGATGGAATTGCACATTTGCTAAAGATCAATGAGCTTGAAACCAGCGAAGGGGAGAATTTTACTTGGCAAACTCGTTCGAGGTCACATTTTCCTTCTATTTGTAGCTTGATAAACATGTATGGTGAATTTTGTTCTCTTTTAGAAAAACTGACCAATGATGATTCAACTTATTGTCAAAGTGGGGATGCTTCTATTGCTTTTGACAACTTGACTACATTTGAGTTTATATTGATCTTGCATTTAATGAGAAATATTATGGGGATAACTGATATTCTTTGTCAAGCTTTACAACAACAAAATCCAAATGTTGTTAATGTCAAACATATAGTTCGTTCTACCAAAGTGCTGCTTCAAAAAATGAGACAAAATGGCTGGAGTAAGTTGTTAAAAAGTGTGACATGTTTTTGTGATAAAAATGGTATTGAGGTTCCTCAATTGAAAGCTCCGTATGTAGCAAGACCTGCATGGCGCTCTAATCACCAAAAGGATCACATCACAATAGAGCATTATTATAGGGAAGAAGTGTTTTCCATTGCCATTGACAAACAATTACAAGAGTTGAATAGCAGGTTTAGCGACCAAGCAATGGAGTTGTTAACTTTAAGTTGTGCTTTGGTTCCGAAGGATACTTACAAAGCTTTTAACATGACGATATTTGCACTCTTGTAGAAAAATAATATCCCATGGATTTCAATGAGCAGGAGAAGCTTAATCTACAGTGTCAACTTCAGCATTTCATCATTGATGCTCGTCAAGATTCAAAATTGAAGAATTTATCAACTATCCAAGAATTGTGTACATGTTTGGCAGCAACAAAAAAGTCAGAAGTTTACTGTTTGATTGACAAGTTACTCCGTCTTATCATGACTCTTCCAGTTTCTACTGCTACAACCGAAAGATCTTTTTCAGGAATGGAAATTTTCAAGAATATGTTGCGAAAGATGAGTGAAGATGCTTTTCTAGCAGACGGCGTGATAATTTACATTGAAAAGGAGATTGCTAAAGGTTTTACTTTTAATTCAATTATTGATGATCTCGAGTCACTCAAAGAGCACAATGACTCACAACCGTGTAGCTCTGTAAATGATTGCCGTACCAGACCATCAGGTAACTCTATCTCTGCTTTTGCTTTGAATTGTAAAAATACTGAGCTTCCTTTCACTTAGCTTAAACCTTATGTCACTGGACATTCCTGCAATTCTGCTCACCTGAGAAAGATTTATAGAATTTCAGAGAAGCAATTTTCTTAGTTGCTTCATGGAATTGGTCAGGAAGTTTGATATGAATATACATCTAGATAATTAGATGCTACTTCTTATGGACATTAACTTACAGATACATGAATCTGATTATCAATTTCTACTGGTATTTTAAACATACTTAAACGTCATTGTGAAACAGTTTTCTTTTTATCATACGCGAAAGCAAAGAAGCAAGGACAACATTTTTTTCGTATCTATTTTTAAATATTGTTTTGAAACAAAGGAAGTAGCATTTTGAAGAGAGCAAAGTTGCATTTTGTTTCATTTTAGTTGCAAGCCCAACAACTTAGCAACAAATCCTGGTGTTTTGCAAGCACTGTTTTGTACTCTAGTGATAAGTTTGTATTAGGTGCATAGTGGAAATGTAGCGGCACTGGATATTTCATTGAGCACATAAGGAATTAACGGCATCCATACTTTTTGTTGATTTGGACTTTTGTTTTTGTTCAGTTGTGTTATTAGTTTTATCGGAACATACAATATAAAAGACATTCCTCATTGATTATGTTTGGTTGTTTCATCTTGTTGGTTATGATAGCTCACATATTTTCTCATTTAGGATCAGTAGTCTGAGATGACTCCATATAATCCTACACATACGAAGTTTAATGAATCTTAAATTTCACGAATCACTGCATATTAGGTAAATCGTAAAACCATGATTAATTATGTAGAGCAGAAGACCTGTTTGGAATATTGCAGATTTTTTTTGGAAGTTTGCAACCTATTATTCGGTTTCGACTCCTGCATAAGTTCATAGTAGTTTCAAAGTGACATGGGCAAATCGCCAAATCAAAATGTATGGTGTGTGTGAAATTTCATTACTAAAAATAAAGGGTAACTGTTTACTCACTAGCCCCCATGTTTTGGTTTTTCATCTTGCTGATTATGATAGCCCCCATGTTTTCTCATTTAGGAACTAGTAGAGATGACTCTACATGATCTTACACATAGGTAGTTTAATGAATCTTAATTTTTCATTAAACACTGCATATTAGGTAAATCAAAATACCATGATTAATTATGTAGACCCATTGAGGTTCTAAGAATATGTTGAGATTCTGTAAATTGCTCATGATTCTCTTTGAATCTTGTCTTGATTTTTGTATTTTGTTGATTGTGTAATGAATCATTAGAACTGTAATTCATTTATATATACCCTAGCACTAGACCTGTTGTAGCAGTTTTTTGGGTCAAAGCTGACTGATACTTGTCAGGCACTTTGTTAAAGCTGTTCTGACTGTTTTGACAGCTAGTTACAAGGCTTTAATAGAGGAAGGGAAGGTCAATGGCAAGCTCTCATGAGCTTGCACTAGGTTTAGCTATACTACTCCCTTTAATAGAATACTAGTTTTTTTTTGTTTTTTTGTTTTTTTAAGTTTGCAACCTTTTATTTGGTTTCTTACTCCTGCATAAGTTTGATAATTATTTCAAAGTGACATAGGCAAATAGCCAAATGTATGATGTGTGTCAAATTTCCATCACTAAAAATAAAGGGAACCCATTTACTCACTGACAGAGTTGCTTGACGAAGAAGAAACTGATGGACCTGTTCCGCTTCAAGTTGCTGATGATATGGTTGAGGATGACATCTTATTTAGGTATTGATTTTGGATTTTCAGATGCTTGTTCATGCATCTGTTGTGTTACTCAATCTTATCTTCTCACTTGTACCATCTATTTTTCATGCTTCCCATTTCACCCATATGCTAGATACCACCATTCTGTTTAGTACACTGACCAAATCTATAAGATGGTCCCTCTTTGCGAGAAAAAGTCATTAGATTTCCATCTTTCACCGATTGATTCAAAACAGAATCATTAAGGCATGGCTATGAATCGTGTAGCTTTGCCTTTTATGGGCACAATGTCTGTTGAAAACAGAATAATAATCATTATCAAATTTTCCACTGGCAATTGTATTGGACAGCAAATGTATTAAACAGCAAAAGGCACGTGACTTTATCTCACTTCTAAATATCTTTTAGTAGGTGAGAATTATTCGTTAGTCTGATTCATCTATTTATAACATAATGTTGTCATTTTAGCATGGAAATTTAATTGCCAAATCAGTCCCTTAATATTGCATACTCTAATTATTTTCCTACTGGACATTAAATGGTTTGGACATTTTTTGTTGTTAAAAAGAGCTGCAGATTTAAGTGTACCAAACTTGGGTGTGGAAGCAAGTAGCGATGTAACAGCCCACCTTTCTGTCGGCAAGTAGATTCATTTGCATATGTAAGACTGTAGTACCTCACTTTGCTTTTGTTAAATTCCATTTCAGCAGATACTTTGTGTTTATTTTTTTTGTAAATTTATTCAAGATTATATATAAAAATCATTATTTACACTTGAATAGAAGGCAAGCGGGCAACAAGCTGCGCCGCTAGACCTTTTCGGATGGCAAAACCAATCCTCGTGAATACAACATTCATGGACCTAGGAGACATAACATTGCTATGCATAACCGTTTGAACTCTATGTAGAAGGTCAACAACATCTGGTGCTAGGTAACCAAAAGTGTCAAAAGCAAATGGTATAAAAGCATGTTGATTGTCAGAACACACTATCTCATGTTTGGCCACTTTGCTTGACGCAGCTTTTAGAGCTGCCTGTCCTACGGTAAAAGGTCCGACACCTAATCCCACAAGTGGTGAAACCCCAATCAAGTCTACACAAGCATGTTTTCCACCTACACATCCGCAGGCCTGAGTGTTGATCTTCTATCTAGTGGGTCAGTCAGGAAGTTCACATGCGCCTCCTTCTTCACTAATTATTGTGTTTATATATTTATTTATTGCTACAGGTACGTTGAAAAGGACATATAGATTTGTCTCAGTTTGGAATTGATACAAGCAAATGTAAGTGTGTACTATGTAGTACTTCCATACTCTTGAGCCTTGCCTTAATTATTGTTGACTTTGATGAATGTATATTTATGCTGCCAGCTGTAGTTGTTTCTTCTCCTATCAAGCATGTTGTAGGATATCTAGAGCTTGTTTAGTATTTGTATAAGTATGATAGAAGAATAAGCTTGTAAAGTGAGTACTTGAGAGATAGCTTAAGCATTAGAAAGTGACGGTTATAAGGGAAATGCTACTGAACACACAATACTTAGATTTTTTTCAAACTTCCACATCTTTTTTAGGGTTCAGACGTGTGATGGAATTTGGTATTTCATGTGTTTTAGATTAAGGAAACAAAAAGTTAAGAAAGATAAAGGGAACTATTATCTGCTTATTGTCTTGATTATTTATACTCAATAGTTAATAATGCTGATTCAATTTCCCCCCCTTTACAGACAAATTCAACGCTATCTTTTCTAGATGCTTTTGAGGATTCTGTTTCGAAGTCTGAGGAATCCGGACAAGATGACCAGGATTTAAGATCTCAATCTTGTAACCCTCATAACCATATGGATTAATCTAAGTAGCGTGGCTCTTTCAGTATCTATTTTTTTCAGTATTGCTTTTCTACAGACACAAGAAACTGTGTTTTTTTTGGCAAACATATATTTCTGTTTAAAAAGAAAAGTTTAATGGTTTTAATTTAATTGAGATCTTTCAAGGTTATGGAGTGAAGTACATGATTAATAAAATCCAAACCCATAATTTTATTTCATAATCTGCATGACCGTGTCTCTCAGGTTAGAAGCTTTGAAGCATATGGTGAGTTGGTGACAATATGTTGTGTTAGTATCTCCTACCTAGCTTTTCTCATTGAGGTTTTTAAGGGATTTGGATTGCATGCATGTAGTAAGTGCATCACATGCATCTGAAACATTCCTTTCATTCAATGCTTCTTAAACATACACATAATTTCTTTCTCAAATTGAAGAAATATGTTAAGGAAAAACCTTTTAAATCTTGAGTCTTTTTTTTGTAGTTAAAAAAACGAAATTATATAATAAAATCTAAATATCCATCACATTTCCTGTTTCTTCTTATCATAAAAATACATCAATTTGTAAAAAGATGTGTTGATACTTGAGAGCAAAGGTAAATGTATAAAAAATGGGAAGGACAATGAAATTACTTACATTCTGTCAGACATAAAGCATGCCTTGTCTCGTATTATGATAATATGCAACCGAAACACCCTAAGCAAACATTTTCGGGTTTCTGGAACTAAAAACATGTCTGACGCAACAAATGGCAATTTTTTTTTTTTTTAGTCTGTTGGAGATTGCATGCACACTCTTCCTAGCTTGCCGGTTTGTTTAATTTAGAAGAGTTGACGTGACATGATAGAAGCTTCACCTATTGCATGTTTTCTACTTGAATATTCGATCAACATTCATTCCTTCAACTCAACACCAGTATCCTACACTTGTCACTATTACTCGTTATTTGAACACCCAATTCGCATGACCTGCAAAGTGCAAGAGTAGAGTACATACTATACTTTGTTTGGTACCATAAGAAATAAAGTTATGATAGAGAGGTGGCTATTTGGTACCATGCCACTTATCAATGGTTAAACTCAGAACATAAGGGATGCTTACTATGCATGGTGGTGTCTTGCCAATACATATAGGAAAATGTTAACAAATGTTAACAAGTGTCCTTGGTAACAACCTTTAAATAGTACAGTTTTATAAAAATTGATGCATTTAATTTAATGCACTGGAAATTGAATTATTTAATTTTTCCTATAAACATTTTCTCAGGAATCCTTAAAGAGTGCTCTTAGGGCACTCGTTAGCAAGGCCCAGAAAGAAATGATTAATTATTGTGATATGTTTAAATGCCAACGGTCTATTCAACCATCGGTTGCTTGTTTGACATGCTAAATTCGCTAAATGGTCTTGTAACCATTAACTTGTTAGCAATAAGACCAAAGTTAGATGATAGAAAGGTTTAAATCCAGGTAAATAATTGAACGATATTATATTTGTAAGAAATAAAATAAAAAAGAGCTGAACAATATAATCAGAAACGATCTATTGTAACTATTTACAACAGCACTGGGCAATCACCAAAAAAATTGCAGGTCGTGCCTTGCAAGAGCATATCAAAGTTTCAATTGATTAGTGAGTTCATTTCATGTGCAAAGTAAATAATTAAGAAATAAATGTTTGACACTATGTAAAATATTTCAACAAACATCCCAATGATTCAAAATTGGAAAGAATAATTGAAGTGAAATGCTTAAGCTACATAATTGCCTTTGCCAAATTCTGCTCGATAAACATGTGAAAACACCATCATGATCCACCTACTGTATTTAACATTTTGGACAATTTTAATTGCTAGTCATACAGATGAAACTTCAACTTTTGGAAGGAGCTTATCTAGGGAGCATCGGAATCGGAATCTGGTGAAGAACATAAATTATAGTCATTTGAAGGTTGCGTTCTGCTTTTTTCTGATCTTGCCTCGCTCTTATAGATGTCATCATTTGAAATTTGGTTAGCTCTTAGTTGGAGTGTCATTGCTGCCCTTTGGAACCTCATAAATGGTTACACTGCTACCACCACTTTGAAGGATTTTATCTTCCTCATTTTCCTCCTTTGACTGAAAGTTTTCAAGGATTTCAACAACCTGGCTCATAAGAGGTCTACTTTTCGGGTTTTGGCTAAGACATTGGTATGCTAAAAGGGCCACCTTTGTTGCAGTTTTACTTGAATATTGCCCTTCAACTTTCGGGTCTAAAATTTTCAGAAGTTTTTTATTATGATTCAACAACGGGCGAGCCCATTCAACCAAGTTGTGCTCTCGGCTAGGCCTACTCTTGTCTAGTGCTCTCCTACCAATAAGCAATTCCAGTAGCACCACTCCAAAACCGTACACATCGCTTCGAGCAGTTAAATGCCCTGTTCATATTGACAAATAGGTTAGATAACAGATATAATCACAACTGATATATGATAATAGACACACATGTTAAAGTAGTGAATTGATCATCATTTTTAAAGGACTGTCAAAAGGAGAAAAGTGACAGTTTCCCATACCATAACAAATTAATAATATATACTGGACTTCAGAAATAAAGTTTACTAAAATTTGACTCAAGGGAAAAATTCACATCATGTTTTTGGGACAACCTGGCTCATAAGAGGTCTACTTTTCTTTTTCATTAAAAAATGTCTATCAAGAGAATGAAAAAGAAATTGAAAAAGCACAGGTTGTGATTTACAAGACACGGTAAAATAGAAAAAGATTCAATATCACAAGTAAAATGGCATACCAATCATAATATAGTATGTCATAGAACCCCACCTATACAGAGAGAAATTTAGAATATTGAAACTCATGTACTTGTTACTTGTTTCTTCTTCCTTACTCCTCCATACAATACCCAGGTTGAAGAAATTAAGAGGATCCAATTTAATACCTCTTCAATTTGGTAATGAAATTCATGCATGCTTTCATTTCCAACAATAAAGTACACAAAAAGGCCACTAGGTCAGGATGGTCTTGCAACGGGTGTTTATGTCAACGTCAACTCGTGTAAATTGCATAAGTATTGATAAAGAAAATACACTTTTTATTGTCAATGAAGAACTTTTTATGTTTCAGAAATTTTAGAAAAGTGAAGATAACTGACAATAATTCAGCAAAAATAGATTCAAATAACTTACCAGTCATGACATACTCCGGAGCAGCATATCCATATGTGCCCATTACTCGAGTTGAAACATGTGTTTGGTCCCCCATCGGCCCATCCTTTGCAAGGCCAAAGTCTGAAAGCTTTGCATTGAAATCCTGCAGATTTATGCCTCAATATTTAGATAGCTGAAACCAATGCAATCTTTACTTTTATAAAAAGGATGAATTATGATGCTATTGAGTAGGACAGACAACTTTTCTTCTTCTGCTTGATAAATTTAATATTCTACTGGAGATGGAAAGTAGATAAATATGGTTTTCGGGGACAAGATTCCTCCAAAAAAAATTCAAGACAACGCCAACTACATGACAGCAGAAAGACATATTAACGAAGCAAAGCTCAGCAAACTCTCTACAGTTGACAGTAATAACCATTAGCTGAGACCATAAAGATGCTAAAATAAACTTCATCGACTGTTCAAGTGTCTAGTAAGTCAGGTTGAACAGAGGAATGATATTAGTTATGGATATGATAACATTTCGATTTTTTCCTTTCAATAAAACAAAAAGTTGAAAGCAAAACTTATTCCACATTAGAAGGCAACACACCGCATCTAGTAAGATATTTGATGTCTTGAAGTCGCGATATATGATAGGCCTTTCTGCACCATGAAGAAAAGCAAGCCCTCTTGCAGCATGCAAAGCAATCTTCATTCTTTTAGACCAAGTCAATGTTGAGCCCGCTCCTACCATCAAGAAATAATGGGATGATTAGGACTCTATAAGAGGAAGTTTCCTTATCAGTATTTTCCTTAGTATACCATTAAATTGATTTATTCAATGCACTAAAATAATTGAATGGCAAGAATCATTAGAAATGGGACGCTAAGCACATGCATTGATGATAAGACGCTGCTTTGACCTATTTGCTATTATTTTTAAAAAAAAAAAGCTGATTTATTTATTTAGAGGTTATGTAAAGCAAAAGTTATTTTTATAATTTGGTTGCAATTTAAAACAGTTACAATTACAGTTTCTTTCAGAAAGTGAAAGAAACTACTTAAAGTAGCTTCTCAAAATAATCAGAAATATGAGCGTTTGGATTCTAATTTCTTTCTGCCAAAACTTTGAATAAATGCACTATATAGAAGGATTTTCTTTCAAAATAGGTGGCTGTTCTTTAAAAAAATTTGAAACAATTATGTTCTTTATCTTATTATTATTACCATGTCAAATTTCAAAAGAGGACAACTACAACTGAAACAGTTTTTCGAACATCTTGTTTACCTTTTATATTTCATCAAGCAAAAAGGAAGTACATCATAATCGTGTAGGATGTCAAAGGATAAATATTAAGGTGTTAAAATTTCGGGACCTTGGCTGCCCCCAAGCAAACTACATATGGTATCAACTACCAAGGCCACCGACATAGAAGAGACAGAGGGCCATAGAAAGAGGGAGAGCTGGAAGATGGTCTTTACCATTTTGAAGCAGAAAGAAGGTTGAGCATAATAGTTGATTAACTAGTCTTTTAGATATAAAAATAATTAAGACGTAGTCAATGGCAATATTAAGCACAATTGATCCAGTACCAGTTACAAATATGTTAATTATGTGAGTAGTCCGGTTTCATTGCATAACCCTAATACTACTCAAAATTTAAATATTTGAATCTTACTGCGAAAAAGATGTTTCTCCAAGCTGTCACTAGCCATGTATTCATAGACCAACAACCGGTGTTCATCCTCACAGCAGTATCCAAATAGCTTTACGAGATTCGGGTGACTGAATTGACCCAAATAGTTAACTTCAGCCTGCAATACAAACAAAATCAGACCATTTAAGTTTGGCCCTGTTCACTGCTCACTTGCAGAATATCTTTCTAAACTCTCTAACTATCAACTGTCATTGTTCAACCATAAAATAACTGTATTTGGTTTCACACTGGATGGTATCAGAATTGATTGATTTTGCCTCGTGTGTTTGCTTTCGGTCAGGCAAAACTGATTTTGACACCAAACCTCAGTTTTACTAGATGTGATAAAATTGAGTTGGGATCTTCACCATTTCTTTTGAGGAAATGGAGGGTTCCAATTGGAGATAGAAAAACACAAAAAGTAAATAATTTACAATAATTCTCACATCAAACTTGCTTCTAAAGTAAAGACATTCATAGAATGTTCGGTTCAACTTCTAGATGAGCCAAAGTTGATTCTAGAGATGTATAACTGCTTTTATAATGCTTGGTTTCTCTATTGTAGGATTGATTTTGCCTCCAGAATCGATTCTACTTGAAACTAGATATTAAAGCTTCTAATTCTAGAAATGGTTTTTACACTTGAATATATTGTTCAACTCGCTTTTACATGAATGTATCCGAACATAAACTATTTTACCTTCAACTCGATTTTAGCTAGAATCAATGTTATAGAATCAATTCATTCAAAACCAATTTTTCTCACCGCACCAACTTTTAATTCAATCTAAACCAAACCAACTTAAAACACAAATTAAAAACAAAACCATTAATGTGTAACATAAAACAAACATTAAATTCAACTATGAGGAATGCTAGACATTAAATACTCAACCCTTAACACTAACCCTAACCCTACATATGAATTGGAAAAAGTTAAATAACTTACGAGCCATTCACGATCGCCTTGAAATCCTTCGCGGTTAAGTTCTTTAATGGCGACTTCAGTGGATTTATAACCAGCCCTTACACTATCATCTATAACACCTTTATACACAACACCAAATCCACCTTCTCCTAAAATGAAATCGGGTCGAAATTGTTTGGTAGCGAGTCTCAATTCGTTGTAAGTAAAAATGTGAACGTTTCTGTATCCAGCACCTTCGCGAAGTTCTTTGATATTCATGGAACCAGTACCTAATGGAGTCGTTCGTGCACCGGAATCATTTCCAACTGAAATCGGAATCGAATTATATAATCGATTAATCAATTAATCAAATAAAAGAGAGAGAGAGAGAGAGAGAAAAGGATCGTAATTACTTACCTGCGGATTTAGGTTTAGAATCGGAAAGAGAAATGTGATTATGTTCTTGTTCAATGATGCTGAAGCAAATCCCCATGAATCTGGATCTGAACCGAAATCACAATCACGACATTTCGATTATTCTGTGTGAAAAGGGAAAAGGAATGGAAGTGGATTTTGAACAGTTAAGAGAGAAAGAGAGAGATAGTGAAGAAAGAAGAAAGAATGATTCAAACAGTGAAGGCGAGGAAAGCGCCAAACAAAACGTTTTCTAATCAATCAATCCTTGTCTCTCTCCACATTTGCTTCCATTTCTGTTATTTCAAACAAATTGCCTTTCACTTTACATTATTTCCACCTTTGCCATTTTTTATTTTATTTTTAATATTGTTCAAATTTCTTATGAATAAGACCAAATATTTTTTTAAATTTTTTTTTAGGCTTAATAGCACTTTTAGCCCCTTACCCCAATTTTGACTCGGTCAACGCACACGAGGACGTCACGTGTGTATATATATATACAATTTTTTTAATTAAAAAATATAAAAAATAATTTTTTTAAATAATTAAAAATAAAAAGATTAATTAAACAAATTGTTATGAATCTAAATAAATAGGAACAAGAATAAAAGAAAGAGAAGAGAGACGATTCTATTATTATCTTGTTATGTACAATTAGGTTACATATGAGCTCTATTTATAAAGAAATACAATGACTTAGGGAACAAACACAATATAGTCCAATAAGCTAATAGTGTGACTTGATAACCCAATTGTTATATGGACATCCACTTATAATATTCATAACAGTCCTCCTTGAATGTCCATCGAGGATATGCCTCGTTAAAACCTTACTAGAGAAAAACCCAATGGGAAAAAAAATTCTAGTGAAGGAAAAATAGTACAATATCCTTTTATGTCATAATCTGCCTCATTAAAAACGTTACCAGGAAAACCCAGTGAGATAAAACCATGGTTAAGGGAAAAGAAGTGCAGAACACATTTTTGTCTCCCCCTCATAAAGACAATTATATATGAGACGAAGAAGTTTAAATAATCGTTTATACTAATTACTCAAAATCTTTACTTGGCGGTGACTCTGTAGAAAGATGTGATTTATCTCCATACTCTTCTTCAAATTAGCAACTTCTGAGATATCTTCATATTGAGTTGTTGAAAGAACCTCCTTTCAAAATTAAAAAACCGCAAGTTTCTTGTATGTGTAAAATCATAATCCTTAATAAAGAGTATTTTCCACTTCCTTGATGTGTGTCGCGTCATTTTTCGGTGGTCAAGGCTATTTGATTAGCGTTTGACTCACTAATTATTTCACGATCGAACATTTAATTTTTTTAAGAAAAAGGGGAAAAAAGTTCAAACTACCCCATATTGAAGAGATTTAGGGTTCGAGGGTTAGTTACATAAAGAGAAGGTATTAGCACCCTTTATGTCCGTAGTATCCTATGAGAACGTCTTGATTTTATTTAATGTTTTGTGTTATAACTTACTTGCTTTTAAAAATGAAATTTAAAGTGATAAAAGAGAAGGGAAAAAAAACCGATTTTATTTACATTTTTTATTGTTTGGGAGGACAAATGTTCTTTGCCTATGTACTCGTGAGGGATCAAAACCTCGTAGTTCGGGGTAGAAATTACTGTTTGATTGGTTTTGTATTTTTTTAGTTTTGAAAAAAGTTTTAAAGTAAAAAGCCAAGTGGCAAAATAGAATTTGTTTGTATTTTTTATATTAAAAGGAAGATGACTTAAAGTATGATTAAATGGATTGAAATTTGATTAAGAAAGAAATAAAAAAAAGGAATCACTTGATTTTGGATCAAGGTTTATTATGAAAACATTTTTGGTGATTTTTGGTTACTTGCATATTTCTGTTGTTTTTAAATGTTAAATGAAAATTAAACTAACGGAGCAATAAAAATAAAAGCGCGTGGATTTTTGTAGTGACGTTGGATCACCACAAAATCCCTAATCTAATTTTTTTTTGCATTTTTGGATATATATAAAGCGGTAAAGAAATAAAAGGACACACACACACTTTTCTCATTTATATTGTTTACATTGAACCTAGATACATTCTAATTGCTGGAAAATAAATGACGATGATTAAAATGCTAAATGATAGAAATAAAACAAAACACAAAAAATGCTAAAAAGTAAGAAAATAAAAGAAACTAAGAGAGAGGGACAACCGAAGGGACAGAAAAAGAGGGAGAAGAAGAGAATAGTTCGTCAACACAAGTTAAATGAGGGAGAAGAGAGAAAAGTTCTTTGACAACTCAAGAGAACTTTTGGTGTGTTTTGAAGTGTGGAATGAGGGCTCTATTTACAGGTGAGAAGGTTGATGAGAATGGAAAAGTGGTATAATCGTTTTTTATGGTGATTTGAATAGTGTTTAATGGTGAAATTTAAAAGAGGAATGTGAAAGTTGACACTTAACTTGAAATTTTTTGGACCTTGGACATTTTATTTTTGGACCTATTCTAAGTAATAAATAAAAAAGAAAATAACCTAAAAAAACAAAATGAAATAAAAATAAAATAAAAGAAGGAAATACAATATAAATAAAAAGTAATAAAAAATAAAATAAATAAAAAAGACTAATAAAAAAGTAAAAAAACCGGGCCCGAGAAAAAAAAAATGATGTATTTTAAAATACCTCTCTGCCGATTTTTTCTCTGAAAAGTCAGAGAATATTCCGGATCAGAGGACATGTGATAGTAAGACTTTAGGTCAAAAATTGGGGTATGACAGATGCCCCTATTTAAGTTTCTTCGTCCGGAGATTTGAAGATGGAATCTTTGATTTGACGGGCCGAAGAGACTTAAATACAAAGTACGCCATTTTTTATCTAAGATGCTATGAAATGCTCATGATGCAAGTATGAATGCAGGACGACATAGATGACTTGACTGGAATGAAAAATAACAACAAGATACCCAAATTCGTTGAAGAAAAGGGATCTGACTCCACTAGGGGGTAATGTAGTTTCAATGGGGAAAAATGGTTGTCTACAATCACATCGGTTCAGAGCGATTGCTTAATGCAGACAAAACCTTTTAGTGACACCTCTTGATCAGACACACTAGGGATGACACTCATGAGAAAAAGAAGGGTGATTGCAAGTTGTTCGTTTGTTGCAACTTGCTACTTGACACATGATAAATGGTAGATGCAAGCTGTCCATTTGTTAGGACTTGCCACTTGAAACATGATTAAAAGGTAGACTCAAACTCTCCGTTGTTTAGGACTTGCCGCTTGAAACAAGATAAAAGGTAGACTCAAGTTGTCCGTTGTTTTAGGACTTGCCACTTGAAATAAGATAAAAGGTAGACTCAAGTTGTCCGTTGTTTAGGACTTGCCCCTTCAAACAAGATAAAAGGTAAACTCAAGTTGTCCATTGTTTAGGACTGACCACTTGAAACACGATAAAATGTAAACTCAAGCTGTCCATTGTTTAGGACTGACCACTTGTAACATGATAGAAATGTATCTGCATGCTATTAACCTGACTCAAAGGGTATTTGCAGGGTATTAACCTGACTCAAAAGGTATTTGCAGGGTATTAACCTGGCTCAAAAGGTATTTGCAGGATATGAACCTGACTCAAAAGGTATTTGCAGGCTATCAACCTGACTCAAAAGTAATAGCAGGCCTCAAAGGTATGTAAAGGTTTTTGCAAGCTATTAGCTTAGCACAAAAGTAACAAAAAGGTAGTTGCAAGCTATTCACTTGGCACAAAAAGATAAATAGTGGTTGCAAGCTATTGCTTGACACAATGATGAGTGATGACTGAAATGAAAGGATACAGCCAAACAGGACTCTAGGTGACTGATGCAACCATGTAAGAATAACGTTGTGTATATGCTGTATACACATGAATGTATGACTACGTGAAAAGTATTGATGTATGAATGTATGAATGAATGCATGAATGTATGGATGCAAGTATGACTTTGTACGACTGTATAACTGTATATGATCGGTGAAATTGATGAGACATGACAGGTAAGATGGGAGGTAGACCGACATCACAGTAGCAACACTCAACAATCTTCATTGGAGATGGTATCATTGTGAACAAATAGAGTCGTTGACGGGGTAAAATCAGGCACAAGGTAGCAACTGATGCCTCTTGGGGATAAAGCCCATTGTTGACCCAAAGTCTGGAAGAAGTCGCCATTTGTAAACTAGCGCAGAGTGTTCTTCCACTAGTATGTCTTAGCAGTCGGGCTTTTTGTTTTATTTTTCTTTGTAAATCCCTAACTTTTGTCTGGACCGCGCTTTCGGGTTTTCAGTCCACCGGGAATATATTCCTTTTTTATGCCCCTAATTTTTGCCCGGACCGTCCTTTCGGGTTTTCAGTTCACCAGGACGCTCTCTATTGCCTAAGATGCCTTTTCAGGTTTTCAACTTAGCGAGCTTTTATTTTTGTATTTTTTTTTTTTTGTTTTTTTGGTTTGTAACAACATCTTGCTCAAAGCAGAGGTCTTCTCCATAGTGCTTAGCCATATTTCTCTTCCGGAATGTAACGGTTCTCGAGGCGGATGCTGATGTACGCTTCAATTACTCACGAGTTCAAAGAGAGTGTGTTTGTTGTTCACATTTTTCAAAAGATGTAAAAAAAGTTTTGTATTTTGAATTTTTTTGCTTTAAGTATAGCCATCAAAAGTAGAAGAAATTTTGCAAATAGAATTAATGAGAGTTCCAAATAAATGGGCACATGCTCAAATTTGATGAATTGAGTGGTGACCTGCCAATGGTGTGGCTCCACGGATCTTTGAATTTTTTTGGAAAATGGTAAATATAGGGGAAGGTTCATTGAACACAATAACCGTTATTCTCCCTAACAACTTTGAATGCCCCTGTTCCGAGTCTTTGATCTGCAGATGTTTCGAATCAGAGGTCTTTTGATAGCTGGATGCCCCAAGTGGATGATGCTGACTGATGCAGTTACTTTGTAATGATCCTTATCTTTTGCATAGATCGTCCTTTCGGGTTTTCAATCTATCAGGATAGTCATTTTTGTTCATGTCTCTAATTTTTGCCTGGACCGCCCTTTCAGGTTTTCGGTCCACCGAGACGCTCATTTTTGCCTAAGTCGCCTTTTCAATTTTGCGACCTATCGAGCTTTTCTTTTTTGTATTTTTGACAAAGTATTTCTTGATTGCATTGGCATTCACAGTACGTGCGGGTTTGTCACCATCCATAGTTGTAAGAGTCATTGCAGATGGTCCTTCATAGTTAGGCGTCCACTTGCTCCTGGAGTCTGGTTGGAAAGATCGTATCTTTTTTAGCACAAAGTCTCCTTCTTGAAATTCATGGGGACGAACATTCTTGTATGAAGTTTGTTTCAACCTCTTTTGATATAGTTGTACAAGGTCGTCATACATTTAAATTCGATCAAGCTTGGATTCCAGCAGAACTCTTATTGACGGGGCTTCGACCTCCACAGGAAGCATGACCTTCATGATGTATGTTAATGAAAGAGGGAGTTGCCACTGTTGAAGTGTGTACTGAAGTACAGTACTCATGAAGTGCAGATGGTAGCATCTCGTGCTAGTCTTTGTAAATGAAAGTCATCTTCTAGATAATCTTCTTTTATATTTTGTTTGCAGCTTTGACGGCTAAGATGCCCTAGTAGGCGAGAGATCTTGTCGGGAATCTCTTCATTCTCCTCTTCTTCATCTTCGGACACATGAAATTCAAAGTCGAGAGAGAGCATAGGGTTAATGTGTTCAACAGGTTTATCAATGTTTAATTTGCATATATGATTGATTTTAGAAAGTGAATGATTGTATGCAGACATTTGGAAAAGATTATTCATTTAAGGTTCTTTGTATTACCATTTTTCCAGGAAAAACACAAAATAAAAACAAAGTCGGGAAAAAAGGGCCTTTTTATTAATGATGGAAAATACATTAAGCAAAAAGCCCTACACAAGTTCACTTTCGTCTCGGGCGGGACGAAAGAATTTTTTTAAAAAGCAGCAAACAACGAACAAACGCATTATTTGAACAGATAAGTAGTAGAAGGAAGCATCAACGGCGACCCAATTGCAGCCAAACAATCCATGTGCTAACATTAGGCACCATGATCTGGTAGTAGGTTAACTTGCATGTCTGAGTTTAGTCTAGGAAGGGTAAAATATTGTTTCGGATCAACTTATGAACTATTTTCTTCAAAGCAAAACATTGCTCAATATCGTGACCCGGTGCCCCTTGATGGAAAGCACAAGAGAGGTCAGCTCTATACCCCGTTGGCAATCTTGCCGGAACCGGAAGGGGTGCTTTGGTGTGGATCAAATTCCTTTCAAGTAACATTGAAAACAATTCTGCATACTTCATAGGAGTCAGATCAATCTGTGTTCTTGGAGCCGGTTGTCGAGGCTGTTGTTGATACTGTGGAAATTGGGGCTGATAACCCAGATTTTGAACATCATTGGTGTCGGGCGTAACAACGACAATAGGGTGATAAACCGAATATGTTGTTGAGGCCCACCATTCACCATACTCATTTCCTGGTCTTTCTCCTCAGAACTATCAGTAGGATTACATTCTCTAACCAAACGTCCTTCTCGGACTCCATCTTCAAGACGCATGCCCACGGTCATCATCTCTACGAAGTTCCTGGGTGCACTTGCAACCATATTCTCATAATAAAATTGATCCAGAGTCTTCAGGAAAATCTTAGCCAACTCTTTCTCTTTCAGAGGTGGACGGACTTGTGCAGCGAAATCTCTCTAACGTTGGGCCTAAGCTTTGAAGGATTCATTATCATTCTGGGTCATGGCTTGCAATTCGTCTCTGTCTGGGGCCAAGTACAAGTTGTAGTTGTATCGCTGGACGAAAGCCTAGCACAAATCATTGAAATTTTTGATATCAGTCCTGTCTAGACCCATGTACCATATCAGTGCGGCACCAGTCAAACTATCTTGGAAACAATGGATGAGGAGCTTATCATTTACTAGCATGTGCAGACATCTTTCTCACGTACATCACCAGATGAATCTTAGGGCAAGTGTTCCCTTTGTATTTCTCAAAATCAGGACTTTGAATTTGGGTGGTATCACGACATCGGGAACCAAGCAAATATCATAAGCACTCTGGCCAAAAAGTTCTTTTCCACGGAGAGCTTTCAATTCCAGCTGTACTCTATCACACTTTTCTTTCAGTTCATCTATCCAGTCGTATGCAGCCACACTTTCTGAGTGATGGATGGGTTTTTGGTCTTGCTTAACAGCGCGGATCAAAGGAGATGAGTAAGTCATAGCATCTTGAGGGAACAAAGGGCCCGGTTGAGGAATAGGCGTCGTCTGTTGCACAAAAGTAGCTCGAACCTCAGAGACACCAGGACAAAATACTTCACCAGAACTTAAAGGTGTGCTCCAGAGATAACCTTTCAGCATAGCATGTTGAGGAGTACTAGCAAACATTGTTGAAATCGAGGTAGTGGAAGCAATCGTTTGAGCTTGAGTGCTGACAATAGGAAGAGATAATGATTGACTCTGTGCAACCGTCGACAAAGATACTAAGCCCCTCAATATCTCATTTTTGGACCGGAGGGTTGTCACCTCTTCACGAAGCTTGTGGTTCTCTTGTTCAAGACCTTCCATTTTTTTATTCACGTTTGCTCGAGTGTAGTGAATGCGGGTTGGTTTGTAGAGAATGCGTTGGGCCACTTTTGAAACGGGCTGACCTTTTTATGGAAAAGAAAATTTTGTGAGACTCGGATTTGAAACTATGAAATGCAAGATGATGCATGATGTTTATGCAAAAAATGGACACATTTTTTTTATCGAAGGACTTTGTCAAAGTAATTGTAAACATTATAAAGAACATTGTTTCATTTGATAATTTGAAATGTTACAAACAATTTCCTTAAGAGCAAAAGCAAAGTCAAGGAAAGAGACCCCAACAAAAGCTAAGGTCTAGATAAGACTTTTGAAAATGTATTTCTCGATGTTCCTCGTTACAAGGTCCATACCTCTGATGTTTATTAAAACTTATCTAAGTCCTTCGGTATTTAATGAGAAAAAGTTTATGAATGTATGCATGATTATGCAACAAGAACGGTGAAAACATGGTGAGGTTTAAGTCCATATGTTGGAGTCAAGGGTAAAAACACTATATGGTAAGGACTATGGTTTCATTTGTACCTGTATTTCAGGTTCTACAAGGTTTCCAAAGTTTTCAACCACTTCCGAATATTTATCGGGTTACGGGACTACTCTCGGTCCAATAATATTCGTAGGAAAGTCTCGTTTGGGTGTAGTATCGCGTATCAACCAATTCAAGACTACTCTTGATTAGCTACCGCACTATGTCCTAAAAGGCTAAGATGAGTTAAAAGTAACTAAAGGTCCTCAACTTCGACGGTCATTTGAAAATAACAATGTCAAACACGACTACTCATGTCAACATAGTATTACTTCTAAAAGACCTCCATTGAGCGGAGTTATATCACATGTACCAAAACCCGAAACTTACTTTCGGCATGGGACTTTGATTATACCACCATCCTATCTTATATTTCTCTCAAGTCCGGGTGTAGGCCTTATCTCACTACTCACGTTAAGAAAGAAGAATGGAGAACATATATACACATATTTCCATCTTTTATTTTTTGTTTTTAAGCAAGTTATAGCACAAAAATTTAAATAAAGTCAAGTTAGGTTCAACCCTCTTAGGGATTTTCCCCAGTGAAGTCGCCATTTCTGTTGTATCATTTTTCGGAAGTCAAGGCTATTTGATTAGCGTTCGACTCACTAAATTATTTCACGACTGAACATTTTAATTTTTTAAGAAAAGGGGGGAAAAGTTCAAAGTACCCCATATTGAAAGATTTAGGGTTCGGGGGTTAGTTACATAAAGGGAAGGTGTTAGCACCCTTTATGTCTGTAGTATCCTACGGGAACCTCTTGATTTTATTAAATAATGTGCTATAAACTTGCTTGCTTTAAAAATGGAATTTGAAATGATAAAAGAAAAAAGAGACCTAGTTTATCTACATTTTTTATTGTTTGGAAGGACGAATGTCCTTTGCCTACGTACCCGTGAGAGATCAAAACCTCGTAGTTTGGGGTAGAAATTACCGTTTGGTTGGTTTTGTATTTTTTAGTTTTGAAAAAAGTTTTAAAGTAAAAAGCCAAGTGGCAAAATAGAATTTGTTTGTATTTTTTATATTAAAAGGAAGATGACTCAAAGTATGATTAAATGGATTGAAATTTGATTAAGAAATAAATAAAAAAAAGAAATCACTTGATTTTGGATCAAAGTTTATTATGAAAACATTTTTGGTTACTTGCATATTTTTGTTGTTTTTAAATGTTAAATGAAAATTAAACTAAGCAATAAAATAAAAGCGCGTGGATTTTTGTAGTGACGTTGGATCACCACAAAATCCTAATCTAATTTTTTTTTTTTTTTTTGCATTTTTGGATATATATAAAGCGGTAAAGAAATAAAAGGACACACATGCACGTTTTTCTCATTTATATTGTTTACATTGAACCTAGATACATTCTAATTGCTGGAAAATAAATGACGATAATTAAAATACTAAATGATAGAAAAAATGAAACACAAAAAATGCTAAAAAGTAAGAAAATAAAAGAAACTAAGAGAGAGGGACAACCGAAGGGACTTTTCCGAAGGGACAAAAAAAGAGGGAGAAGAAGAGAATAACTCGTCAACACAAGCTAAATGATGGAGAAGAGAGAAAAGTTCTTTGACAACTCGAGAACTTTTGGTGTGTTTTGAAGTGTGGAATGTGAACTCTATTTATTGGTGAAGAGGTTGATGAGAATGGAAAAGTGGTTTAATGGTTTTTGATGGTGATTTGAATGGTGTTTAATGGTGAAATTTAAAAATGGAATGTGAAAGTTGACACTTAACTTGGATAATTGATATAAAAGATAATTGATATAACTTGGATCCTTAATTTCAGGAAGAAAAATCGGATCTTTAATATTATATCTAAAACAAACTCAAACTTAATTTTTTTTTTAACTTAGGTCTTAATATATAAAATAAAAATAAGTTGGTTTATTTAAAACAAAACTGATTTTAGCAAATCTTTTGAAAAAGATCCACAATTAAAGGAAACAATCTCAATCAAATAGAGATTTTTTTAAAAAAAAATTAAACAAAATAAATAAGATAGTAATTAGATCAAGGGATAATTTTAACTGAATCCCAAATCAATAAAACATGAAAATCTGGTGAAAAAAAATACACAACAATTCACAAAAGAAATAATAAAACAATAATAATCCACATGTTATCATTGAAATTCCCATAGGAAACCATAGATGAATAATTAAATAAAAACAATTATCAGTTCATGTGAATAATTGAAGGTTTTTACGGGACTGGGCATCTTCAATAAACCAAGGAAAAGAAATCAACATTTAATTAATTGATAAAGCAAACTGGATCCACAAATAATCAAAAAATTGCCATCGATTAACATAAATTTATGGATAATGAAAATTTTGCTTTTAGATCTTCACAAACTATTTACAATCTCTTTGTGCAAATTTTGTTTTTAAGTTCTTTAGGAACTATATAACAAATTTAAACAATAAGATTAATTCTCTAAGTCATCCTTGAGGGATGTAACTCTTTTGATGAATTCTTTCAGAATTCACACAAAAAATATTGCGTTTTTCAGGAACTACGCTTTTGAATTCTTCAGGAATTCATAGAGAATAATATTGAGTTCGTCAGAAACTACATAATAGATCTCTTTTAATTTTATAATATGATATCAATTCTTATGCAATACTTCAGGAGTGCATGTGGAATAAATAAACACAATAATATAATACAATTCACATAATAGTGGTTTAATGTATCTATAAGAAACTGATTCCAATTGATGGAATTGTAATAGTATAGTCTATAATCATCGATACAAAAATTAAAACTTATTTGCATAAAAATATATTAAAAAGAATTACATACCTCATTTGGTTAGAGTCTCGTGCTGATAGCGTGTTATGAAAGTAAATAAATAGGAACAAGAATAAAGTAGAGAGAAGTAGAGAAGGAGAAAGAAAGAGAAGAGATGATTCTATTATTCTCTTGTTATGTACAATTAGGTTACGTATCTATTTATAAGAAATACAATGACTTGGGGAACAAACACAATATAACCCAATAAGCTAATAGTATGACCTAATAACCCAATTGTTATATGGACATCCACTTATAATATTCATAACACAAATAAAAAAATATTTTTAAAAATAAAAAAAAAAATTTTAATTACAAAAATAAAAAAAAATATACACGTGTGCGTTGACCGAGTCAAAATTGACCTAGGGGGCCAAAACTGCCATATGTGCAAAACTTAGGGGGCAATTTTTTAGTTTTTTTTCTTAGAGGGCCAAAACTGCAACTTCTTGAAACTTAGGGGGCTAAAACTATTATTAAGCCTTTCTTTTATAAGGCTTAAATATGTGTGTAGTCCCTGAAAATAGGTCGTGGTTGAATTTTAGTCCATATACTTACTAATACTCTCAATTTACCACTGCAAATATTAATCACTTAAAATTTGGTCTTAATTACTTTTGTTAGCACATGTGGAAAGTGATTACTAATGTGGCAGTGATGTGGCGCCATATGACTTGAATATGACTATGCTGACTAAGTATTTTGTACCCAAAGTGACCCTTTTACCCTTATTGATCCATGAAACGCGTGAAAAAACAACCATGCCCATGACTTATTTCTTCTTCTTACCCCAACAACAACGACGCTTGCAGAATCACCAACAACAACAACGCATAGAAAAATTTCAACGTTCTTCTCAGTTTCATCCTTCCCCTGCCGCTCGTTTTCGTCCATTTCTTCATGAATCTCGACGATGACAGCACCATCGCCGCCTCTCTTCGCTTAATTTCATATTCCGATAAGACAACACCACCGCCGTCATTGAATCCCGTCGATGACATTGAGACATCATCACCTCTTGAACAACATGAATCCCAACCAAACATCAAATCCAACGGCATCATCAATCACTTCTCCTTTTCTAAAAATCACAGATCCATCATCCTTGAAACCTTTTCAGTGTTTTTCCAGACGATGCATTTAAAGACATAAACCTTTTCAGGGTTATGAGATCTGCTTGTGTTGTCGTTGTGGAGGTTATGTCGTTTTAGATTACGTCTTGAGGCCGTTTATGAAGGCTTTAGAGGTGGAGCAGGATCTATATGTGCAGATCGGAGAGCAATTTCCTCCTGAGCTACGTTTATGGCGGTAACATTTTTGAGCGATTGAGGCGGCGCCGGCGGTTATCGATTTTGTTTTTGTGATTGGATTCTTGTTATGTGTTTGAATGAGTTGAATCTGTGTTTGGTCTGAAGGAATCCAGTTGTGAAGGGATTGAATCTGTGTGTTGGTTCGAAGGAATCTGTGTTTGATACGCCATTTGAGTTGCTTGAAGGAGAGGAATGAATTTATTGAAGGAATTGAATGAAGAATTGTTGAAGAAGACAATGGATATGTGTTTATTGAAGGAATTGAATGAAGAATTGTTGAAGAGTTGAATGAAGAATTGTTGAATCTGTATTTGAAACCGAAGGAGAGGGAAGGGGAGAGGAAGAAGAAGAGGGCATTTTCGTCATTTTGCCATTCCTTTATCTCATTAAGGGCAAGAAAGTCCTTTCCAATTTGGTTTGATGACATGTCAACCTCTGCATCCAGTCATCATTGGCCACGTAAGCACCTCGTTGCTAATCACCCTCCACCTCATCAAAAAAACTAATTAGGACTAATTTTCGAATGATTAATATTTGCAGTGGCAAAATGGGAGAATTAGTAAGTACAGAAACTAAAATTTAACTGGCCTATTTGCAAGGACTAGACACATATTTAAGTCTTTTTATAATAAGGACCGGAGGGAGTAGATATCAACCGAGTTTGAATCTCGATCACAACATTCGACTTAACAATTTTAACAATAAAATAAATGAAAATTTATATTGTCTTTAAATATATGAATTCAAATGTTTGGAAGATGACGGGAAACCAAAAGTCCAAAACTTAATTTGAGCAAATGGTCACTTTAGTTCATAACTCTGCATCTCGCTGTCAAATAGGTTCCTGACTCAGGATAAAATACAAAGAAGTCCCTGACTCTACAATTCTGTTATCACTTTAGTCTCTAACGTTAGATAATTCTGTTAAGTGTGTCACAGGGACTAAAGTGAAAGTAGAAAATTGTCGCTTTAGTGCCTGAACCAAAAATCAATATCCCCAACTTGAATCTCAAATCCATAAATCCCTAAATCTTAAATCCCTAAATGTCATCCCAAAAACCCTTAAATAGAAAATCTCAAATCCATAATTTATTATCTTATTTGACATTATTAATATAACACTTTTTTTTTTAAATATAGCGTTCTTTTATTTAAAATTAAAAAATAGAGATTAATAATATCAGCATAATTTTTTTTTGTTGCACAATTGGTTGTTTAATGTTGTGGACAAAGTTTTACCGTTAAGCATAAAAAAAAATACATAAAACTTTCAATACAATTTATAGAACATACAATATTCAATACATCTGAAGAAAAAAAAAGTCTACAACGTTTAAAAAAAGTCACATTTTTTTTTTGACAAGAGAAAAAAAATCACATATTAGTATATTTTTTTTTAGGGATTTGAGATTTAAGTTGAGATATTGATTTTTGGTTCAGGGACTAAAGTGACCATTTTCTACTTTCACTTTAGTCCATGTGACACACTTAACATAATTATTTAACGTCGGGGACTAAAGTGATCACGGAAGTGCAGAGTCAAAGACTTCTTTGTATTTAACTATGAGTCAGGGACCTATGTGACAACGAGGTGTAGAGTCAGGGACTAAAGTGATCATTTACTCATTTTAATTTGGATCAATGGATTTTTTGAAACGTTACTCAATTGTTATTAAGACGACCTATTGAAGAAAACATACTTTATAACTGAGTTATGATATATTGACATCTATTTTTTGTCAACTTTTTCAACAAAATGACATTATATATAGTTTCTTTTTTGGAAATCTTTCTTCATCATGATAAGGACAATGTTACCGTGGACATTGATATTGATGGGTTGAGTAACATTGGGTCCAATGATGAGAAGATTGTTGTTCCCACATCAAAGGGTGCTAGGAAACACCAGAAAAATACTAATATAATATCTTCGACAGTTAACTGTTGATGGATTTTAACCGACAGCAGTTAACTGCCGATGAAATTTGGGGTTAAAATTATCATTTACTGGTGTTTCTCAGCATTTTTTGGAGTGTAGACAGCAATCTTCTAATGATAAAGACAATGTTGTTGGGCTAAATGACAATGAGCCCAATAAAAAGGGGTGAAGGGGTAGGGAACAGTGGTGTATAAGGTGTTGACAATATTAGGGATGGGGAAAAAGAACTTACAATATTAGGAAAATTGTTCTTTAGGCGCCATGGTTTGATCTCAAGCACCCTGAATGAACCATTTTATCTCTAATGGTAGTTAACTATTGTTCACATAGTTATGGTAATTAAATTCCATTCTCATATACGAATATTAACTATTGTATCAGATATGTTGATATATTAGGCAGCTTACTCTTTTTTGTTTGTTGCAAAAAGTGTGTCTCAAATCATTGAAGAAGGATTTCTAGAAGATTTTTACACTCAATTAATGTTAAGATACATGTTTTATATATTTTAATCTGATTGCATTGTTGAATTTTTTTTCTGACATTTTTGCTGGAGTTCACAATCATTTGATGGATACAAAGTTAGAAAGTTCACCTTCATGTAGGTAGATTAATTGCGAAATACAACAAGGTTGTCGCTGACCTGACAACAAGCTATATGCAACCTAATCATATCCTGAAGATTTTGAAGGATAAAAGAAAATAAATTTGACGAATACAAAACATTTGTACAATGCACGACAAAGGTTTAGAAAGTCAAGTCAGATTTAAATCTCTGCGTGAGTTAACTCACACAGATTTAACACTAGCGTGAGTTAACATGCGTAGGGGTATTTTGGTCAATTCAGTTGGAAATGAGCAAAAACTTTTGGGCAAAGAGCAAAATTCGTAGAAAAAAACATGAGTCTACCATTGTTCAAGGTATATATTTTGGGTTCATCTAAAATCTGTAAAGTTGTTTAACATTTTTTTAACTGTTTCGATCATGAACTCCACATATAAAATAAATGTACACAAAATGTCATTATTCGACACATTACACTTAGGGGATTCAAGAGAACCCCCTCGTTTTTTTTAAAGCTTAGACCACTTTATAAGTTATTTTTTGCTTAAACCCCTCAAAACTCAAATTAGATCTTTTAATTTCCATCATTCTTCCCCTCTTCATACTTCCACAATTTGTTGATCTTTTCTCTAAAAGTTCAAGAGAGATAGATACAACTTATGGAAGGAGGTGGAAAGAGAGAATGAAGAAAAAGAGGTGATCCAGTTTGTCAAAACTTATGCTTTGCACCACTCTCTCACCTCTCTTTCATTGAAAGCTTTGCCTAACTATATCTGCAACCCACTGAAAAATTATTTATTAATTTCTAAATAAGCCCAATGACATAAGAATGTAATTAAAATAGAAATATTTCGATAAAATGACATGAGAAAAAAGTAATGAGATATAATCCCCTCCCGTGAATAGAACATGGTTTCATAATTTATTTTAAGTTAATTGATTATATAAATTGATTTGGACTAAAAGTAATTTATGTTTGCATACATTCGTGTAAAAGTGAGTTGAACTATAAATACGTGTAAAACTTAATTTTAGAATCAAAAACTGCAAATTATAGCTTCAAGTAGAATCAATTATGGATGCAGAATCAATCCTACTCAAAAGCAGCCAAACATGTCAAAAGTTGCAAAGTGATTAATGTACATCAAAAAATCTCGGGGACGTAAAAGGTAAATTATCCCCTTCCAATCAATTTTTTTTTCACACGCAAGAATAAAAACTGATTTTACCAAGTCTTCAAAGGTAATTTCTGAAAACAAGATTTAATCAATTGGATCAAAATAAAATGTGAATTAATTTACTTTTTAAATATTCAAAATATCCAACAAACCTCCACATATTTCAAAAATTTAAAAAGAAAATTTAAAATAATTTTTTTGGTTAAGCATCATGAATGTGATGCAAGAAGCTATACGAAACAAGGGCAAATTATAACAATCTGCCCCAAGTTATGGCTAAATACAACAAACCTCCCCTCTATTTTCAAAACCATCATATACCTCCCCTCCATTACATTCTGTAGAAATCAGCATAATTAGGTTATGCGACCTGTGCCTTTCCCCTCTCTTAAAACCGCAAAAAATATGGGATTCTACTATTGATCACCCTCCTTCTCTCCATAGTTGTTCATCTTCACCCTCACTTGTATCTCTGATCATCCTACTTCATCACTCACTACTAACCATTGTTTATGTGCATTCTCTCTATCGTTGTCGTCGTCGCTCTCAACTGTAATTGCGACATCGTTCTTTTTAGTTTCTGGTGTGTTGTTTTCGTTCACCATTATTTATTTGTTTTGGCACTAGTATTTGGAGCTATCTCTTTTGAAAACTATATTGAATCCTATGTCTTTTTCGCCCCATGTACTTTTCTGTCTATTTTTTATGGTTTGTCTTCTGTTCTAGGAAACATGATTTGTTGGTAACCTGGTTTAGACTCTAGCTTTCTTGTACATTATTCCTAGAAATCCAATGGTTAGCAAATTTTAAAAATGATAACACTCAATTTTCGAACACCTTGAGAACCATTTGTATGCTCATCAGGGTCGTTCGTATAAATTTGGAGGCTCGGTTCTGTATGTGAAAAGAGGTCCGTAACAAAATATAATTTTTTTTTTTTAAAGAACACTGTTCTATTTAAATTTTTTAAAAGATAAATACAAGGTGTTGTATATAAGCGGTACACCAAAAGGTGAAAATCACTATCGTATAAATGAGGAACCTCAAACCACCCTCCCAAAAGCACACCCACCTAACACTTAACAGTACTATTGGGCTATAATTTTGTTTAGGCCCATGCCTTGGAGAGTGTAACGTCCTGGATTTTTGATCCAAGACATTACGTCTAATTCTTTCTTTTTAGAAAATTATGACTATTTTTTATAACAAGAACTCAACTAAAATAGCTAAACTAATCTAATTACAATTCAGAAACCCAAATTTGTTTCCCCGCGTACACGCTTCAAGCAGAACATCAAGCACACATGAATATCTCCTCTGGTACCTACAATGTTGGTTGTAAGGGTTAGTCTTCAACACCCATGAAATAAAATCAATAATAGATCAAGACACATCTTATAAGAATATATAACTATCCTTTAGGAATCGTATTAAGACATTTCTTTTTAGTTTAAAATATGCATCACTCTAAAATATATTATAGGAACAAACACAAGACTCAAGACTCAATGTTAATGCAGATGCATGAAATGCAACTAGAAACATGATCCAGATATCGTCCCAATTGCCATAACAATATTAATCGTCCCATTTGGCAAAATAGTTTTAATCGCCCCATTTGGCAAAATAATTTTAATCGCCCCATTTGGCAAATCGCCCCATTTGGCACTTATGACACCATCGTATGCCATGCTATGAATGCAATGTATTGTTCTTCAAATCTTTATAATTTTATATTCTCAAGCCGCATAACTTATCAATTCCACAAAATCATCACACCTCGAAATTAATAAAATTTCTCAAAACCTCTAGAGAGAGTCACCTTAAATAAATAAAATTCACCATTTCACATATCAATAATCATATACATCAATCAACAAATTACCAATTTCACAACTAATCAATCATACCATAATTATCAAAATTCACATATTCTTCAAAGTCAATGACAAAAATTACTAAACAACAATTCTTATATTTATCAGTAACAATTAATCTCTTCAATCATCCATTGAATCAAGAAGCATATCAAATTCAATATCATAACCTATTATTTTCATTTAAATCATGGTCAAGACTAGAGCCCTTACCTTGTGCATTTTTCCTTCCTAATCCACAACTCTAAGCCTCAAACTCGCAACCACTGCACTTACATGATTTCTCTCGTTGCAGGAACTATTTTGACGATCCAACCGTTGAAAACGAAGGACCCCGTGTTGAGAACATGCTGTCAAAAAATTAGCTCAATTGAACGGTGAAAACAGTGAACGAAGATGCAATCGAAATTCTATGGTGACTGGTTTAGGGAAAACGAATATAGCTCAAGGCTTCCACCAATTTTGAGCATGGGAGGAAGAAATTAAACCAATAATTATGTAGTTTAGGAGTGAGGTTATAATTGTGTAATATGAGCATGAGCATGGTCGCAACTTTGATTTGTGATGACTTGAATTCATAGGTATGAAACTAACTTGGAAAGATGAGAACATATATTTGGAAAGGCGTTGGAATGAAAGAGGATAGTATTAGGGAATGTCCATTCTTTAGGGTTTCTAAAGAAATTAGTTTAAATGACATAATTGTATAACCTGGGATGAACATTGATAGGAAACAAAATATGTTTCATTAAGTATATTGATAGCTATCATATTGTATATTAGTTGTACCTTTGACCATCTTAATATAGTCATAGTTTAAGGAGATAAATTAGGCAATTGTTTAAAGACTCTGATATGACAGTGAAGTGGTACTGTGTATATATTAGCCATTCTGCTATGTGAAATAATTAGAATCATTCCATAATTTATCATGGCATCAGAGCTAGGTTCTGGTGAGAAAAAATCTGTGGAAAAAACGGAGGTGGTAAAAAAGACACCATCTCTGGATGATCTGAATTCGAATGACAACCCAGGAAGCATAATCACCCAAGTCCAACTTCGGGGTGAAAATTATGATGAATGGGCAAAAGCTATGAGGACCTCTTTACGTGCACGACGTAAACGGGGGTTCGTTGAAGGAACCATAAAGAAGCCAGATGAAGACTCACTAGAAATGGAGGATTGGTGGACTGTCCAATCGATGGTGGTGTCTTGGATCTTAAACACCATTGAAGCTTCTCTGCGTTCCACTATTTCCTATATGGAGAACGCAAAGGAACTTTGGGACGACATTAAATAGCGATTCTCAGTTGCGAACGGGCCAAGGATTCAACAACTGAAATCAGAACTTGCTGAATGTAAACAAGGAGGAATGTCCATGGTGAACTACTATGGAAAACTCAAGGTGTTGTGCGATGAACTGGGAAATTACCAACAAATAGCAACGTGCACATGTGAAGGGTGCAAATGCAACATCAAGGCAAAGTTAGAGAAACAAAGGGAAGAAGAGAAAGTGCAACAATTCTTGATGGGATTAGATGATGTGTTATACGGAACGACTCACTCTAGCCTTCTTGCAACTGATCCGCTACCATCGTTGAATCGAGTATATGCCACTTTGGTACAAGAAGAGCGCGTGAAAGCCATATCTAGGACCAAGGAAGAAAGAACAGAGATTGTTGGTCTTGCTGTGCAGACCGGTGGAAGGGTGAGAGGACGCAGAGACGCAAAAGACAAAAGCATAGTCTGTTCAAACTGCAATCGGATAGGGCACGATAGCATGGGTTGTTTTCAAATTGTCGGATATCCAGATTGGTGGGGGGATAGGCCACGCCATGAAACAAAAGCAGTTGCTCGAACGAAAGTGCAACAACAGGGACGTATTGCAAATTCTGGACGCGGCAGAGGCATGGGTGTACGAGCAAATGCTGCCCAAGCAGTTATTGGAAGAACAGCTGAGGCAGCGACAGAAGTTGACAAGGGAGGGTTGGCCTGATTGAGCACATAACAGTGGCAAACTCTTGTGAATATGCTGGATAATCAGAAGGGAAATTCCAATGAAAGAATGACAGGTAAAGAAGCTTGGATTATTGATACAGGGGCTTCAAATCACATGACAGGAAATTTAAGATTGCTTCAAGAATTGAAGGATGTACATGGATGTCCTGTAGGATTGCCAGATGGGCAGAAAACTGTTGCAACAAAGGAGGGAACAACAATTCTTGATGGAGGGCTGAAATTAAGCAATGTGTTATATGTGCCTAAACTACATTGTAGCTTGATATCTGTGACCCAATTAATAGACGAGACAAACTGTGTAGTGCAATTTACTAACTCTATGTGTGTGATGCAGGACCGCACTTCGAGGATGCTGATTGGATTGGGTGAACGAATAGATGGGCTCTACTACTTCAGAAGGATACGACATGAGAAAGCTTTGAAAGTTGATTTTGGACTGTCACTTGATATTTGGCATAGGCGAATGGGGCATCCTTCTTTGAAGATTACTGAGTTAGTTTCAAATATTAGTAGTAGGAATAATGACTATGGAAATAAGGCATGTGATGTTTGCCAAAGAGCTAAGCAAACGAGAGATAGCTTTCCTTTAAGTAATCATAAAGCAGCTAGTGCATTTGAGTTAGTTCATTGTGACTTGTGGGGGCCTTATAAAAATCCATCTTCATGTGGTGCTTATTATTTTTTAACAATAGTTGATGATTATTCTCAAGCAATTTGGATTTTCTTGTTGTTGGATAAAAGAGAAGCACCTCGTGCTTTGTTGAATTTTATTGCATTAGTAGAAAAACAATATGAAAAACAAGTTAAAATTATTAGAAGTGATAATGGAACCGAATTTACATGTTTGCGAACACAATTCCAGGAACGTGGAATTGTGTTTCAAACATCGTGCACCGGAACACCTCAACAAAATGGACGAGTTGAAAGGAAACATAGACATATACTCAATGTGGCTCGAGCATTGAGATTTCAAGGTAATCTTCCCATTTCTTTTTGGGGTGAATGTATTTTAACGGCTGGATATTTGATAAATAGAACACCGACACCATTGCTAAATGGAAAATGCCCTTATGAGGTGTTGAATGGGAAGCCACCTACCTATGAACATCTTAGAGTCTTTGGATCTCTTTGTTATGCACATAAACAGGGAAGGAAGGGTGACAAATTTGCTAGCAGAAGTAGGAAGTGTGTGTTTGTAGGCTACCCACATGGAAAGAAAGGATGGAAGCTATTTGACTTGGAAACCAAAACTTATTTTGTATCAAGAGACGTTGATTTTTTTGAAGCTGAATTTCCCTTTGGACAAGAACCTGTGATCTCTAGTACTGAATTAATGACACACATGCTAGATGGAGATGTTGCTGCCGATGATGAAAGTGATCATAGTGACCAAATTATAAATGTTGAATTTCCAAGAGAAGAGATTCATGATGACGTGAGGGGGGGTAGTAACCTAGAAAATGAACATGATGTCACTAATGAAGAAAATGAGGAGCAGCTTGGTCGAGGCAAGCATGCTAAAATTCCTTCTACAAGGCTACGAGATTGTGTGACCAATACAGTGAGATCATCAAAGAGCCCATCTACTAGTTCGCCCACATCACAACATCAATCGAAGGTACGATATCCTATTGCTCATTACACTAACTGTGAAAAATTCTCACTGCAGCATCGTAAGTTTCTTGCAGCCGTGACAGCCGACAGAGAGCCTATGTCATTTGCAGAAGTAATAAAAGACAACAGATGGTGATTAGCAATGCAACAAGAAATACAAGCTCTTGAAGATAATAACACATGGAAAGTGTGTTCCCTGCCGACGAATAAAAAGGCGTTGGGATGCAAATGGGTATATAAAATCAAGTATCATTCTGATGGAACCATAGAATGGTTTAAAGCTCGACTGGTTATACTTGGAAATCATCAAGCTGAAGGCATCGACTACGAAACCTTCGCACCAGTGGCAAAAATGGTCACCGTGCGAATTGTTCTAGCGGTCGCTGCAGCAAAAAGATGGGAGCTTCACCAAATGGACGTACACAATGTGTTTCTTCATGGTGATTTACAAGAAGAGGTCTTCATGAAATTTCCCCCCGGCTTTCACACGTCTCAACCAGGTATGGTTTGTAAGCTTCAAAAATCGTTGTATGGGTTAAAGCAAGCCCCGCGTTGTTGGTTTGCAAAGTTGTCTTCGGCTCTCAAAGATTATGGCTTTGTGCAGTCATACTCAAACTATTCTTTATTTACATTACACGATAAAGATATTCAGTTGGTGGTACTGGTGTACGTTGATGATATGATTATATGCGGAAATGATCGTGACTCGATACAGTGTTTCAAAGACTACTTGAGAAAATGCTTCCATATGAAAGATTTGGGAAAATTAAAATATTTCTTAGGGGTGGAAGTTACAAGATCGCCTAAAGGTGTGTTTCTTTGTCAGAGAAAATATGCTCTGGATATTATTAGTGAAGTTGGTTTACTTGGTGCAAAACCTGCGAGTACTCCACTCGAACAAAATCATCATCTTAGCCTTTCCAATAGTGAGCTTCTTGCTGATCCTGATCGCTATCGTAGGTTGGTGGGTTGTCTCATTTATCTTTGCTTTACACGACCTGAATTATCATATTACGTTCATGTGCTCTCACAATTCATGCAACAACCGCGAATTGGGATGCTGCTTTGCGTGTAGTTAGATACCTCAAAGGAAATCCCGGACAAGGAGTCCTCTTGGACAGCGATTGTGATCTGCAGCTGTATGGATGGTGTGACTCTGACTGGGCTACTTGTCCTCTTACTCGTAGGTCTCTTACCGGATTGATTGTTTTCTTGGGTAACTCCCCCGTCTCTTGGAAAACCAAAAAACAACATACAGTAGCACGCTCGTCGGCTGAAGCTGAGTATCGTTCGATGGCTAGTACCACATGTGAACTGAAGTGGATCAAGGGTGTTCTTTCCAGCCTTGGGATTAGTCATTCCATGCCCATACAACTCTACTGCGACAGTCAAGCTGCGCTGCACATTGCAAAGAATCCCGTCTTTCATGAGCGTACTAAGCATATTGACGTGGATTGATAGCTATCATATTGTATATTAGTTGTACCTTTGACCATCTTAATGTAGTCATAGTTTAAGGAGATAAATTAGGCAATTGTTTAAAGACTCTGATATGACAGTGAAGTGGTACTGTGTATATATTAGCCATTCTGCTATGTGAAATAAACAGAATCATTCCATAATTTATTAAACATGGTTGAGAACTGAATTTCTGATGTTGTGAGAACAAAGGTAATGAAACCAAAGAGAACCAAAGCGTGGTGCAAGGAGTATAGAATGTGCCTAGGTTTTGTAGTGTATTCAGCTGGAAAATAAAGTGGATTGTTCCACTTATTTAGGGTGTGGCTGAACATACAACAGAGAGAGATAAGACCAAGTCATGGCACTATCTATTCATTCATTCAAGTACACATAACTACCCAAACTTAGGCAGCCACGTTCACCTCATCTCTCAACGTTATTTTTTTCTTTCTTTCTCTCGAGCCTTTACTTCACCATAATATACAAACTTATGCAGCCACTTATTAAGATAAGTTTATTTGTTAAATATTTGGGTACTAATATAAAACTATCATATTATTGTTTTAAGTAAAATAAATAGACTCAAATATCAATAATTCAAAATAACCACTAAGACAAAGGCATAAAATAAACAAGCATAAAGAAGGTTAACCTATCATAGTCAACCCAAATTATAAGTAAACTAACTAGACAAATAATAAAACTAATTGTTCCAATTAATTACAACAAATAGAGAGGGTTACCAAATATAATGTATATAAAATATTGGAATGTTACAGGGAGGCCTAGTCCCTTGAGCGGTTTGCACACCCCAAGGTCCGACCATGATGTTCATGCATATACTAGTGTTTGATGTGAACCATCATACCCTGAAGCTTAAGTTGCTGAGTGAAGGACCACGAATGATTTTATAGACAATGCACACGCTATCTTGTAAACTAGTATTATTTGCTCAAATTTCATGGACTGTCACGTGAATTTGAAGAAATATTATGAGTGCCATCACATGATCATATGAAAAATTATCATATGTATAAAAATGAGTTTCTGTAGACCTTCAATGTTTAAAAAAACGAGAATTATTTTCTTGCAAAAAACAAGTGAATTACACATGCATGGTTTTTTATAAAAAAAAGTTAACGGACAATTTAACGGTGTTAATCAAGAAGGGAGGTGTTTGTCAATTTGTTGACAACTTAAGCGAGGTTAATGTTCATTTTAAAACTATAGGGAATGTTAGTGTCATTTTAATAAACCTTAGGGGAGGTGAGTGCAATTTCCTCATGAAACAATGTTGGCATGATAGTACTTAACACATTGAAATTAGTGTGGCAAGTTAAATGAACCAAATATCCGTGTCGGTTAAAAGTCTACCATTCACATCACAACCTCACGATTATCTTGTTATCGCATTGTTGCACATTTAAACTTATATAAGTTTTGTGAGTGCTCCGTAAACCCGTCGTAATCTCATGCATACTGCACGACTTGACACTCATAAGGGCTTATGGCAACCTTTGAAAGCTTGCATGCACTATACCATAAGAAGATTTATATTATACTAGAAGAATATATACACCCAGAACTAAAATAAACTCGTGGGTAAAATAAATCACGATCCATCATGAGCAAACAGCAAAGTGTAAACAATAAAATACTTATAATAGAAAAACTTATTATATTGAACCAAAAAATACTTAATAGTTAATTAAATTTCACAACCACTCTATCAAACAAGCTTTAATTAATTTAACCGATCATGATTGGTTCAGTTGGTTAGGAGTTGACTCACACACAAGGTCATGAGTTCTACTCTTGTTGCATGCCGATATGATAACCTCTTTAATGAGTGATTTATAAATACTTGTATGAGTGTTCTTTTAGCCTTAATCTTGTCTTGATCTTGAGTCTATGGAGCCAAATTCTCTTAAACTTTTTATTGAAAAAAAACAATTAATTTATAGTAACATACAAGTGAAGGTGAGAAAAACACAGGGGGGGAGTTGAATCGTGTTAGTTTTTTCTTCGTTTTCTCTTGCTGAGGTCACTGTTCAGAAGCAGATAGAGTTCACCTTCTGAAGTGGTGTTCAGAATCTAAATGCACCGGATAAAAACAGAGAGAGAGAGAGAGAGAGAGAGACGCAAATCAATTATACAGGTTCCTTCCACAAACCGGAAGTAGTCCTGTCCCCCTTGCACTTCCAAGGAGAGTTCACTAAAATCAAATATCTGATTACAACTGCTCACTGCTAAAACTAGCAAGAGACTTCAAACTACTCAAGCACAACTGCAAGAGATTTCCTATGCTCGAGAACAAAATCAAGAGACTTCCTATGTTCAAGCACAGCTGCAAGAGACCTCTATTCAAACAGAATTACAAAGAAATTTGTTTGAGGTTAAACACTTGATATACAATCAATGGTGTTCACAATACAAATCAGATACAGACTCTTAAGACTCTAGAAATTCTAAGATATGAAAGTTGTTAAGAAATTTTAAGTGAACTTTGATGTGAAACAATTTCAGCAGAGTTTTGGCACTTGTAAAATTGTTGTAAGAGTCTTGCAATTCTTCAGGTCTTCACTCCTTTATATAAAGGTGTGAAAGAGACGTTGTTGATTGCCATCACATCAAAAAAGAGTCGTTTGAAGCTTGATCAAATCATCAATGATCTTTTGCCTGATTTGGTTATTGTCCTATGAAGGAACAATTTCAAATCCATTCCAAGTATAGATGAATACCAGCGTAGTCACGGCTGTTGTTCTTGTACTATTGCAGACACAAACAAAGTAGTAGAGATAGTGGTTGTACACTTGTACTATTGTCCTTTTTCAACATTCTCCAAAGAATAAGCATCCAATGCCTTCCAATTTCCTCTGAATTAGTCGTTGCTCCAGGCTTCTATTCTTCTGCAATGATAGGCGTGATTAAAACAACATTTGACACAATTCTAAAGCTTCCAGTCTTCCAGCTTCTGATGATCTTCAGCTCCTGATGATCTTCAGAACCTCTGATGACGTCAGCTTCTGGTGAACAGCTTCTGAGGAGGTGCTTCTGATGACGTCAGCTTCTGATAATCTTCAGAACCTCTTGTCTTTAGAACCTCTTTTCTTCAGATGCTTCCTTGCAACACAAGCTTCCATTTTGTAGATATCATTGCTCTCATTTGTTCTTCAGAACTTATGTATTTTAAGACACTAAATATTTTGTCTATGGTCCTGCACATGAACAAATATTAGCATATCCAATTGACAATTTTTAATAGCTTGTTCTCATAAAAACCTAAAGGGTAATGTTAAACACATTTTGTTCCAACAACAAGGACACAAGAGAATTACTCCACAGTAATACAATTTCAACATAATACATCATGCTTTAAGAAAGCATAAATTCTCATAATTTTATTTTGAAGTCAATTTATATTTTTTATGAGTGATTTATAAATACTTTTACGAATTACGAGTATTCTTTTAGCCTTAAAACTTGTCCTGACTTTGATGAGCCTATGGAGCCAAATTCTCTTAAACTTTTTATTGAAAAAAAAAATCAATTAATTTATAGTAACATACAAGGGCCAAGAGAATTACTCCACAGTAATACAATTTCAAGTTTCAAAATAATACATCATGCTTTAAGAAAGCACAAATTCTCATAATTTTATTTTGGAAGTCAATTTATATTGTTTAACGGCAAAGTAAATTATATCAACACCAATGAGAGAAATACAAGGGGTGTCCGCCACAATTGAAACAAGAAAGAAAACGACTAAAATAAGAAGGCATATGAGTGTTAAATAACCACTAATAGTACAAACAAGGTATCCCTTTCTTTCTAGCGGAAAGCAACATCCAAAACAAAACTATAATACCCTTAACGACCTCTTCGATCCTTGGATTTTTTTTTTGGATTACTTTGTATCCCCCTCTTTCAATAAGAAACATTGGAAATGCTTAATTTTTATTTGACACACAATTGTTTGAAAAATTTGTGACGCAAGAAATGGAATTATTTTTTAAAAAATTAAGCATTTCCAATGTTTCTTATTGAAGGAGGAGGATACAAAGTAATCCAAAAGGGAAAGTATTCTTTCCGGAAAAATCACCCCATTCCCACCCCCTATAAATCAAACTTTTTTTTCTATACAATTTATCATTTGGTGCAACTTATTAACTATTTAAATTCAATTTCAATTGTTTGGTTTAGGTGCACTTGCATAAACAGGTGCAAGTTCCACAACTATAAATCAAAATAAAATTCCCTAAGACCATGACGATGTGATAATGCGAGTAATAATGATTCTACTACACAATGCTTAAGTCAAAAACTGATTTTAACAAGGCTTGAAAGGTAATTATGAAAACAAAGTTTAATTGATTGGATCAAAATAAAATGTGAAATTATTTACTTTTGAAATATTCAAATATTCAATTAAGATCCTCATAACCGTCCTGCCTATAGTCCGATCAATTAACCCTAGTTGAGATCCTCTTTATTTTATCTCTCCATCCATGTATGCCCTCTATTATCAAGTTTTTTTAAAATATTTTGAGGTGTATACTTTTTTTTACTCATTTAATCTCACAATTTTGTTCTCTCAAATCAATATCACATGAATCAATACTTCAACAATTAAATACTCTACATGGTCTCAATTATAATCAAAAAACTTATCTTTTAGATTCACTGAATAACTAATGTTTCTGATCTCTAACATAAACCAAATACGTTAGTTATTCAATGAATAAAAAAAGTCAAAAAATGCTTATAATTGAGATCGGAGGAAGTAATTATTATGGCTTCACAACCTCGACAAAAAAAGGTCTCTATTAAAAAACATCTAAGTAATATAAATTTTATATTACAAAAAGAAAACATTTATTAAACATTCCCGTTCAAAGCATCTCATCTCAGTATGTTCACCATAAACAAATGACCTTTGCATCAACTTTCAAAATGCACAAGTAAAAACCAATTAACGTGGTACACGCGTGCGCATGCCCACGCAGACACCAACAGTAGAGAGGGGGTGTTTTTAAGGAATCTTTGAGCATCTTCAACACGTTTCTTACTTAACAAGGATCATTCCTCATTAAAAACCCCTAATTGGATGGAAAAAAAATGAGTCAACGTTAAAGAACGGATAACTATATAAGGACCCTCGCTCTTAGGTAACTAACGGATCCCACATTTAAAAGAAGTACAAAATAGGTATTATGTGGTCCCGCTTACAAAAGAAGTAATATTTTAATAATTAATAGTTGTTTTGATTTCTAAAAAAAATAATTAATAGTTGTTTTAAATATTATTTTATCTATTTGTCATATACATTCTCAAGTTTCAAATCTAATATTCTTATGCAAACATAGACAATGATCATAGATTTGAAGACTAAAAGACCATAAGAAAATAAAATCATGAATTTTAAACTTAAAAATTCATATGAAAATGGACAAAAAGGACCAAATTGAAATGAAAAAAAAGATAAAGGACCAAACGGTTACCTAAAATTAAGTTAAGGGACTAAAAGTATAATTTTGCCTTTATAATTTAATAAATAAATTATCCTTATTTATTAATTTTATTAGGTCTGCATCAATTTAACCTAAGATTTTCCCTCTAATTTGCTGTATTAGGTTAGCAATAATTTAACCTAACAAATTCTTTCTAAAAAAATGCATCGCACCAAATTCATTCCTATCTTGTTGCCTTTTTTTTTTGGACAATATTTTGTACACTTATTTAATACTAAAAAAATGCATCGCACCAATTTCATTCCTATCTTGTTGCCTTTTTTTTGACAATATTTTGTACACTTATTTAATATTTAAAAAATGTATCGCACCAATTTCATTCCTATCTTGTTGCCTTTTTTTTGACAATATTTTGTACACTTATTTAATACTAAAAAAGTGCATTGCACCAATTTCATTTCTATCATGTTGCTTTTTTTTACGGGTTAAAGATTGTTCAGTGTTCTATTATAGTTGACAAGACCGTGCGTCGCACGGGTCAAAAGTCTAGTTTTTGTTTATTGATGTAAAGTTAATGGGGCATATTTAAGTACTTTTCATTGGAGTCCTTATTAGTGTACTCCCATTGAAGTCATTGAGTCATTAATATGTATTTTTATTAAAATATTATAAATAAGTCATGTGTAACATGTGGTCCATTTAAGGAGTCCCTATTAAGGAATTACCGGATGCTCTTATAAATATGTGTATTTAGGAAACCTTATAAATAGGTGCACATTATTTCTTTTTTAGGGTGATTTTTTTTTTTTAAGAAGGTAAATTAGCCCACCTAAATTGGTGACTTCGAAGAGGAGCACACTCCCATTGAGTTGTGTTGACTTTTTATTCTTGTATAAACAAAATTTCGGTAAATTTAAAATTTGACCCGAAAATAAGTAAAGTTTGTCAATAATTGTTTCACTTAAAATTAAACTCAGTTTCATAATTATAATAAACCTGAGTTGTGGATTCAAATGAATCCCCTCATTTTTTTAAGTTTACAGCAATTTTTTTTATGTTAGTTTATCTTATCCTTGAACCCCTCAAAACTTATGACTTGCACAACTCTATTTATTTAGTTTTTAAATGAGCTCATTTGACAGCCAGCTAATCAGCTATACAAAAGTGTAATAATGTAATTAAAAAAATGAAAATATTTGGATAAAATAGCATGGATGTAACATGGTTTTCGCGGTGGCTACGTCGCGAGAGAAATGCGTTGCGCGAGAGCTGAATTCAACTGCCCTATGTACGAGGACATTTGTATTATATGCTGCTGGTGGGGAACACTTCTGTCTTCTAGTATGCAATGTGCTTAAAACATTAAAAACAAGTTATATTTATATAAAACTAAATAGAATAACTGTGTTCAAATGTATGCAACAAATTGCATGGTTCAATAAGGTTATAGAGAGGGTAATCGACATGACCTAACCTTAGGAGTTTAGATATCCATGCTACTCTGAACACAAACAAAATAGTATGTAAAGAAGTACATGAATGGCGAGCAACGTTAGTTGATTCCTCGCCTTTGGGATGCCTCCGATCATTGGTAAATTGCAATTTCTCATTCTTCTCTTTGTCTGAGCATGTTTTTAAAGTGAGACAATACTTCTCTATTTGTAGGTGAGCAATTCCCTAACTTTCTGGAACAGTAGCTGCGAGAAGCGCACAACCTTCTATGCGGTCATGGACAATAGTTGACCCCTTAGTTTTTCCTTCTAATGGAGGAACACGTGACTAATAGCACGCATCATACCCCTTCTAGTGCCCATTTGTGTTTCTTCATCCATTGCCCAATTTCGCCTTACCAAAATGTCTATAGTGACTATACCCCAAGAAATCACTTTGATAATCTTGTAAAAAAATATAACATGATCACAAAGTTGCCGATTTAGTTGAATTGAAACGTTCCAAGACCTTATACTTAAATTTACTCACTTATGTGTATCTGTCGATTTTTTTTATATAAAAACTCAACTAAACAATTGATATTATGCCAAAAAAGACTTTAAAGCAGCTATCTTGAAGGAACTTTCTTTGGAAAATGCAATCTTAAAATATATCCTAAAGGAATTTCCATTGGCCGAGTTTCAAACATTAACTTTTTTTTCTTAACCTTTGAACTTTGCACTAGGATTGACTTTTATTGGGTTGGAGTATCCACACATCTATAATATTTTGTATCTATGCATACATATTAAGAAATTGTCATAAACATTTTTATGGTTTGTTATAAGATAATATGACTTTTACATGAAGAATTGTTGCGTATAAAATAATCATTTGGGACAAATAAAGTGGTTGTTGAACCTGGCATGTTTGAGCAATGCGAGCGATGAATGGATCATTTAAGAGATCACTCGATTGAGCAAAATATCAAATACAGTGTCTCTTGTCCATGTGGACCAATATGGGATAAAAAAAATTTCAAGCTAAAAATATAATAAATAAAACAAGGGAAATGCTAACCGGTGTCCCGGGACACTGGTTAAGGATATGAAAAAAGAAATTATATAGTAGTTAATGCATTGAAATTGTGTAATTAATTTATAATAAAGTCAAAAACAGTTTCTTTTTATAATAATAATTGCTTTTTATGGTATACTTAACCAGTGAGATCTATAAAACAATACTATTACATTACAAGAAATGCTATGAATGAAAAGATAGAAACGAAAAGATTACATAAAATAAAATGCACTAAATGCTTTGTAGGCATGGGATTGTCGTTTAAAATTAAAGCTTTCTTCATAATTGTTTTAGTAAAGATAGGAGTATCTTGACTATTGCTTTTAAAGAAACAATAATCAAGAAAGCTTTAATTTTAAATGTCTCATGAAATGATGTAAATGTTACAAAGTTTCCTATCATTAATGAAGATATCCTTCTTGATTCGTTACTAAGTTTTTCACGGTTCTTTTTATCTACACTCTTCATCCTAAATTATAAGTGGTTTTGGAGAAAAATTGTTCCAATTTTCAAGTCGTTTTACGATATCAATGAACCATTAATGCTATTTTTCCTTTTTTTTTGACAAAATTTAATGTTATTTTTTCTTTTATACCCTTAATTATTTAGGTGGATTCTAGGGTGAGGGTCCAATTAGGTCCCTCACCGGTGAACCACGAGAAAAACACCAATAGATTAAATAAGTGGTTCAGATTTATTTAAATTAAAAG
>Ga0228710_1000074_pt1 | contig 77475 bp, 35 predicted proteins | sample MedpolnodulmetaG_FD_177995 | JGI IMG/M metagenome (GOLD analysis project Ga0228710, IMG submission 177995) | Root nodule microbial communities from Medicago polymorpha collected in Santa Monica, California, United States - pink nodules | ecosystem: Host-associated > Plants > Roots > Nodule...
TGCCAGGATTATTGTTGGACGATGATGTTAATTATTTGAAAAATATTCCGCTGCAATTTGTTGGTGTTTATTAAATAGTATTCATTTCTATTTAAGAATTTTGAAAAGTAGTGTGACATGCCCGTTTCGTCGATTGAACTCTGATTATTTATGTAATATTTAAGTATTAGATAGCGGGGTGTTACAATATACACTTCCTCCCTTCTTTTTTTAACATATATTCTTCAAATATATCAAGAAAAGCGATTAATGAATTTAACATGTCTATTTTATGTGTTGGTCTTCCAGAAATACCATTTATATATTAATGTCTAACTTTATCTTTAAAATTTCAAGATAAATAGGATCATTAATAGGGGTGACAAATTTTTTAAATGGAGCTTATAATTAGGAACTGGGGGAGTAATGTGTACAGTTTTTAATTTGATGGGCGATCATAGTATTGACAGTTGATAACAATGATGTAAGATGCAAACGATTTGATGTTGGCAAAGTCTCAATTCTGTACTCCAATGCTATGAAGTATTAGTGCTGGTGTTGCTTGCAAGTTGAAGAATTTGGCAATTCAGTTCAGCATAAGGTTGGCATTTAGGCTATTTTTCAACCAAGAATTTGTGGTGTCAAGTGTGTTGGTTTCAATGAGAAGAATGAAAAAGCTGCCCTAAATCGTAGCAAAAGAAATTATAGAAGAGCTACCAACACACTTTTTTCAACACTACTTTTTCCTCAAATTCGTTTGGATCCCATCAGTACAAAGTTTTAAGTATTGATAGTTTAAAAACGTATCTCACTAAATAGATAAACTCGGGTGAATTTTATTCAATCATGGAATGAATGTTAGAGGTAGTACTAGAGAGAGTCTTGCTATTACTCCTAAGACAAAAAAAAACCTATTATAAATTGTCTCCCATTTAATAAGGGTATTTTAATTCACTCAACATTGTCATTTAGATGACTCAAGATTAACTCGTCCAAATTGACAAGGAAAAAAAACCTGATGTTGATTAATAAAGGTTCATATACCTGCAGTCTGTAGATGGCAGCATAAAACCAATAAGAAATTGAAATAAACTCCAAGAATATTTTCTTTAGCAATTGTAAAAAACTAAGACAATTATCTTTAATAGTATTCAAATAAGGGACACAGATTCAATGCAATGGCGGCAAAGAGGTGGGAATGACCAGATGAATAAACCACCTTGTTAGAATTCCCTTTCCCCTATCCCTTGTATACTCCACCAAGGTAACCAATAACTAAATTTATCACAATGGCTTTGCAAATTCAATCACCTTTAGCCATAAAATATTATATATGAACTTCTATAAATATCTAACAGCTTAGATTCATCTTACAGAAACATAAAATAACCTAAAGGAAATCACAATCAAAAAACCTTGAGAAACCAAGCTTGAAAAATACTCAAAAGCATTCGTCAGAACATTGAAAACAGGCCACCCATGTCAAAAAAAAACCAGAAAACAGGTTACCAATTGAATGGACAAGCTCTCTCCAAATATGAAAGAAACTATCTCAACCAAAACTCGAGGAGTTCACCACTTGACAACTTGAACCTGTCCATATCCTCTCTTTTACACTTCAGTGTTATATCAAACCAAACTAACAAAGCAACATGGCTACAGACAAGTTGAACAAATAGAATAACATAACATTATAAATTCAGATGAAAGCTGGATTCATAATTTCTGGACTCACTATATTCACCGCTAATTTGAAGCAGTTCCAAACAGGCGCTTAAAAGGCAGCCAAAAATATTGATACACGGCACTATTCCTAATACCCACTTATTGAATAAGTTCAAAATTCAATGTCACAATTGCCAATACCAAACTTAACTGAAGTCCGGAAACCTAAAAATAGATGAATTGAACTTGTTTGTTCACATATACTGTATAAGTTTTCTGGATTAGTTTACTCTCCCCATATTACTTATGCTAAAAAGATGTGGAGTAAAGCACGCAGCATTCCAACTACTGTGTATGTCAATGACTCAGTGATCTAAAGCACAACAAAATAAATAAACAGAAGGTCCGTAGTCCCCAGGTGAACTAGTTTCAAAATTACCCTCGCACACATATAAGTACTTCTTTCTGCCATCTACAAACTGCTCATTGATTCTTGACAGTAAATTCAAATTGATCCAAACAGAAAATCTACCACTAGAATTTTGAAACTACTATAAAACACAGCAAGGTAGTAGAGCTAGACCCACAAGTCCATAACCTTATAAAGAGCGAATGAACAACTTGTACCACAGAAACATAAACTACTACGAGAGTGTTTAGATGCACGTTTACACCTTAAATATCACGTTTCAAGGCACTTTAGATGGGAAAATGGAGAAGCCACAATATGCAGCTTCTTGGCAGACACACGTTTATAACAAATGTGCCGTGTTTACAAACGAGCAATGCTACTGGCATTATTAATTGATATGTGCCAACCTTAGTTAAAAGTGTATTTTGAATCAACTCAAAAAGATCTATTCATATTCCCTGTCAATGATTAGCACCTCGCAACATTTCAATAATTTGAATGTAAAAAGGACCAAAATAATGTAGGTTGAAGATTCTACTTATGAAAACATTGAAATAAGCTTGGATTTTCAACCTAAAAAAGACAGCCAGCTAAACAATTTCCATGTTCCATAATCATCATGGAAAAAAAAAAACAGCACGCAACAATCAACGAATTTAGTTCATACAATTGCAACACATGGATACATGAATCAAATGTCAAAAATTGACCAACCTAAAGTTAACTGTCAACACTAATGATCTAAAGCTAAGTAGAACAATTTCAAAATTGTAAATCCACAATAAGAAATTGCAATAAATTCTACCTTTATTTCAAGTATTCCTCCAAACATACATCATTAATACAAAGCACCATAAAAAGAGTAAACCTTACTCTGGTTCATAAATAAGTGTCTTTTGTTAGCAATTTTATCGACCAAATTGACTAACAGACGACACACTCTAGGAGCAAACTAACTAACGAAAGGCACATTTAGCTTATCAAAGACTACTGTAATGGTGACCGCAATTTCGATGAAGGTGTGCCCGGTGTCCAACATGATTACATTGAATCATGTCAATTTCTTCATAGTGTCTAACACATTTAAGAACGGAAATAACATATAAAAACAAGAACAAATTGAAACCAGAAAAGTAACACTGGAATACCTTATTAACATTCAAACAAAAAACATAATTAACAAATAATAACAACAACAAGCGAGTCATTAATCTCATCTTAACACAACAAACATGTGCAAAAAAAAGTTAGAGAAATTCAAATCCCATTATTATAGCAAACCTTCTTAATTTTTTCGTCTTTAACCTAATCCCGATTCCGATTCCGATCCAAATCAAATCATCTCTATTCATCGGAATCATCAGCGACGACAGCGTTTACAGCAGCAGCATCTTCCAATCTGAGACGTTCAAGAGCTTTTTCATGGGCCCAAGTTTCAATAGTCAAATCAGGCTTAGCATTGAGGCCAACACCGAGGATAACGATGGTGAGGAAGCTAGTGATGTAGCAAGGAAGTTCCCAATCTTCCCATTTGCGTGACTCACCTGGAGCGAGTGGTGTTTGGTTGAAGAGGTAGCCTTTGGGTCTTTCTTCGTGGCCTGGGCTTGTCCATCGGCTTGTACCGGTTCCTGAGCCGCCGCGGAGACGGAGAGAGGTGAGGAGACGTTGGCGGAGCATGGTAGATGGAGGAGGTTGTTGTTGTTGTTGTTGGTGTTGGATCCCTCTTTTGTGAGAGAGAGGAGTGAGACCTGACTGGCACAACGCAAACAAAGGAAATTGGGCGAAAGAGAGAGAGTGTGTGTTTAGAGAGATTTGGGTTAAACTGTTTTCAATTGGGCCTATGAACCAAACAATCAAGAAAATTGCTCTTTAGACACCTTTACTTGCTCACAAACACTTCAAACTTCTGAAAATACTTGTTACAAACCGTTCGCTATTGATCGAGAATTTTTATTTTATTTTTTAAAAAATAGAGTTTAAATGAGTTGAAGTATAGGGGTTGACAACGAGTGTTAACATATGAACGAGGTTCTTACATTTGCACTGAAGTTTGAATTCACTCCCTTATAGAATACGAGTTAAATTATTAACAAATGAGTTACTTATTGAAAATGATTAGAAATTTGAATGTATACTTATATAACTTAAAAGTTTTATTTATTTTTGTAGATCTTGGATAATACTCTACAATCTAAGAAACGACCCTGAATAATACTAGGTGTTGAATTTATGAAATTGTTTTTTTATTTGATTGTTTAATTATGAAATAAAAGATTGATGGTAAAATAATACGGCTTATATTATAAAGGCCAAACCAACATAAATTTCTCAGTTTTCAGTCTATGCTTCAGTTGGACATCCACTAATGAACGATAGAATTGATCTTTCAGATTAGTCGGTCTTTGAATCAGATAACGAGTTTTTAAAATAAATTGGAATGAGGGAATGAAAATAAACAAATAGAGGGAAACAATATGAAATAATATTTCACTAATGTTTTAGAACCAAAATGATCGGAAAATCTAGACTCTCAATAATTTAAATTTGAATGATAACTCGCAATTTATAATTTTAATGATAACCCTGTTTCAAACAAAATAAATTTTAATGATAACCCACCCAAACTTTACACATCAGTAATTTAATTCCTCAAGAAGAGAAAAAAAAAATCAATAATTTAATTTTTTTTTAAGGAAATAATTTAATTTTTGTTAGTAGACAAAAGACTTAATTGCATGTTTGATCCCTTATGTTTATTTTAGTTTTCAATTGGTCCCTTATGTTTTGAAAGTTTCAAGTTGGTCCCTTACGTTTTAAAAGTTTCAAGTTGGATAAAACAAAAAAATTAAAATAATGTTTTAAAACTGATTTTCTAAATAAGTTAAGTTCCATAACCCATATTGTCAACCTGAATCTTGAACCGTTATGTGACTGAATGGACTAACTTATTCCAACGGGAGTAACATTTTGGACCAGCTTGAAATTTTTAAAACGTAAGGGACCAACTTGAAACTTTTAAAACATAAGACACCAAGTTGAAAACTAAAATAAACACAAGGATCAAACAACTTAAAAAATTAAAAAGAAGATGATATGTTTGCGCATAGGTTGAAGAACAGAACAACATCTAGTTAGAATCAATATAAAAAATCATTGGCCTCATGGCAAGCTCCGGATTATTATGACTCCTTTTTCTGGAAACCGGAAGTATAACAAAAAAAATATAAAAAATTATTGGAATGTATGAAGGAACTATGCATCTTGTCGGTATGAACAAGTATGCATCTGGTCCTGTCAAAAATGTTCAACAAGTTTTACTAAAAGGGCACTACAAGATCATGGTCTCAGTATAGTAGTTGTGTTCTTAAAACTTAATTCTTAGACAAATTCGAAGTGAATCTCTCAAGAATTGTAGAGAACAATGTCTCGGAAGCCAATAAACTCAACGTCCAAAATTTGCTTTATAAAAAGCTTAGGAGTGCCTCTTATGGTGGGCAACACCTTACAAGTTTTCTTGGACCTATTCCAACTCGAGTCCTTTACACTTATACCCAAAATTAGCTTGCTAATTCATCCCACTGCGTTAAATAAAACTAATAATAAAATTTGGATTCTACACAAACACAACCTTTATGCCTTTATTCCTTCAATTTGGATTGACAATTTACGATCAATGGCTTTCGTTCTTCAAGACTAGGACTTGTTTTAAATAAAGTGGCTACAATGTTATTTAGAACCTCTTTAGCCTTCGTAGATCTTGTCCTTCTCATTGTAAGTCCTCTGTGTTTCCTTTCTTGTTTATGGATCTTCCTATGTTCTCATCAAAATTTGAGATGCGGTAATAAGAGGCAAAAGAGGCAAAACAATCAAGAATCACTTCACTTTATCTCTGAACATGTCACCTCCTTCTGCATGACTAAGAGAGAATTTAGCAGCTCCTTTTGCATTACACTTATCCAACTATAGGGTGGAGCGATCCGGTCAACTTGAATGATACAAGAAGCTTTGTTAATATGTCCGAGTACACAGAAGAGCTTTAAAATGAATAAATCTCGTATAGAGGATGACATATGACCGTTAAAGTCTTAACCAACCATAGAAGTAGATGCCACAATCATGTTAATGGCAGACTTCCAATAGAAATTCTGATTGTCATATTTGCTCGAGTTGCAACAACACCAAACAAACCAAAAGGCGTGAATGATTGCAGCCAGAAGGGCAGCTTTTATTTGAGAGCTCCAAGTCCTGTTACAAATAGAGAATACAGATGCAAAATCAGATAAATCAATGTTAATATTAATAGTAAAGCTCAGCCAATCCCAAATTGCTTGAGCAAAAGGGTATTGCCAGTAAAGGTCAGAATTGGTTTCATTTCAGCTGCTGTTCCGCAGACCGCAAAGACTACAGACAGAGACTGTAACACATCCTTCTCTTTCTGGGGTTATGATCAGTTGACAATTTATCATGGAAAATTCTTCAGACTAGGAACAATCTCGATGGATTAATGATAAGAGACCAAATCAACTTAAACCAGGATATAGGAATCTGCAAAGGATGTAAGAAATGAAAAGCTTATTTAAAGGACAAGATGCCCAAATAAGAAGAATCCAAAACTACTTGAATATTCTCCCGAAACAAAGGGATAGTGACCTGCATGATATCTTCATGAAGGGAAGGAAACTTCAGGGATAAAGCTTGAGGAATCACCCATTTCTTGTCTTGAGTAAAATCTGAAACTGAGGAATGCGGAAGAAATCTCTTTTGTTCAAAAACATTTTTGGAGATCAAAGCTATCAAGAGGCAGCTCTACTTAACTGCAATTAATAAACTTCAACACTGTTACAGAAAGTTCAGTACAGATCACCCATCATCATTGAATCCATTTACAGCATAAACGAAGCCTCTATAAGTGCAATGCATCAAATTTCATCCAAAAAAAACAGACCACACATCGCACCGTGAAACAAGTGGAGCACTTATCAAATTTGAAATGAAGAATCATAAAAATGAAACAGAAGGAGAGAGACGAGGGTATGGGAAATAACTAACATGAAGAGTTTAATGCTAGAGTGAGAAAAAAGATATGGAGAACATTGTTTGCGAGAGACTAAGACAGGCCCAAAAGATTGTGGTTTACTTTGAACATTATGTGCAACAGACACAGATGACACCCACATCTCCAAAATTCAAATACTTAAATTTGAGCCAAAAAACTGTAACATAAGCAACATTACAAGTTTTACAAGGAAAATACCCAGTAAAGAAAATCCATGTGCAGAACATCCCAACAGTACCACAAGTTATAACCATCACATAATCGCTTACCGTTGCAGCTTCCGAATAAAAACCACATAACAAAATCAAAATATGACATTCAAAATCATAGAACAAAGAAAATCAAGAATAGATATGAATACGCAGAATACATCTTAGATGAGTTCTTCAACATGCAAGGATGATAGGTGAAACCCTGAAGATGAAAAATCTATCAGCTATGAAGGAAAAGCCATAAACATTGCAAATAGAGCAATGGGCAGACCCAAGGCAGATAAGACATAAGAAGTCAAGGTCGAGGTTATGGAGGCTAAGGGAAGAAGTTCAAGGAATTCTGAATATTCCTGCACCTTAGGTGTAATTTTTCAATTCCCTGATTTTGGGTGAAGATATGATCAGTAAAAGTTCTGCTTTTTAATTCTTTATGACCCAATTGTCATGCCATTTTGAATCTTCTCATAACTTACATCCCACTTTTGGTAGGCCAGTATTTCCTTTTTCAATTACCTTCCTCTGTTTCCCCCTCATAAATTGCACAATACCAAGAACATAGTCATTGAGTGCTCTCTATCAGGGTCTTCTCACCAATAATCTCCACACGAACATTTTCCTCCCACAATTCGATGAAACCTATTTTTGTCCCGCAAAGACACTTCTCTGCAATAAACTTTTGAGATATATTTAGCAAAATTATGGCAATCAACACAAATACGGAGATTTTTTATGACACGTATTGGCACACTTGCAGGAGTAGCAATTAGACCAAAAGACAAAGCCAATTTTTCACTGTGGCCTAGAAGTATCTTCTCCTTCTGCTCCTCATCCACATCATGTAAAACACAACTCAAATCGGGAACATAACCAACCTCTTTAAAACTAACTGATAATTCCTTCACTTTGATACATATCTCTTCTCTTCTTGGATGGGAGCGATCACTTGCATGGAAAGTATGGAGTACTTGATCAAGCTCAATCCAGCTTCTTCCAGGCTCTTTCGTTACTGTCTTCTTTAACATGAGGTCCCTTAGTGAGCCTACATCTTCCCATCTTCCTGCCGAAGCATATAAATTAGACAGAATAACATAATTTCCAGCATTTCTGGGTTCAATTTCTAGAAGTCGACGACCTGCAAATTCACCAATGTCAACATTTGAGTGAACCCTACAAGCACCTAAAAGGGATCCCCATATAGCAGCTGTTGGTTCAAAAGGCATCTTTTTAATGAACCCAAAAGCTTCTTCTACTCGACCAGAACGACCAAGCAAATCAACAACACACCCATAGTGCTCCATCTTTGGCTCAACTCCAATTTTTCCACTGGTCATATCATGAAAAATATCCAGTCCCGTGTCTTCGAGTCCTCCATGACTGCAGCCAGATAAAACAGCCAAAATAGTGACACTGTCGGGTTTGACTTTGTTTTCTTCTGTCATTAAAGTAAAAAGCTTAAGCACTTCTCTCCCCTCTCCATGTTTGCTATATCCAACAAGCATTGCATTCCAAGATATAACAGTTCTCTCATACATGGTGTCAAATATCCTTCTTGAGTAAGTGAGATTTCCACATTTTGAGTACATGTCAATCAATGAGTTTTGGAGAACCACGAATGAGGGAATTTCAGAGCGAAGAACATGGTTGTGCACTTGTTTTCCGAGATCTAGAGCAGCAAGCCCAGAAAGTGCAGTTAAAACACCAGTATAAGTAACATAATTTGATTTCATTCCTTCCCCTTGCAAACGGCGAAATAACTCCAATGCCTCTTCATCTAGACCAAGTTGAGCATATCCAGAGATTATAGCAGTGCAAGAAACTACATCTCTTTCTGGCAAGCATTCAAACACTGTTCGAGCTTCATGAATTTTACCATCTTTGGCATACATGTCAAGGAGTGAGCTGCCAACAAAAACATGATCTTCATAGTTTAATTTTATGATAAGAGAGTGGATTTGCCTCCCCAAAATGAAACCCAGAGAACTAGTACATGAAGTAAGCACCGTTGCAAAAGTGAACTCATTAGGTTCAGTACCTGTGAGAAGGCATAGTTACCGTCAACCCTCGGAAACCATTGACAAAACAATGACATAAAAATAAAGATACCAAAGTCGACACACTCACAAGAAAATTCAAATTTTCATCTTTTGGCATCTTCACCATGCTTATTTCAAGATCAACAGGTCTTTCATATTCAATGAAGGTCAAGTCAACACAAGTATTGGCGGTCAACTCTAATTTTAAAAAGACCATTGACATAGAATTCCATATTATCGATTTTGGGGTAACAACTAACAAGTGACAAAACGTCTACTCCCACATACAAGCAACTCTTGATAAGCAAAATACAGCACCAAATCTAGATTAGTTCCACAATCACTTCATTGGCGAGATTTGTTTGATTTGAAAAACCATTTTAGTTTTACTCCTGGTTTTCATTTTACTAATAATTACAGCAGTGGTACTTACTTATTTCGTTTTTACTTTACTATAATTTTTCAAATATTCGTTAAGAAAATTCGAAGAAAAACTTTTATTTCACATACAAATCTCTGAAAAAAGGAAACCAACATTGACATTTTTATAATCATTTGCAACTTGTCCTTAATTAACAAGCACCTATTTTGATGCAGTTGTGCAAACCCATGGCCTATTTGGATTGGATAATTTGAGCTTATCTATTGACATAAACACCTGTGAGACTGTTTGAAAAAGCATATAGAAACAGTTTCTCACATGTCAACAAAATAGGGTCTGTTTGGTAAGACACATATTTGAGCTTACGGCTTATAGCTTATAAGCTCGTATGACTAAAAAAGACACGTTTGGTAATTGTCATTTTTTCACGAGCTTATAGCATTTTTTTTATAAGCTAATTCAAGTATCTTATAGCTTAATGTTTATAGCTTTGTCACTTTTTATCTCAATTTTACACCCCTACAATCTCAATTGAAAAAAATATATATTAATTAAATATACCTTTTTTTCTATGTCATTTCATATTTAGAAGCTATTTTAACCACCAATTTTATCAAACACTACATATTCAATCAGCTAGCTTATCCACTATCATCTATAAGCTAGCTTATAAGTCATCCACTATTCTTTATCAAAGAGCCGCAAGCTCTCTAGGGTAACTTATGAAAATAACTTTTTTTTTCAAGGAACTTATGAAAATAACTTCTAGTTTATATGAAAACAATTTGACTTAATTTTATCTTTTGTTAAGTTAATAATTTATACATAAATACTTGTATGATAAACGTTTATGTTAAAAGCGCTTAATTAATTTGTTTTTCAAACAAGGCTCAAGTATGTATATACCTGATTTTAACATCTGCAAAAAAAGATTCAAAGCTTGAGAGGCATACCCTCTTTGAGAATAAGCGGAAATCATAGCAGTCCACGACACAACATTCCGTTCAGGCATTTCATCGAACACATTGCGAGCATGACCCAAAGAGTCACATTTAGTGTACAATACAATCAACCTTGTCCTTAAGAACACTGAAGGAAGATACCGTGTTTTGATCATGTGGGCATGAACTCTCTGACCTTCTCTGAATGCTCTTTTATTCACGCATTCGTTTAAGATTGCGTTATAGTTTTCGAACTTCATGTTAAAGCCATGAAGGGCCATTTGAAGAAGTGGTTGTTGTAGGTGAATGTGAGTGGTGAAGGTGCTGAGAGTGCGTGAGTTTGAAGGAAAGACATGTCTTGTGAGAAACATTGATTTGAAATTGAAACAACCTTGGTGGATGATAATGGGTAAGGTTAACTACGTTTGAATGTGTTTTTGAATATTGTATGGAAAATTTAGATAACAATTTATGATTTTTTCCATAACTCCTCCTTATTTCATGAACTTATATCAGTTATGAATATTAATATATTTTTTAAGGGGAATATCAATCAATATTAATATTATTTTTGGTAGCTTGGTATCAATTATTAATTAATTTGATCAAAATTTAAAATTATACCCGGAGGTGGGAATAAGTTAGGTCACTCCTCCTACTCTATTTAAAGTTTGACTAGACCTAGTTTGTTTAGTAAAAATGTTAGATTTAAATTATTTTTTTTAAGTAAAGGAGATGCAGAAGGAGAACCTACTGCAACATCCTAAATACATACAAACAAGAGATAAGAATAAAAGGAGAAGGGGGACAAAAATCAAAACATTCTCAAGCGATAAAAGATAACCAAGAAAGAAAGAAAAAGATCAAGTTAAAATAAACATAACCAAAGAGAGAAGTTGCCTCTAGAGTGGGTAAAATGAATTGGAAAACCCTTTTGCTTCTTGTTTTTCTTGGACACTACCTCAATGAAAGGCTCTCCCATAGCTGCAGAACAATTCTTTAAATAATTTATAGTTGTCGCTCTTTCTTCCTCGTCGGTATAAACCTGAGGCACACTAGCACTGACATCTTTGCCCATCCAAAATGACTGCAGAATCTCCACGTCATGAGCGACGTTGGGATTTAAGTGATCTTATCGAATATAATTTAAATCTGTCACTGCATCACTTCATGGGCCACTGATACACATGTTAGGAAATTTGTTACTTTGATGATCCTCCACATGTTTTCAGCCTGAGCCAAGTTGTCTTCCACCTGCATTGGTTGCACAGGAATCGCACTAACAGTGATAGGAGATATCTCTATCTCATGAGTAAAGATATTTCTTACATAACCGGTAATTGCCATGTCCTTGAACCTTAATATATCAATAAGAAGATAATCCTCTTCAATAAAAATTTTACCATACGCGATGTTTGGAACTGCACTTGAAAAGTGTGACATCAACAACCTTCTCAGCTTCAACATTTAATGCAATAGGCTTAGCCACATGTTGCTTCTGAATAGCTACTGAACTCGTAGAAGTTTCTAGATTTTGATACTTGCAAATTTTAATAGTGTGCCTGATTATCTGACATGAGTAGTAGAAAGGGGGAAGTTTCTCATACTAAACATCGACATAAAAATCAAAGCCATCCTTTTCAACAAGGATTCATTCATTCAACCTCTACTAGTACCCTTGCGAAGTGATTGAAAGTCATATTCTTAGCGGCCTCATCAAAAGTCAAAGGAGTGCCTAATGCCCCTGCAATCTCAAACAAAGTGGTGGACTACCAATACTAATGGGCAAGACCATGAATGCAGATCCATGTTTGAGCATTGGTATGATGCACGATGTGAGGATTGAAATCAGTAGTCCAGGCAGAAGTTCTCAACAAACTGGGTTCAAGATTCCATGATGTATCTTACTGCACTTAAGTAATCCAAATAGTCTATTTATCATAAAATACATCTCAATCATATAACTCACTTGAGATTCTAAAGATGAGTCGAAGACAACAAAAATGTGTCTTCTTACTCTAACATAACGGAAACTTGTACAAAAGATGATTTTCAATCCCTCTCTTCAAATGTCGTTTTATATCCAAAGTATTGAATACACTAAATATCTATGAAATATATTTCCCTAATGACAAATCATTTGAAATTATTGTTTATTAAATTACACCACTCGTCTCGTAACTTAGTTTCAGTCAACGCTGTTGTCCGTTACATTTTTTTTCCCATTTCAATCGTTTATCTTTTGAAATGTCGACACAGTGATCCCTTTTTGTAAAAATTTAAAAACCAATTAGCCATGAAACAATAAAAGGTAACCATGGACCACTTTGCCCACTTTCAAAGTTCCTATGTTTGTTGTTCCTACTTGAGGGAGTTTGTGTTTTTGATTGTGTTTGTTTTGTCTCAATTTTTTATTATGAAACAATATTACCACCAGAATTTATATGTAAAATAGGAGAAAAAGAGGTGGAAGAATTTTTTTTTTCTTTTCAAGTAGTCTAGTGGCTAGAGCTCACACATTATAATATGAAGATGTAGGGTGTCCGGGGTTCGAACCCCAGCCCCTACATACAATATGCAATATCCCTACCAATTGAGCTAGGCTCACGGGGATGGTGGAAGAAGTTTTTAATATGTAAAATAGGAAAAAAAAAGTTTAAGTGTGATATGTGAAAGACAATAAAAACATGAGATTAAGAAATGAGAATCCATTTCCATGTCCTGATTGCTTGTTCTTTATGTTGTTATGCTGGGTTTTGGGGTGATCCTTCCCCTTCTTCTTCTTGACATCGAAGGAGGGTAATGAAGTACATTGTTTTGCTGTTTTTCAATAGGCTCTTGGTTAAAAGAAAGATCGTAAGTGTTATTTTTGTTCATAGTTGGTGTTTTGTCTTGCACCTTGATATGCATTTTCATTTTAAGTGTCATGAAATACACATGCAATGATTCGATAAAAAAACTACATGCGTTTGTTGTAAGAATATTTTCGTATTTATGTCAATTAGTTTTTGTATAATTATTACATGATTTGCAAATTCTACTCCTTTCTGATCCCAGCTAAAAGCTTGATTTGGATCACCTTGCACCTTATTTTGTGAACAACTAATATAGTCTTTGTCATTCCTTAGGAATCATGATAAGCTTGATTTGGATCACCTTGCACCACATTTCTCTCACAAACTAAACAACCAAAATCATTGCATATTCAGCGCGGTTTTGTACTGTTGTGGTGGGGATCGAAAATGATCGCTTTTTAGCAAAAATTTACAACAACTTAATGAAAAAAAATCATATAACCATGATACTTGTTATAATATAAGAAATCTAGCCATTGAAAATCTTCAGAAGTAGCATTCAGTGAACAAAGCAACAAACTTCAATGATAGTTCAATAACAGTCCGTTCAATGATTTTACAATCTGAATCAATCAATCACCTAAGACTGAATGACTCCTATAGTTAGTCAGTATACATACTGATATTAATTAATATATTATAAATGGTTAATAGGTCTTTACCCCCTGTAATATAGGTCATTTCCGGTTTCCCCCTGTAAAATAATTTTTTTGATTTACCCCTGTAAAATATTTTTGTTTTGATTTACCCCTAATAGGCCAAACAAAAATGAAAATTTCTTAAAAAAAAAAATTTTGGTTTTTGTTTGGCCTATTAGGGAGGTAAATCAAAACAAAAATATTTTACAAGGGGTAAATCAAAAAAATAATTTTACAGGGGGAAACCGAATATGACCTATATTACAGAGGGTAAAGACCTGTTAACCCTATTATAAATATCATACGAATTCTTCTTCCTTGCTAGCCTGTTGGCTGAATAAAATCCAGGTTTTCCAACCGACTCTGACAAACAGAGGACAATGAAATCCTGCTGAATGTTGTGCCTGCTCAAATCAAGGCTAATTTCTAAAACTATATTTGTTATATACACTACTAGACTAATTGCTACTATTACCACTCTTCTGTACCCCTTCATAGCTCCATCTTCATCTGATTTGAGTGCAGAGATACTGTATGCAAATTATTAGAGTTGTTAAATTCAGATTCATCAGCTCCTTATCTTAAGGACATATTAATAGCTTTGTACTTTTGAATGAAATAATCCCTCTCAATCAGTTTTAAAATTTTCAACAACAAATTAAGTTGATTGAATGCCAATTATTTATTAGCATGTCTCTCGGATTTCTCTATGCCTTTCAATTTATTTATCCCTCACACCACACTCCAATCCTTGTCTTATGAAACTCGATGCCAAAGGAAATAGCAACCATGATGTGATTAAATTAGACAAATAAAAGATTAACTCTAATCTACCTGAATTTGCCGATGAGTCATAACTCAGAAGTGAGTTTTCCGGGGTCATGAAATTAGGGTTGTTTTCTTCTCTCCCCCAAAGTGGTTGGTGGAATGCATCAGATTGCCACGGTTGCTGAAATTGCTGTCTGTTTCCATTGTGTGGGATTTCTGGCCACACAGCGGGTGAAACTGTGTTAGGGAAGTTACTGTCCATGAGAGACATTCCCTACAAGTCACAATGAATTTTTATTAGCAGAAGGAAATTAAATTAATATCTGAAATTAAATGGAGAAGCCTGAATTGGCTTTATTTGTTCATCCACAAAATCATACACATCAAATTCCAGCTCCAAACTGAACACATAAAAACACCCTTTTCTATTCCATATACCAGCCCCAGACCTTGGTAACTAAAAAGTAAAAAAGATGGAGATTGCACAAGAATTTATAACTACTAATTAGGATGATCTAAGCAATCAAGTGCAAGCATTTATGTTTTCATATTGTTGATTCCTGTTAAGTATTACGTTGTTTCCCTACAATAAAAATATTTACATTGTTCTTAGTTTGTCTGTCATGACAGCCTACAGAGCGGAATGAATGACGGTGACTGTAAACCATCTCTCTCTCCCCATTTTCATGTTCATCATTTCAGTGTTATAGCATGAACGTATACAATAGTTAAACTCAATTATATGGCGAAGTAAAAATAAATTTGATGAATAAATCTTTAACCACTGTGGAAACGTAGATGGAAACGTAGAAGAATTTCAGAAAGTAGTCTAATACAACTAAATCAGGACTACTCATACCGCACAAGTGTAGATAGGCCTCGATAAATTAGAACTAAAAATTAAAATGTCAAGAAGGTGATGACATGTGTTGTTCCTCAAATATTTTTAGAGCCAAACCAGAAAAGTACATGTAGTTCAGATTACTGCTCAACCAAAGACAAATAAATAAATTCCTTTTTTCAATAAAAGAGAAAAAATAATACTTACTTCTGCAGCTAATATGCTGTCAAGGTTGAAATCAATTATTGGGTTAACTGCTGCCAGTTTCATTGATAAAATCTGCAAAGCAGAGAAATCGATGAGATCAATATCACATTATGAAGTAACTCAAATGTTCCCGCAATGTGTTCCAACAGAAAGATCCTATGAAATATTTTCAATTTTGTTTTAGATATCTTCACAGTGCAAATACCATTTATATTATTTTATAACTTTCAAGGATACGAACAACCAAACAATGCAGAAGTCTAGAAGCATGAAATTTCAAGCCTGAAGTCTAAATTAGGCAATGTGAAGATCGGAGTCAAAGCCACTTTTGTAGAAAAATTTGCAGTTTATAATGTCATATAGAATTTGCACTTTTTAAAGTAAGAACTGTTTTATTTGTTTCCATGAGTGCAAAAATGTTCCTACACACTTTTGAAGGATCAGATAAATACGGGGAAGAAAGGAAAAGCAGCCATTAATTTTTAAAGTTCTTAAGCACTATCTACAGGTTGATGATATAATTATAAACAGAAATCAGATTGCTGCAAACAACTTCATGGTTATATTCTTTTGTCTAAACAATTGCCTAGAATGTCAGTTATATAAAATCTGACCTCCACTTCATGCTGTAGAGATTGCACATGGTTGATGATTTTATCCAAAACCAATGCTGTTCCTGATATCTGTAAAGAAAATTTTATCATGTCATCTATCTTTGAGTTACTAGATTAGCTCTTTTGTTAGAAAAATATATATAAATACAATCTAAAGAAGGGCTGTGTTTAAGGTTTCTTAATTTAACATAGAAAAGTCTATAATAGCTTTGAATAAAATCGTGGTCAAACATACTTATAATGGCTTTCAATCAGATTATTTTACCCGTATTGGTAACACCCCCCAATTTTCATTATTTACATGATTGCATCCTGATATTGACAATTGACAAACTATATTTATTAAAAGCTAAAACAAAACTCACAAAGAATGGCTGTGTTTAAGGTTTCTTAATTTAACATAGAAAAGTCTATGATAGCTTTGAATCAAGTCGTGGTCGAACATACTTATAATGGCTTTCAATCAGATTATTTTACCCGTATTGGTAACACCCCCCAATTTTCATTGTTTACAAGATTGCATCCTGATATTGACTATTGACAAACTAAATTTATCAAAAGCTAAAACAAAACTCAAATTTCAGTTTTGAAGATACAACAACAAATGATGCTGGAAAGTCATTTAGATTGCAAAGTTTTGGGGTAGCAATCAAATCAAGCATGATTTATTAATAGGTGAAGTGTATGTGTGGAGAGCCCCACAAACCAATACACACAAGTACAATCTATCCAAATAATCAAAAGCCTTACTCGAAAATAAAATTATTGTAATAACCCAGAGACCACCAAAGAAGAAAAAAAAAATGTAGCATAAACTTTAAATTTAGGAAATAATTATTGAGGTGTGTATATAACTAAAGTTTAGGCAAAATTAATTAAAATATGTAAAATGTTGAAATGCTGAAACCCAGTTAGGTTTATTGTTTGGTAGATATTGCCTTCTAAAAGTTATGGTTTCTTTTCCCACCCTATATTCATTATCCCATAAATGATTGATGGATACCAAACAAAGTGTTGACGGTAACCATCACCTTCCCAAAGATGGATTAGTATTTCACTTCCTTAGGGGACCCATGAATACATGTATCAACACACTTCCAATTGTTAAAGCCAGAGTCCAGCTAGAATAATTCCCTTTCACACCCCACACGCCCACACCCACACCCACCTCTCTGTCTCTCCAATAAGTCAGAAAGCTAAAGAAAGGAACAAGAGGGGATTACCTTAATTATCATGTACAAACCATGACGTATATTTTCTCTGTCCTTTTTCATAAAACAATGGATTAATTTATGGCCATAGCAAAAAAGGATCACTATATTATCTTAATAGCAATTTTTGTAAAGGTTTTGAGCATCTTCCACTTTTAGAGAAAAATGTTAGAGGAATAAAATCTGTTTAGGAGGATTGTAGGATTGGTAAATAAAAGTACTTTTTGGGTGTATTAGCCACTAACTTGTAACTTTGTAAGAGGTAACCAATACTATTTCCCTTCTTATGTATAATTTCTTTGATAATTTTCACATATATCTAAAAAAATTTGTGGTTTATTTAATGGTTTAAACACATAAGTGTGTTAAAAAACAGTGTGTGTAATGTGAGGCAGAAAATTACAAAAATGCCCATGTGGGTGCTGTAGAGCACTTTTCTTGGTGGAAAAGCATGTACTTTAATTTTTGGTGAAAAGGTGATAATGACATGGCATAATCACTTAAACCCCATAATCCAAAGACACAATAGTACTTTTAGGAGACAATTTAGACTAAATCATGGCATAATCATGATTATTAAATAAAGTACAATTAATTAATTATAGTAAATGAAGATTAACATCTTAAAAAGGAAAGAAAAGGACCCAACCTTGTTGCAACCTGGGACCAGCTCTTGCAACAGTTTCATTCGAGCATTTATCTTCTCTCTCCTAGCCTACAACACAATCAAATTAAAATGAAAAAATATTACTAATTTTTTAATTAAAAAATGAGTGAGTGTAATTTATATACACTCATGTGCAAAAGTTTTACACATACATATATTTATCCGATGATATATTATTACATTAATTAACAAGTTATAAAAAGTTATCAGTTTAATGGCGATGAGTTGAAGGTCCAGAACCACTACATCAATTAATGTTTTTAATTTATTTAGCAATTTAATACGTTTTGATTGGTTGCGCATGTAAAGTTATTTTAAACCGTCAATCTACCACCATTAAACTCAAATATTATTTGATTTTAACTATATTATTGGATTATTGGACATGTGCAAAATTTTCATTTGCATGTATAAATTAAACTTTTAAAAAATGAAGAAAACTTTATGATAAATAAATGTGATTAAAGAAGTGAATTAGTGATTAATTAAAGAGTTTACCCTTTCTGCTAAGCTATGGCTATCAGTAGCTTGACCTCGTCGAACTCGAACGTGAACGTACGGAAGCTCCTCGCCGTTACCGGAATTCTCGTCGGCGGCGATACTCTTATTCTTCTTAGACGACAATTTCACCTGCGTTTCACAGAACATGTGAATACCCTCAAATTAGTGAGAAATTCAGAAAACCCTAATTTTTCAATTGAGTTCGTGGATGATAATTGATGAACCTTCTTCTCTCGTTCCTTTCTCTTCGCACTCTTGGAATTCGTGTTTTCAACCGTTGGATCAGAGACACATCCACCTTCTTCAGTCTCCGGTAGCTCATCCTTCACCTGCGGCAAGTTCGGCGAGTTTGTGGAATTTTCTCCGGCGAAAACGGAGAATCTAGCGGCGCGTTCAACCAACGCGGCGTTGGAAGGGAAAGTTAAATTACCGGTGTTGCAAGTCAGTGGATAGGGTTTCGGCGGTTTTCCGGTAATCTCCGACGAGTGAAGAAGCTCAACAACCTGCGTTGGTGGTAGTTCAAGAAGTGCGGTGAAAGAGTTCGCTGTTTCCGTCGCCGGAGCCATGATTCCTTGAATTTCTTCGTTGAATTGAATCGACTCGAACGTGGTTTGTTCCATCGTTCAACTGAACTGAACCGAACCGAACCGAACCGGTTTGAGAAAACTGGAAAACCGGAGTTAACTGTGTAAGTTGTTGGGGGAGAATGAAGGAGGGAAAGAGGAGAGAAAGAAAGAGAGTGGAAAAAGAGTGAAGTGTGTGTGTTTTATAATGTGCTTATTTTTTTGGTTCTTCTCTGGCATTTGAAGTAAGGAAGAAAGCAACGTTGTTACGCTACGGTTTTGTTTGGTTTGGATATCTCAAATAAACGGGAATTTCCGTACTGTTGTAACGGAAGGGTTGAATAGGATGTTTGTAATTGTAATAAAAAAGGATTCGAATTCGATGGTTGAGGTATCAACATCTCTTGTTAATTCTCAATAAGAGTTGTGAATAAACAAAGCAAAAAGAAAATTGCTGTCGACACATATGATAGGGTTAAAAAACACATATAAAAGACAAAAATGATTCTGCAGCAGTTAATTACAGAAGAACTCATATCAATTTTTTTTTTTAAAAATTATACTATGCTATGCCATGTACATCATCTTCTTTGCATTGCTTTGTTTGTAAAGGATTTAGAATATTGGCTTGTTAAAAAAAAACACTCCACTCAAACCAACCTTATATTCCCTATAAACACATAATAACAATGAATATTTTCTTCTTTAGTTCAAAAAAAATAATCTTTCTCCCCCATATCTGTCCATTTCTTCTTCCCTCATTCCCCCCTCACTTGTATGATAGATAAGTCAACATTTATTCAAAATACTATACCATTTGGAAATTCATGGTAGCATTGCTAAAAAATAGTGGTTATACCCACTAACTGTTACAATATTAGAAAACAATGCAGCGATTTATGGATGAAACCACCACCAAGTTATATTATTTAGAACACTTAAGTAGTGCAAATTAAATTACTATTTATATCTTATATATTTTTGAAGCAGTGGTGGGACACATTCACAACTCAATGTTTTGCATATTTCTTTTCACAAATGTTGATAGTTCTGTAATATAAGTGCACTTTGAAATATAAGTGCTACATTATCATATCATATAATATTTTTTAAAAAATATTTGATATGAGTTCTTCGGGAGGTTTTTTTTTTCTTCTTTTTTTCGTCGTCTTTTACATGTGTTTTTCAGTCATATCATATGTGTCAACAACAATTTTGAAGTAAAAGTAAAACCAACATCTATATATCTAGAGGAAAACAGTAGAAATAGAAGCTAGGGTAGATTAACATGTTAACTTTGATTAAAGCTCATATATGATCAAAGAGAGGGATCAAGATAAGAGACAATATTCACAAAAAAAATCTAACAATATATTTTTGGATTAAACAAGTTTTTGATCCCTATAAAAAAATTTAATTTCACTTTTTAGTCTCTAAATTTTTTCAAGTTTAAGTCCCACAAATATTTTCATCACCATATTTGTTCCTAATTTTAAGTAAACTTTGTGTGTCCTTCGAACAAGAAATGGAAAGTTTCCTTATGTAGTTTTGTGTCTATAATAGCACAAATTTTTTAAATATTTTTTTGAGGGGATAGATTTCTAAAACATGTGATATATTTTGTATAGTGCATATGTGCTTAATTTATATGTTTTCTTTTAAGTGCATGTACTTGTCCGTGTATCTGCCAAACATTTAGAATGTTCTCTTTGTGAAAAATATATTATTAGATTTTTTATCTATTTCTTGAATGGTATTTCTGATCCCTCTCTAGCAAGTATGAGCTTATATCATAAACATGTTAATTTAGTAACTTAGTTGCTACAATTTATTCCTCCATATAAATCTTGGTCTTAGTTAGAGTGGGGATTTGTAGGTGTGGAAGATTTTTTTTTTGGGGGTGGGGGTATTGTCATAGAAAACTATGTTATGGCTTTAAAGGATCTAGTTGGACTTGAAGCTCTTATAGATTCAGTTGGAATTGGAAAAGAGAATGACTTTACAAAATCTTACTAAAAATTCTACGAAGTCTATTTATGACATTCTTGAAGAAAAAGATTTCTCAAAGATTACAACATACTCCTTCCGGTCTCAAATATAAGAAAAGATTCTTTTTTTTAGGTTCATTGAGTAGTTAATGTATCTGGTCTACATTGTAAAGCAGATACGTTAATTATTTAATGAACCTAAAAAAAGAATTTTTTCTTATATTTGAGACCGGAGGGAGTAAATAAGAGGAATGCTAACAAAACTCACTTTTGAACACTCTCTCTAGCACTCACTCTTCTATTGGATGAAACTAATGTATGTCTCATCATTTTGTGTGGGTTCTATTTTCAATGTGTTGACCCACACTGATTTAAACCAATAAAAGAGTGAATATTAAAGGGAGTGTTCAAAAGAGATTATTGCTAGCACTCCTCGTATAAATAATACACATCCTTAATTATAGGTGATTTTCAAATAAGCAAAACTCAAGCAAGTGGTATTTTATAGGAAGTTGTTTGGCCTCGTTTACTTGCAAAAGGTTAACATTTAGATGAACTACATGATAGTAAGAATATCATTGACTACACCATTAAATAGGTCTTTGTTTTTGTAAGTCATTTTTAAATTAGTTCCCTACTCTACTAATATCTCAAACTAGATACTCTGTCTTTGTCAAAAGTTTTTCAATTAGTTCCTCATCATATGACAAAAACATAAAGACAAGGATCAAATTGAGAAACTTTTAACAAAGACAGTGACTAATGTGAAATATTAGTAAAGTTCATGACTAATTTGAGAATGACTTACAAAGTCAGTGACCTATTTGATGGTTTACTCGAATATAATTCTTTTTTGGAGAATGCTAACTAGTGCCCTAAGGGCAATGGTTAAACATCTAAAACAAGTAAGTTTTCATGAAAAAGTTGTGTAATCATTACTTTATCAAAAGTAACATTTTATGTTTCTAAGACAAAAATTTTATTTGTAGATTCATTAACTATTGCCCTGAGGGCACTGGTTAACAAGACTCTTTTTTCTTATAAGAGTACAATTTTTATTGCCTCGGAAATTATGGAGTTTTCAAGGAAACTATTGAAGGGCATTCACTTTTTTGATTCTATTAAAGATATCCTTGATAAAGTTGTTGCATATCCTAAAGTAATCAAAGATATTGCTTATAAAATGGTCCAGATAGTAAGAACTCTAAAGGAAAGCATGTAAAATAATTTGATTATTTTGATTTAATATAAGCTAAACTTTGATGTCTTCTACCTTTGCATCAACTTAATATGATTCTTTTATATGCTTCCATTTAGTTTACTTACTACCACCAGAACCATTTTTAGAAGTAAGATCTTTGAGCAGTTCAGAATATGAAACAACTTTAGCAAGAAATTTTTTAATTGAATCAAAATAACGAATGCCAATCACTAGTTTTCCTTGAAAATTCTTTAATTCCAATGACAATTAAAATTATACTCTAATAAGAAAGAGTGTAATCCTTACTACCAGGTAGCACATCTGAATGCCAACCTTTTGCAAGCAAAGAAGCCAAACAGCTGACAAAAAAATATCACTCTCTAGAGTATAATTTCTTGCTAAACTATTTACCTCTACGCCACCAACATGTCCTGCGTCTCTCAACAGGAAAATTACATGAACAAATGTTTTCCATATACTCTACCAATATAAATTCGACTCTGTATATTATCTGCAAGTTACCAGAGTTGCTTGGTATATCTAAATCCTCGCGGTTTTCATCACATACGTCATTGAAGGATTCATCAGCTTGGCTTTGGAAGTTATGTATGTTGGCATTTGTTTAAACATGTCTTCCCGGACCAAGGCGTTTGTAACTTGTGGTGTCAGAACTGCACCTATTTAAACTGAAGAAATACATGGAAATTATTTTAGATCAACCTTCAATCAATTACTAATATTTGTAGATATGTGAGTTTAACTAACCATTTGTGATGTCGGACAATGGAGAGATATGATATTGTGATGGCTGAATCTTATCTGAGATGAAGGTTGATGCAATAAATTTTATGAACTGTATGTGCTTGCATGAATTTTGCGCCTCTTTCTAGAATCCATGGGGTCAGCAGGTAGATGAGATGAACCGCACAACTACATGCAATTCTGATTTCTGGTTAATTGCTTACATATTCAGACAGCACAATCAAAGAAGGTGAGAAGTCATCTGTAATAAATTTGAGTTGTATATACAATATTAATAACAATTCCGATGACACTTGTGTATGTTAAATATTAATTACATGATAACATATATATCTAGGCAAAATTTGTTCTATTGAGCACTATATTTTTTTTCAACAATCAATGCTGAACCAATCAATTAGTCATTAACGTTAACAACTAATCTCTTTATATGACTCTTAGTTTTCAGCCTTTTTAGCATTTCACAGAGTCACCTTGATAGCTGCGTGTTTTCAAGTGGTATGTTTCCTATCATAGTTTTATCTATTCATAACAATGTGTATAGTTTGCAAAGTGATTCCACAGTATACATGATAACAAGTCATCTTACGTTATTCTTAACTTGTTTTTTAGTCATTTTCAATAGGTTTTACCGCAAAATTGAAGAGTATTACACCAATTGTCTATGATTTCGGGACATTTGTATTGTTTTCTATATCTGAGTATGTAATTTTATTCTTCCCGAAACATAGCAATTTTAGGGTGTTCTTGATGTAATTCACGGAAAAATCATGCAAATCGGCAAAGTAAGACATCCGAAGATTTATGTGGTCCTTGGGAAGATGAAGAATGAAGATTCAAGAGGCTCAGAAGACTTTACAAAATGGCTGGAAGTATTGTTCCAATGACACAGTGTTGAGATGACTACAGTATGATCATATAAATAATAATGGACGAAGTGATTATCCAATAAGGGATGGATATGAATTAGTATTTTTATTACTGTAACTCGAACGCGTTCAAAAATTTACATGGTTGCACCAGCATTTTAGAAGAACATCTCTTATTAATATTTATATTATATATTGTTAACGTTTTGTCGATTCTTTGTTTATAAACTCAAATACAATCACATAGATTAAATCAAACCGACTAAAACTGGACATATGATAAAAGGATAACTACAATCCATTTCATAATCTCATTAGAACTTGCATCATATAAAGTGCTGATAATTAGACTGAATCTGACATTAGAAACTCTCACAACAAACAAAAAAAAACGAAAACCAAGTAGTGTAACATTCTGACACAAATCTTAAAGACATTGAGACTAAAATAAAGAAGTATGATTTAAAATAATTCTTAAGGCCTAGACTTATAAGGTATCAAAGACGTTTAACACTGGAATAGGCAGTCGTGCTATTCCCAGGCATTGGAGCACCTATAATCATGTATGCACCTCACTTGATTTTGCGTGCATCAACCATCTCTTTCATTGTCCCCTTATCCTCCAGTTGCTTTGGGACAAAGTTCCAGCCACAAGAGTGAAATCTCATTTGTTTCCATTGTCCTCTATCAGCGCCAACGTAGTGTTTCTCTTATCCAAACGCTGCTTGCAAAATCCAGTGTATGGCAAACATCTACAATTATAGAAAAGCAGAAAATTAGATACATATATTGTACAACAACCTTTAATGGTGCATATATAAATTATCTTACCAGAAAACCTGAATTAATATTAGAGGCAGACAAATGATTTTCATACGATATATTGAAATTATTCAAATCATGACGGTATGACAGTTGGTGAATCGACGAAGGAAAGCCATTAAAGAAGACCTCGGGGGTGTTATAGTATTCTAAACATCTCTTTAAAAATTTATTAACAAAATAGGAAGGATACAAATGAGTTGACTGAAAGTCGTGACAAAAAATATTTAGGGGGCCATAACTTTCGAAAAATATTTATAGGAGCTAAAATCAAAATTTGAGATATTTGTAGCGATCGAAAACTTAATTAACCCTATATTTTTCACCAAAAGAATATTTTAAATGCTTGAGAGATACAAGCTCAAGTACATGCATTTCAATGAAAACATATATATCAAACAGGTCCACAAGATAAATACACGATCAGATTTGCAAGCACGCGTACAATATAAATGCCCAAGTAGCTTTTGACAAAATATAATTAATTTTGATTTCAAATCAAACCTAACATGAATCTAAAACAACATATCTCATGCAAATAAATGAACAAATTAGAGTCTCGTCGTTTACAAACATAAAATGGAAAAAGAACGGCAACAAAATACTAATCTTATTCAAAAATATAAAGTGAAACCCTAAGACATGATTAAACGCACAACTTAGATAAAACTGCGTTAATTTGAATAAACATTTCAACAAGCAGTTATAGTTAGAGAAAAATTGAAATGACAATGACCGAAAACCTTTATAGTAATAGATTTCATTCACACGAATTAAAATGAACTTTTGTAGGGCAACGTTTTCAAAATATTTATCATCTATCTTCTTAATAGAAGAAACTTATAAGCTAGGGGTTAGCAAGATCCAACTGAATCCTAAGATTCGTCTTGTTTATGTCCCATTTGACCCACAACTTACATATTTAGGGATGGTTTAGAGTTTGGTGTAACTCGTCCCTTACTTACCTGCCCACCCATAACTGTTTGCTCTATTAATGATTTAAATTTTTTTCCAAGTGATTATTCAACTAGATTATTCTAAGAGATTATTCTATAAGCTGTATTAATGGAGGCATATAGTTATTATTTTGTTTAAATTATCCTTTTGGGCATTCCTGTCTTGTCTTGATTTAACCCATAGCGCAACAATTCAGTTCAATTCTAGGGACGGTTTTTTATCTATCTATCTATCTATATAATAAACCGATAAAAATTTAGGGTTAAGATAGGGAAAAGTATCACATGTCCCTTGCCCATTCCTGCTTTAAACATCTGATTCCTTTTCGTAAATTACAAATCAAATTTGTTAAATTGGTTTAAACATCAACCAAAAAGTTCGCCTATAGAACAATAGTGTCAAAACACATGTATGTATCCACAACCTGAAAACTTCCAAAAAGTTCTCATCAAAGTTGATAAGCTAGACAAATCAATGGCAGAGTGTTGAGATGACTATAGTATGATCATATAAATAATAATGGACGAAGTGATTATCCAATAAGGGATGGATGTGAATTAGTATTTTATTACTATAAGTCGAATGCGTTCAAAAATTTACATGGTTGCATCAGCATTTTAGAAGAATATCTCTTATTTATATTTATATTATATATTGTTAACGTTTTGTCGATTCTTTGTTTATAAACTCAAATACAATCACATAAATTAAATCAAACCGACTAAACTTGGACATATGATAAAAGGATAACTACAATCCATTTCTTAATCTCATTAGAACTTGCATCATTTAAAGTGCTGATAATTAGACTGTATCTGACATTAGAAACTCTCACAACAAACAAAAAAAATGAAATCCAAGTATCGTAACACACTGACACAAATCTTAAAGACATTGAGACTAAAACAAAGAAGAACGATTTAAACATAATTATTAAGGCCTAGACTTATAAGGACTCAGAGACGTTTAACACTGAAATAGGCAATCGTATTATTCCCAGGCATTGGAGCACCTATAATCATGTATGCACCCTGCTTGATTTTGCATGCATCTACCATCCTCTTCCATTGTCCCCCTATCCTCTAGTTGGCCTGGGTCAAAGATCCAACCACAACAGTGCAATCACATTTGTTTCCATTGTCGTCTATCAACGCCAACGTAGTGTTCCTCTTTTTCAAACAGTGCTCACAAAATCCAGTGTATGGCAACATCTACAATAATAGGAAAGCAGAAAATTAGATACACATATATTGTACAACAACCTTGAATTGATATCAGAGGCAGACAAATGATTTTCATACGATATATTGAAATTATTCAAATCATGACGGTATGACAGTTGTTGAATCGACAAAGGAAAGCCATTAAAGAAAGCCTCAGGATGGACAGTTTTTTCAACATCGAACTTCATTGGAGGATCAAACAAAGGGAAATAAATTTTCTTCTTGATTCTTGATATGAGCTTCTTCAGACAGAATCTCCCAAACCCCACAAAAACCAAAGTCATCCACGCACCAAGACTTATGTCATAAAAATCACGCAGAGCTGCAAAACCTTTTGTCAAAAAAATGCAACCACATAGTCTTTCAACCTTGACCTCGAACTCATTGTTGTTGGTATCCACCAATGTAGCATAGTGATCAATTTGATCACCAAAGTCGAAATCAAAACTGCCTGGCAGCATGACAACACCCTGCACCAATGAACATCCCAGGAATTTTCGTAAGCAATAAAAGAACATTTACATGAAACGGATTAATGATTTAAAAGAAAAATGATACTAACACAATTGACATCAAACTCCACGGTATAGGTCCTATATTTCAGTCGTAGGGAATTGATGATATTGTCCATCTCATTTTGAGGATTTGGATGCAATGGTGCTATAAAAAAAAACAAAGGTATGGTTAATATACGCTAAACTGAATAATCAAACTGTCATACAAAAGGTCGTTAAAAAGAGATGTGGGGTCTTAGATTACCATTTAAACAATGGTTTGAAAGCAAAGCTTCAGCATCACGATCAGCCATTTTTTAAACGAATTCAGAATAAGGAAATATGGAGTTTGGAGGGATGTAGCAAGGCAATCTGTTACATAGACCATTGGAGTAAACAAGTGTGTATGTGTGAGAGAGAAAAGATTGATAAATGGTGAAGGACATGTTACACTGTTCGTGTCTTTATATACACAATCAAGGTATAAAACTGTATTATATTTTACTATATAAAGAATATATACTTTTTGACTAAGATAAAGAAAATAATAAAATACTATATAAAATAATATATTCTATTATATAAAGAATATAAACTATTTTGACTAACATAAAAAAATAATAAAACACCATATAAAATAATATATTTTATTATATAAAGAATATATACTATTTTGATTATGATTTCTTTAAAAAAAAAGAATATATCAAATTTTGACTAAGATAAAGAAAATACTGAAGTACTATATAAAATAGTATTTTTACCATATTACTATTATTTATATATATTATTAGCGTTTAGGCGGACACTTCGTGTCAGTCTGTCCGCTCTTCTTATTGTGCTAATGCGTGTAAATTAGAAATAGTAATTTTTATGAAATTTTGATTAAAATTAATTTGATTTTGATTAAAAATATATGTATAGAACAAATATTTTGCACTGTTATATTGTAACAAACTAAACTTATCTTTCTCAATGATACCAACGATAATTCAACAAATATAATGTCTTTCAAAAAATATAAAAAAAATAATATAATTTTTTATCTTTTTGAATGACACTAACAAAATAGCATTCTTATGGTTCATTTTGCTTAAAGGTGTAATTGAAGGGAGAAAAAGACAACCCAAAGCGATATACTTTATTTATACTAGCGAAAAGACTGGCACTCACATGTTTGTCTTTCCGCTCTTTTTTATTACGCTAACATTTTGAAAATTATGAACGGTGTTTTTTTTTATGAAATTTTGATTTTGATTAAAAGTAAAAATATAAATGTTTTTTGCTTTCAAATTATAACAAATTAAAATAACAATGATTATCTATTTCAATGACACCAACAATATAACAAAAAGGTATAATCTAAACTTTGATTTTTTTTTAATGACAACAGCAATCTTTATTATAGAAAAAATTGTTTTAGGGTATAATTGGGATAATGAAAAAAAATAAGTATAGATTTACTCTTCTATTTTGTTGCACTTTTTAAACAATAGAAAAAAAATTGGACATATATATACTCATATCATGTTTTTTACACTTTTATTTTAATATTTGAATTTACTCTTATCTATTTATTATATGTGCTATTTGTAATGAAATTTGAGGGTAATTTAAAAAAAAATTATCATTTAGATTGGTAAAAAAAGAATATTATTTAAATCTTATTTCATTTTCTTGATATAGTTTTAAATAATGATGGTATTTCTTAAATTATCATTTCTCCTTATTGAATTTTCTATGTCAATTTAATTCATGATGACATTCATTTTCTATGTCAATATTCTTTATTTATTATATTATTTTATACTTGATCCCATCAAATATGACTTTTTCTTACAAGGAAAAGTCTAAGAGAGTTTGGATTTGGGGCTCACCAGAATAAGACAGACCTCAAGACTCAACGAATGTAAATAGAGATACTTACATGCCACTTATCAAAGAGAACCTCACATTGACGACAATAGTTGAACTCACACCATTTTAAGGTTTGAATCAACTTGTTATCAGCTGAGAGCAAATATTTATGACATGTTATTTGCTAAAATATAAATAATTGACTAAGAGATGTCTCTTTGTGTACCAAAAAAACCAAGATTTCATTTTCTTAGAACTTAAGTTAGAGGTTTGACTAGAGAAACTAACCACACAAATGAGTTTGAACACCATGATTTCACTCCAAATGGTAAAATATTACCTATATGGATCTTCTTAATATGTTGTATAACATATATTTTTTTATTCAATGTGAAACTTTTAACTCACACTTGACTCATGTGGAAAGGCACCAATTGGAAAGGCACCAAGTGTCCACTTAAAGAGGGGGTTATGAAAACTTCCGCAATACATTTTGAGGAGGTTTAAAACCGCCGCAATTTAGTACGTTTTTTTGCAGTGTTCCTCAGCATACTTCAGGTAGTTTTCTCCTTCCTCAGCGAATAACAACTGTTATTTTAAGAAAAAAAATTTGTTATAGGTTGATCTTTCCTTTAGTTATTGCCTAGCAAAGTAACATGAAAACTTTATTATTTTTTGTGATAGGTTGTCTCACAAGTCATTTTTGGATTGGGATTTAATGTTTTAGCGAAGAATAAACACTGCAGAGAAAGATAATCCTATCAACTTTTGACTAGCTGGTGATGGGTTTGAAAGTGCACCTAGCTCCTAAAACATGGTTTCATGTGCTAACATTTTGGGATTGGCAACTCGAGACATCATGGAATTGGTGAATAATAAATTTTTTTTTTTTGATCAAGTAATGAATGATATAAAAGCAGGTTACAAATCAGTCCATAACAAGCCTAGAAAAAGAAAGACCTATGTTGTCTCTATGCAGAAAAGAAAGTACAAAATTAGAGGGAGCATCCCACCATTGAGAAGAACACACACGAAATTAGAGTTAACCTTTGTAGTTAAGAAAGAAAAATAGACATCTATTCTTGAAAGAATCCTTTCTTATATTTAACTTGGTGGGTGAAAGTAGTTTATAGTTGTTTTCGTTTGTATTTTCCTTATGTTTGTGAACATGATAAGAGCTTTGAGTGGTAGTACTCAAAATAATAAATATTTTCGATTAGTTTTATCATTATATAGTGGGCATTTAGATGTTTTTGATTTCAATTTTCAATTTAATTTCAAAATGAATTTTTTATATGCCAACTGGCTATAAAAATCTAAAATCTTAGTTGGGGGTTTACCTGTAATTTACTCTATTCTTTTGAAAACATTTTCTGCGGATTTTCCTGAAGATTTTTCTATGTCATTTGCTGGGGAAGTGCATGCGGATATGTTCCAGGTGTCGTGTTTACAGGCATGTAACTCATTAAACACTGACCAGATAATTTCCTGCGGATTTTATTGCGAGAATTTCCGCAGTACATTTTCCTGCGGATCCTAAAATCTTAAGGAAACCATTACCCACGAAGGTATTACTTGGGAACCTCAATCCTTGGCGAAATCCCCAGGAAACCCATTTCTTGTGGAATTTTTAATCAAATCCGCAGGAAAATCTAGAATTTCTAGTAGTGTCAGTTACTCACTTAATATTACGCCAAAGAATTATGGAAAATTCTATGGTGAAGTCATGAGAATGACTTTTCTGGCGAAGTTAAATGGCGAATCATTGTGCATTTGTGTATTTAATCCGTGCCGCGTCAGATGATATGGTGTATTGCACATTTTCCCATAAGGTGTATCATTATATCTTTACTTATTGCAATTGTGTCCCTAATTAAATCAAAGTTACACATAGATTCTCATTTGTGCACTAAGATCGAAATTCTTCTTAATGTTTTGTATGAGGACTGATTTCTAATAAGGTAAAGTTTAGTTTTAGAGTGGTCCACCAGCAAGACACTAGCTGACATGACATCGGCAACAATATTATTGGCTAAACAAAATAACTTTTTTTTTAAAATTCAATTTTCTGATTTCACCGTAGAAGCCCCAAGAATTATTGGCCTCTTTAACACTATCAAGAACATGCAGAGTTTAACAAACAAACAAAAAAATTGATATGAGTTTCTTGTAGTATGGCAAAGAAAGCATCAACAATCAAAGTTGTGCGGTCAATAGTATTAACCAAAGATGTAAACAAAATTTAGGGAAAGTAAGTACGACAATGGAAAAAATTAACCACACTAAAATGTCAAAAGCATCTAGGGGACAAACTTCTAAAACATGTGATATTTTTTTTAGTGCATGTGTTTGATATATATATATATATATTCGTTTAAATTCATCATGTGCTTGATCAGCCAGGCATTTAAATTGCTCTTTTTTGTGAAATATATCTTATTAGATTTTTTATTTACTTCTTGAATATCTCTGATTTTGATCTCTCTTCCTTGTATATATGAGCTTATATCATAAACATGTTAATCTATTACCCTAGCTGCTAATATTCTTTTCCTGAAAATAAATCATTGTTTTATTTATAGTGATAGGTTTGTAGGTGTGCAAGATTTTTTTTTTTGGGAGGGGGAAATTGTCTCTAGAAAACTATGTTCTTGCTTTAAAGGATTTTGTTGGAGTTGATGCTCTTATAGATGCAATTGGAATTGGAATAAAGTCTGGTCTTTTAAATTTTGTTGGAAATTCTATGAAGTCTACCTATGACATTTTTGAAGAAAAAGATTTATCAAAGGTTACAACAATAGATGGACTTCATAGAATTTCCAGTAAATTTTGAAAGATCATTCTTTTTCCAACTCCAACTATAAGAGCTTCATGTCCATCAAAGCAATAAAATAGTTTTCTAGAGACAATGCTCTGCAACCCAAAAAAGAATATATTCTTGTACTCCTACAAATCTCCCACTCTAAGTAAAACTAAGATCCATATCGAGGAACAACATTTGTAACGGCTAGGATATTAGATCAAAATATTTATTATGATATATAAGCTCATATATGAAAGAGTGTGATCAAAATTGGAGAAACCATTCAAGAAATAAATAAATAATCTAATAATATAATTTTGGGTTAAATAAGTTTTCGATCACTATGAAATTTTCAAATTTCTCTCTTTAGCCCCTCTAAAAATTTCATCAAATTTTAGTCCAAATATTTTCTGACATCGTTTTTTGTCTCCGATTTTAACTAAACTCATATTTTTCTTCAAAATTTTAAATTATCATTTGAATTCGTGTTTATTGCAATATAAAAATCTATCTTAAAAAAGTTTAATAGTTTTAACAAGGGATGAATTAAATATGAATTTTTAAGTTATTAACTCTTAAATATCAATATTTAAATCATATTTTGTTAGAAAAAACTAAATTGTTGTGCTAGAGAGTGTTATAATATTCTAAACATTTCCTTAAAAATTTATTTAAAAAATATGAAGGATACACAAAAGTTGACTTAAAAATAGAGACGGACGAAAAATATTTAGGGGACCATAACTTTCCAAAAATATTTATTGGGACAAAAATCAAAATTTGAGATATTTAATTTGTAGCGATCATGCAACGATCAAAAACTTAATTAACCCTATATATATTTTTCACCAAAAGAATATTTTAAATGCTTGAGAGATACAAACTCAAGCACATGCATTTAAATGAAAACATATATATGTCCTTGTAAGCTTAATTAGTTCAGATGGTATGGACAATACATAATATATGTAAGGTCGGAGATCAAACCCCGGGCAACACCAAAAAAAAAATGAAAACATATATATCAAACAAGTCCACAAGATAAATACACGATCATATTTGCAAGCATAGCGTAAAATATAAATGCCCAAGTACATGCTTTTGACAAAATATAATTTATTTTGATTTTAAAGCAAACATAACACATCTTAAAACAAAATATCTCATGCAAATAAATTAGAGTCTCGTCGGTTACAAACATAAAAAGGAAATAGAACAGCAACAAAATACTAATCTTATTCAAAAATATAAAGTGAAACCCTAAGACATGATTAAACACACAACTCAGATAAAACTACGTTAATTTGAATAAACATTTTAACAAGCAGTTATAGTTAGAGAAAAATTGAAATGACAATGACTGTGAACCATTAATTGAAATTATAGGCATGGTTTAGTGTTTGGTATTTTGTACCATATCAGCTATTGCAAATGCAGGGAATAATGAATTTGGAAACAGCATCTCCTAGTCATTCGTATAAGACATAAAATATAGTCAAATCTACTGTAAATCTGGTAAATGTATTGGAAATGAGTTTGGTACTTTGGAGAAATAACTAATTGAAGAAACATGAAACATCAAATAAAAATGAATAGTCACAGAGGAGAAACAAAACTGGACAAGCACGGTGAAAAAACTTGTATGGATAAGGAACCTACAACTGGAAAGAAGAGAAATTAATTATTTTTTTTGAGAGGAAGAGAAATTAGTTGTAGCCAATAAAAGCAAAAGACTATACGTTGTTATTTTAAACTATGAATGTGCATAAAGCTTTCTTACATAAATACTCCTTTTTTCTACGTAATAAGTTCAGGTCTGATCTTTACATCAGGTTCCACAATCACCTTTTCTAGCATTGGAGAATATGGAAGAAGATATCTAATAAAATCTAATTTCAGATCTGATACCAGAGATGCCTATGCTCAAGTGTTGCACTCCGAGGGGCATGGATGGATCCGAAAATATATCTTCACAACAATAGGAGGCGGGTGTTAAATGGGCAGTCGGCTCATCATGTCGTGCCTACATGAAATTGTTACAAATTCATGGATCAAAGGGGAGAAAGGACGTACGCATATGAATGGTGTTTTTCATTTTGATCTCTCTTTCATTTTACCCGAACCATTTTTAGTGGCAAGATGTTTGATTAGTTCATAATATGAAACAACTTTAGCAAAAAAAAATCTTTAATTGAATCAAAATAACGAAAGTCAATCACTAGTTTTCCATGAAAATTCTTCAATTATTTCAGAGACAATGAAAATTATATTCATATAAGAAAGAGTATAATCCTTACTACCAGATAGCATCTCTGAATACCAACCTTTTGCAAGTAAAGAAGCCAAGCAGCTTCCAAAAAATGTCACTTGCTTGAGTTTTGCTTATTCGAAAATCACCCATAAGAATGTATAGTTTTTCTATAAATGTTGAAATCTTTGAGAAATATTTTTCTTCAAAATTGTCATTTATGGACTTCATACAATTTTCAGCAAGATTCGTAAGATTTTTATCTTTTTCAATTCCAGTTGGGTCTATAAGAACTTCAAGTCCAAAGAAGTTCTTCAAATAAGTAACTTACAGTTATCTAGAGACAATCCCCCCTCCCATAAAAAAAACCTTGCACACCTACATACCCCTACTCTAAGTAAAATCAAAGAAATCATTAAAAAATAAATAAATAAATCTAATAATATATTTTTGGGTTAAACAAGTTTTTGGTTCCAATAAATTTTTAAATTTCACTTTTTGGCCCCTCTAAAAATTTTCATCAAGTTTAAGTACCACAGATATTTTCCATTACCATATTTGTTCATAATTTTAAGTAAACTCACGTATCCTCCAAAATTTTGATTTACTATTTCAAGTCAGTGTAGTACAATATGGAAATACCTCATGAAAAAGTTTACTTTTTTTCACAATAGATGAATTAAATATGAATTTTTAAGTAATCAGCACTTAAAAATTTGTATCTTGCTTGTTCAAAAAAAAAATTGTATCTTGTTAAAAAATGCTAACTTTTTGTGGTAGATATTGTTATAATATTTTAGGCTTAATTGCACTTTTCCCTCATATCTTTTGCCAATTGTGCGATTTTGCACCCAATGTTTTTAAACGAGCGATTTTGCACCCCATCGTTTTCCCTCTTTCTGGTTTGAAGGCCCCCACGTGTTTTAGTGATGATGTGTTTGATTTTGATGATGTGTCTTCATTTACACACATGGCAAAAATTAAATGAAGACACATCATCAAAATCAAACACACCATCACTAAAATACATGGGGGACCTTCAAACCAGAAAGGGGAAAAGGATGAGGTGCAAAATCGCTCGTTTAAAAATATGGGGTGCAAAATCGCTCGTTTAAAAACATGGGGTGCAAAATCGCACAATAGACAAAAGATAGGGGGAAAGGTACAATTAAGCCAATATTTTAAACATCTATGTAAAAAATCATTTAAAAATGTGAAGAATACACATGATTTGACTTAAGAATAAGGATCAAAAGTCGTGACGAAAAATAATATATTGGGGGACCATAACTTGCCGAAAATATTTATATGGACTAAACATAAAATTTGAGATATTTACATGAACAAAAAACTCATTTAACCCTGTATTTTTCACCCAAAAGAACATTTTAAATGCTTTGATAGATACAAACACAAGTACGTGCATTTAAATATATGAAAACATATATATCAAACACATGCATGAGATAAATACACAATCATATTTGCAAGTAAGTGCACAATATAAATCAAACCAAGGATGAATCTTATTAAAGGGCAAAAAAAAAACGGCAAGACAACACTAAACTTATTCAAACATATAAAGTGGAACCCTAAGACAACGGGTGTAACTCGTCCCTTACTCACTTGTCCCCCCTAATTGTTATCCCTATTCACGAGGATAATTTTTTCATAGTGATTATTCAATTATATAGTTCAATTATATGGTTTATTAATGTTGTATATACTTATATGTTATCTTTCTTAATGTTATATATACTTATAATTTTGTTGAAATTATCCTTGTGGACAACCCTCTTTTGTCTTAATAGATCTGATCTTAATTTGACATGTAGAGAAACATGTCAGTTCAATTTTGGGGACAATTTTGGATTTACATAATAACCTGATAAAAATTTAGAGTTGAGTGAGGGACAAGTATAACATGTTCGAACTTGTCCATTGCCCACCCCTACTATATGCTTTTGATGCCTTTTTGTAAGTTATGAATCAAATTCCCTAAATGAGTTTGAATCTCATCCAAAAAGATAGCTTAAAGGATGAGAGTGTCAAAACATATTTTTTTGCATCGAGCAACGCCAAAAAAAAAAGTCCAATGTAAGACTTTGATACAACTTCAAAAAAATTCTCATCAAATTTGATAAGCATGACAAATCAAAAACTAATCCAAACTACGCACGGTATCAATTGCCTTCTTTATTCAATGTTTAAAATTTCAATGATTTTCAATCTTCATTTCTAGAACCAAAATAAAACTTCCAAAATAAAACTAATATTATTAAAAAAAACAACTTGTCAAAAGTTTCACTTACAAACAATCCAACATGAATATCAACATCCAACTGATTCCAGAATTCCTGATAAGCAAGCAATGTACCTAAAAATCACAAATAGTTGTAAACCCTATACAGTAACCAAAACCCATACACCAAATTTTCAAATGAGTTTTAAGAAAATAATTTCAATTAATAAACAAAACAAATATCAATAACAACAATGGTTTTCACTTTTCAGCTTTGAAACACCGACACTTCTAACAAAAAACGTGTCTAACAAAGTCATTGTTCGATACTTTACGTTCCATTGTCATTTTCTCAAATTATTAGTGGTGTCGGCGTGTAGTCTCAGTGTCGATGCTTCATAGCTTTTCAGATCTCAGTTATCATAAAAAAAAATATGAAAACCAAATTAGAGTGAGAAGCAATGCAACGTATCATAGAGATCAAATATGATCTAGCGCGAAGTTTAGAAGTTGAAATTTCAACTAAGACCGTAAAAATAAACAAGTGTCACTAATACAAAAAACACTTTTTAGAATCGTGCTTAAGTCGGTTCGCGCTGCCACTCGTCTTAAGAAGTGATGTGGTAGCAGTTTCGCAATTCTGTCAAACTTTCTTAAGTCGGTTATAAGGTTACCCGACTTAAGGTTGATAGAATAATGAAAAAAAATATTTATAATTAATTCCTTAAGTCGTTAGGTTGACTAACTGACTTAAGAAGTCAGTTATATAAGTCGGTCTATTGACCAACTGACCTAGGAATTTTTCCCTCTTTTTTTTGTCACAATAAAAAATTTCACTCCTTTTCTTTGTAAATCAATTTCCCTCTTTTATTTATTAATTATTAAATTATTAATTAAATTAATAGTTATATATAAAGCTTCTCACTTTCTCTCTCTTTCTCAATCTCAATCGAACCGCACAAAGCTTCCCTTTCTCACTTTCTCTCTCGTTTAATCGAACTACCGTCGTCATGCACAATCCCACACAAGCTCACTCACTCTCTCACCCACTTCTGGAACCTCCGTCACACACGCCGGAACCTCCGTCACTCACCCTCTTCGTCACTCACTCTCCCCCACAAAGGTAATTTTATTCTTTCACAATTTGTTCTATGATTTGTGAATTAGGGTTTACTGAAACTATCGTGCCTTTGTATTGTTATATGTGCTCTCACTTGTTTTTTTCAAAAAATTAATTAGAATAAAATTAAGATTAGAAAAAGGATAATGTAGTAATTTCATCCTAGTCATATAGATATAACAAGCCAACACACAAAAATTACGAGGAACTTTCTATTTCTTCTTAAACTTTTCCGATCCGTACTTGAGGTTTGGGAGAGGAGAAATAGAAAGTGTCTCTTAATTTTTGTGTGTTGGCTTGATATATCTACAAGGCTAGGATGAAATTACTATATTACACCTCTTCCTAATTTTAATTTTATTCTAATTGATTTTCTGAAAAACAAGTGAGAACACATATACAAATACTTGACACTACATAAACATTGGGGAATGCTACACACACCCCTTATAATTTCATGTTTTACATATGAACGGACAAGCAAGGGTAAAGGCAAAGGAAGTTTGATATCCATGGTTAGCCTAAAATGTTACTCTTGTAATTAATTTTTTTGTAAACTTTATGGGAGCAACTTTATGCAATCCCTTAATCATGATGCACCTATGACTTATCAAATGTATAACTTTGAAGTACGTGGTATTATCAATGTAAATTCCTATGTTATCCTATATCAATGAGTAACCCTTAAAAAAAAATTGATTGTTGTTTGGTTGTTACAGCTATATATATATATATATATATATATATATATATATATATATATATATATATATATGAAAAAAGGATGAAGAACCATGTACAAAAAGTGATGGCACATCAAGGGTGACCGAAAAGACCCATCCAACAAGAACTTCTATAACACCACAAGCGAAAAGTAAAACACCATCAACACAAAGAACACTAAAACAAAAAACCACTTAGAGAAACAAATCTTATAAAGGGAGAATGAACCAAGCCAACTCCACCAAAGAACCAAGACACATAAGATCACGAAATAAACCCAAGCACTCCGCTCATCATTGACACCCAAACAAGACCTCCACACAAAAAGCTACTGGCCTCGGCAGAGAAGTGGTTTACACCACCCACTCATAGATATAGACAAGGTGAAGAATTCTCCTCTTTATCCAAACAGTTTTGCTCATTCCCAAAGTAAATGACCAAATTACCCCCACGTGAGTTAACTCGTGACATTGATAACCAACCATTCATTTTTTTCACTTTCTGGCACATTTACATGATTTCACTTGGTAGTAAAGTCATGATTTCTTTCACTTTTTTACATATACATGATGCACGTGACTTCATTCATATACATCTTTTTGCTTTCTTTGATAAGACTATTTTGAATTGTCTTATTTACCTGCTATGCCGACAACAAACAAGACCATCACTTTATTTTATTAAAATCAAGTCAAACATGGTAGTCACATATATCATATCATACTATTTTATTAATGACTTAACCCCACCCACACATATGCACATAGTGCAAAAAAGTGAATGCATTGTATCAGCGTGAGTTAACTCACGCAGGTGTTAATTCCTGCGAGAGTTAAGTCACGTAGAGATTAACACTAGTGTGAGTTAACTCACGCAGCGTGTGTTAACTTACGTTGACATTTGCACTAGCGTGAGTTAACATGTGTAGGGGTATTTTGATCATTTACTTTTCGAATTAGCAAAACCGTTTGGGTAAAGAGCAGAATTCCAAGGTGAACGAGATGTCTCCCAAAAAATCAAAACCACTTACTTAGGGAAACAAATCTTATAAACCAATTCCTTCACATCTAAAATCTTGGCAAAAAAACCAAAACTAAGTGAAAATCGTATGTAATACTCAAAACCGAAAGTTGTACCGATACAATAATAAAAAAGTTGAGATTGCGAATAAATATATATATTTTTTATCAGTAAATTTATTAGGCAAAAGGAAAATTATATATGTTATAATATTCACAAGACACCATAGAAGTTGAAAGTAATATAGAACAGTAGATGAGTTTCAATAAATTTACCATCTGCAATGCATATACGATAGTCCCATCCAATTAACAAGATATTGATTCGCCATCCCTTCCATTCAACAAGATATGGTTTTGCCATCAATAGTGAGTTGCATCTCACAATCTAATATCTTATCAATATCATTAACTGGGTTAACCTGCACAATCACACAAAGATAATGCAGATATTATAACATCAAAAGAAAGCTTGTTTAAAGTATGTGTGTGGAAAGAATAAGTGCATGTTTCACAGCTCTGAAGATTTTCGCTATATCCACAAGCTGACATGAATATTTTTTCTATATGAAAAGGATAGAAACATCATAACAAGGAGTGCGAGAGAAAAGAAGTGACAACTGTACTTGTCTAAAGCGTGAAAATGACAATGTTAACAGTAACTTGCTTAAAATGTGATTAATGAGAATGAGCATGAAAATGGTAAATACTATGCAAAAGTTTATCCATACTCTACAGTTCCTCTCTTAGGCACCAAAGTAAATCATAAAATACAGTCACTCACTTAATATTACCCCAAAGAATTATTGGCATCTTTAACACTCGTCAAGAACATGCAGATTTGTAAACAAAATTTAGGGAAAGTAAGTACAACAATGGAAAAAATTAACCACACAGAAATGTCAAAAGCATTTAGGGACAAATTTCTAAAACATGTGATATTTTGAGTGCATCATGTGTTTGATATATATAGAGGCAGGATCCGTTGATACCAAGACTTACATCAAATCTCAACCGTTTAAACCTGTTCTTATGTTGATATAATTTGAACTGTTAGATCATTTAAATTAAACGGTTGAAATTTGGTGTAAGCCTTTTGCCTTACACCTAGTGTCAACGATACTGCCTCATATATATATATATATATATGGCAAATATCATTTTTGGTCATTTTAGTTTGACAGAATTCTGAAGTTAGTCATTTAAGTTTCAAAAGTTATAAATAGGTCCTTTTAGTGGATAAACTATTTCATTGTTACCTCCGTTTCAGTCCCGTTTAACTGATGATGATGTGGACGTTAAGTTGCTATCAAAACGATGTGTTTAAAGGATCCATATAGTCAAAACGTTGCGTTTAATGGTCACAAATGATCATTTATAGGGCTAGAAAGGTAGTTCTTGTTGTCAATAGTTGTCTTTCTAGCCCTATAAATGATCATTTGTGACCATTAAACACAATGTGTTGACTTTTGACTACCTAAAGCCTTTGAAACGCATCGTGTTGATTAAAGTCAGCAACTTAACGACCACAACAAAATCAGTTAAATAGAGACTAACAGCAGGGTAACGGTGATACAGTTTATCTATTAAAAGGATCTATTTAAAACTTTTGAAATTTAAAGGACTAACTTTGAAATTCTGTCAAACTAAAAGCATTAAAACAATTATTTGGCATATATATTTGTTTAAATTTATCACGTGCTTGTATCTGCCAAGCATTTAAAATGTTCTTTCTGTGAAAAATATCTTATTAGATTTTTTATTTATTTCTTGAATGGTATATCTGATTTTGATCGCTCTCCCTTGTACATAACTACATATGAGCTTATATCAAAAACATGCTAATCTAGTACCCTAGCTGCTACAATTCTTTTCCTACAAATAAATCATTGTTTTATGGAAAATGTTAACTTGTGCTCTTAAGGCACAAGATAAGAAACCTAACATAGTAACTTTTTGTTGGAATGTGTGCATTCAATTTACTTTTTGAATTTATAATAACTAGAATGCATAAAATTTAAGGGAACATTTCTACTTTTGAGTTCCTTATCTTGTGTCCTAAGGTTACAAGTTAACATGACCCTTGTTTTGATAGGTTTGTAGGTGGGCAAGATATTTATTTTGGGAGGGAAGAAATTGTCTCTAGAAAACTACGTTCTTGCTTTGAAGGATTTAGTTGGAGTTGATGCTCTTCTAGATGCAGTTGAAATTGGAATAAAGACCGGTCTTTCAAATTTTATTGGAAATTCTATGAAGTCTATTTATGAAATTCTTATTTACCTTTGTTGTAATCTTTGATAAATCTTTTTAACATATATAGAAATAACACACATGCTTATCTACTTTTGTTCTAACCTTTGATAAATCTTTTTCTTCGAGAATGTCAGAAATGGACTTCATATAGAATTTTCAGTAAAATTTGAAAGGCCATTCTCTTTTCCAATTCCAACTATATCTCTAAGAGCTTCAACTCGAACTAAATCTTTCAAAGCAATTACATAATTTTCTAGAGACAATTCCCCCACACCCCAAAAAAATAAATGCTTGTACACCTACAAATCTCCCACTCTAAGTAAAACTAAGATCCATATCGAGGAACACAATTTGTAGCAGATAGGGAATTAGATTAAAATGTTTTCTATGATATATGAAAGAGTGTGATCAAAATTGGAGACATCATCCAAGAAATAAATAAAAAAATCTAATAATATAATATTGGGTTAAATAAGTTTTCAATCATCATGAAATTTTCAAATTTCTCTCTTTAGTCCCTCTAAAAAATTTCATCAAGTTTTAGTGCTTCAGATATTTTCTAACATCATATTTTGACCCGCTTTTCAGTAAACTCATATTTTTCCTTCAAAATTTTGAATCATCATTTGAATTCAAGTTTCTCGTAATTTTGGTGTGTTGGCTTATCTATATGGCTAAGATGAAATTACTATAATACACTTTTGATTCATCCTCCTCAAAGTAATTATCTCAATAGTCTTTTCAACCTCCTCAAAGTAATTATCTCTGAATCTTACCACCAATTTTCAGACTTCATCATCTCAAAAGACCTGCCCCTTATTTTCCCAATTTCTTTCTTATTTTCTATATTATAACAATTTAAAAATATACACATAACAGCTTATCAGTTTTATGTTTAACCCCCTTCATTATTCTTATTTCAATTAAATCCAATGATACATTATGATAAAATATTTCCTATGCACTTAATATTACTCATTATTAATTAAAGACAACTGAATATTTAATTACATATGCCTACTGAATATTTAATTTTCATGAATATACAATAAATTTATTCTCGATTTACTATGGGCTTCTTGTAAAGACAACAGCATTGGTGAGACGTCGTCACATATTCAATTGTACAAGTTAGATATTTGAAGAACATGCACACCAAAAATTGAATTTTGGAATGCATATATTTGTAATTTAGAAATTAATGTTTTTGAATATAAACAATATAAAAAAATAAACGTGGGTTTGTTGTGTTTTATAATTAAGTTTCATTTTTCTTTTAGAAATTAAAAAAATTAGTATTTTGTATAAAAGATTTAAAAAATGAGCATTTTCTGTAAATAAAATGTGTGAAAGAGTAGCTTATAAGAAACAAATAAGGAGGTGCCAAAAGTACTGTCACCTATAAAATTTGTGCAAAAGAGTAGCTTATAAGAAGAAAAATAATTAATTGTAAATAAAATGTGTGAAAGAGTAGCTTATAAGAAACAAATAAGGAGGTGCCAAAAGTACTGTCACCTATAAAATTAGTGCAAAAGAGTAGCTTATAAGAAGAAAAATAATTAACGAGGTTTCAAAAGTGTTATAATCTAATTCGCCTCATTTATTTGTTGTTCATATGGTTTTGGTCTGAATTCTGCTCTTTACCAAACACATTTTGCTCATTCCCAATTGAAATTCCAAAAATACCCATGTGTGAGTTAACTCACGCTAGTGTTAATTCTACGTGACTTAACTCATGTTGTGTGAGTTAACTCACGCTAGTGTTAATCTCTGCGTGAGTTAACTCGCGAGTGTGAGTTAACTCACGCTGGTTTTAAACATTCCATAGCATTTCATTTCACTTTATACAACAAACATAACCATGTTCATTTCACTTTATGCAAGTATTTACCAATAAAACCACTGCCACCTCACCCCCCAAATGGACAAGTGGAAACTTGAACATGCAACTTGTCGCATACAAACCATGTCATGCTTCAGTGATATGCTTAGACACAATGAGTTTTCATTTCGCTATATCTTTTTTTGTTGATAGAAGCAATATTATATATCTATATTAAAGTACAATGAGTCGGTCATAAACATCAATCAATAAATATACTTTTTTCAATGATAACAAGAATTTTAGTTCTCTGCACTTGATCGCAGTACTTGAAGCTAAAGAAATTCATAGTTTTTGGAATGTTTAAAACTAGCGTGAGTTAACTCATGTAGAGGTAAAATGGTATTTTCAGTTGGGAGCGAGCAATTCCTGTTGGGTAAAGAGCGGAATTCTTTTGGTCTGAACACTTAAGGTCGGCCCATTTTTCAACATATACATAACACCACGTATAGAGGTAGAGTAATGATATAAACATATTTCTACTGTTAAGAGTGCAACATCTACCATTGAGAGTGCAACAATTTTTTGCTACAACGCAAGAGAAAACCTAAATACGCGTTAAGTTCAGAAACATATCAAGCGGCGAATCAGGTAGACAATCTTAGTGCAATTAATTTAACTTTTTGTTATAATTCTTAGATGATTCAATTATATCGTGACATAAACGATTTGATTTATTCTTAAGATATTGCAATATTTTCTATGTAAAATGGTGGTTTTAAAAAATGAGATGTCTAGAAATTGATGTATTTGTCAATTATAAAATGGTAGTAATAAAGTCATGGAATAGCTTAAAACTAAGAGGGAAATAGACAAAATCATGTCTTGGGGGTATAATTGACAAATACATACATTTCTAGACATCTCATTTTTTAAAACTACCTTTTTACACAAAAAAATATTGCAGTATCTTAAGAATACATCAAATCGTTTATTTCAGAATATAATTGAATCATCTAAGAATTATAAACAAAAGTTAAATTGCGCTAAGATTGTCTACTAGATTCGCCGCTTGATATGTTTACACCTGAACTTAGCGCGTATCTAAGTTTTCTCTTGTGTCGTAGCAAAAATTTGTTGCACTCTCAATGGTAGATGTTGCACTCTTAACGGTAGAAATAGGTTTTATATCATTACTCTACCTCTATATGTGGTGTTGAGAAAAATGTATATGTTGGAAAATGGACCGATCTTGAGTGTTCAGATCAAAACCATGTTGAACAACAAATAAATGAGGCAAATTAGATTATAGCATTTTTGACACCTCCTTAATTATTTTTCACCAAAAGAACATTTTAAATGCTTGGCATATTGTTTCAAAAAAAATGCTTGGCATATACAAGCTCAAGTACATGCATTTAAATGAAAACATATATATCAAACAGATCCACAAGATAATTACACAATTAGATTTGCAAGCACGCGTACAATATAAATGCACAAGTACATGCTTTTTGACAAAATTTAATTCATTTTGATTTCAAATCAAACTTAACATGAATCTTAAAACAAAACATCTCATGCAAATAAATGAACAAACTACAGTCTTGTCATTTACAAACATAAAAAGGAAAAAGAACGGCAACAAAATACTAATCTTATTCAACTTTTGTAGGGAAACTTTTTCAAAATCTTTATCATCTATCTATCTATCTTCTTAGTAAATACTTATAAGCTAAGGGTTAGCAAGATCCAATTGAACCCTAAGCTTCGTTCTGTCTATGTCCCATTTCACCCACAAATTACATATTTGTTCGGGTCTAAAATTTAAGGATGGGTTGGAGTTTGGTGTAACTCGTCCCTTACTCATCTACCCACCCATAATTCTTTGCTCTATTAATGATGTTAATTTACTTTTCAAGTGACTATTCAACTAGATTATTTTATAAGCTCTATTAATGAGGCATATAGTTACAATTTTGTTTCAATTATCCTTTCAGACATTCCTCTCTTGTCTTAATAGATCTGGTCTAAATTTAACCCATAGCGCAACTATTTAGTTCAATTCTAGGAACGGTTTTGGATCTACATGCCCAATAAAAATTAAGGGTTAAGTCAGGGACAAGTATCACATGTCCCTTGCCCACTTCGTAAGTTACAAATCAATTTTGTTAAATGAGCTTAAACCTCATCCAAAAAGTTAGCATAAATGACAAGAGTTTTCGAAGACATTTATGTATCCCAAACAACCTAAAAACAGGAATAATGCAAGACTCTGGTACAACTTCAAAAAAATTGTCATCAAAAATGATAAGCACGACAAATCAAAAGTTAATCAAGACTAAGTATAGTATCATTTACCTTCTTTATTCAATTTTCATTTCAACGATTTTCATTCTTCATTCTATAACCAAAATAAAAAATTCCAAACAAAAGTTGCTACGATATTCTCACAAAACAAATTATCAAAACTTCCACTTACAATCAATCCAACATGAATATCAACACGCAACTGCTTCAAGAATTCCTGCTAAGTACCTGGAAAATTACAATTCCAAGTACCAATTACTAAAAATCAAACAGTAGTAAACCATAAACAATAGCCAAAATATGTATACAAAATTTCTGAATTAATTTTAAGAAACTAATTTCAATTTGTAAACAAAACAAAAATCAACAACAACAATGTTTTTCACTTTTCAACTTCAAAACACTGACACTTCTAATAAAAAAAATGTGCATGTGAATGTCATAGTTCAACATTTCACGTTCAAATATCATTTTTTTTCAAATTATTAGTGGCATCAATGTGTACTCGCGGTATCGTGCCAATGCTTCATAGCTTTTCAGATCTCAGTTATAATAAAAAAAAATTAAAATGAAATTAGAGTGAGAAGCAATGTAACGCAACGTACCATCTTAATCAAGTATGCTTTAGCGTGAAGCATGGAGTTTCGCCAAAGTTGAAATGGAAATGAAATTGTCGGAAATCGGAAAATTGCTTCAAATATCGTAAGAGTATCCAAGTGTAGACATGTGTATTTGTGAGAGACAAAAGATGAAGAAATGGTGAAGAAAATGCTACACCTTTTTCTTGTATTTATATACACCAAGGTATAAAACTAAATTATATTTTACTATATAAAAAAATAAATACTTTTTGACTAAGATAAATAAAATACTATATAAATTATATTTTTTTACATACTATATAACATAATATTTTACTATATAAAAATATATTCTTTTTTGACTAAGATAAAGAAAATAATAAAATACTATATAACATAATATTTTACTATATACAAATTATATACTTTTTGACTAATATAAATAAAATAATTAAATACTATCTAAATTACATTTTACTATATAATAAATCAATACTTTCTTTTACTAAGATAAAGAAAATAACAAAATACTATATAACGTAATATTACATATAATTTTTTTTTACTAAGATGAAGAAAATAACAAAATAATATTTTACTATGTTATTCTTATTATTTTTTTTATTATGTATAAGTCAAAAGGGGGGAAACAAAAAAAAACCGCTTTTTTCAAAATTTTCATTTGGAATTTCCAGGGATTTTTTTTTCTTCAAATTTTCGAATATGAATTCATCCCTCCTCGTTGAAATATAAGCTAAAATAATGATAGTCAATAATATATACACTCCAGTTTTGTCTTATGATGATGTGTGGTATTTTAATAGTATTTTGGCAGTTCAAAGGAAAAAAGTCAATAATATGTAGAAGGTAACTAAGAATTATCAACCCGTTTAGGTTGACCTTGTAATATTGGCTTGAGCCCTGAGAGTGTTCTCCTTCTCAAAGTTTCAGGTTCGATTCTCTTCGATTTCAACTTAGGTGGGCTAATTTAGCCTTTTCAAAAAAAAAAACTAAGAATTATCATTTAAAGTGGTAAAAGAAAAATAAGAGAATGTTGTTTAAATTTTATTTCATTTTCTTGATATAGTTTTGAATAATGATGGTATTTCTTATAAAATATCATTTCTCTTTTTTGAATTTTATATGGCAATTTCTTTCATGATAACGTTCATTGAATGATATTTTTGAAATCATAATTTTTTTTAGCAAAAATTGGACTATAAAAGCATTGCCACACCAAAATATATCAAGTGAAAAAGATATATATAATGACAAAAGAGAGACGTGACCAAAACCTTTTCAAAACCTGGAAAATCTAAAACTTGGCAAGTCAAGTTTGTTCCTAACAAAATTCTCTAATTTGAGTAGGAATAGAGTCCCAAAAACTATAGTCAATGATAGTTAATCCATCATTAGTCAAAATATATGCACAACTATTACCTTCTCTATAAATATGAAAGATATAATCACATTCATATTTCTACATTAAGCCAAAACATTCCTTCAATGATTGCTTATGTTCCAAGGAACAACGATTTTGATTTGAAAGCAAGAACAACTAACTGAGAATCATATTATATCCAAAGGTTTCTCCAACCTTTTGAATTTGCTGCCTTTATGGCCTTCATAACTCCTTCAAGTTCCATAGTAAAAGTTGATGCAACAGATAACTTTTTTGCAAAGCAAACCAGACAGTTTGCATTATTGTCTCTAAAAATGGCCCCACAAGCTGAAATTCCAGGATTCCTAAGGGAAGCACCATCAGTGTTACGTTTCACCCATCTGGGGATTAGAGGATGTCAAATAACTTCTTTCATAGAAGGGGCTCTAGGGGTTGGATCAATGTTGACTCTAAAGACTTTGATATACGTTGAAGAAGATGTAGTCTTTAAAGAATTGTTGTGAGTGTTTTGGTTGCCGTTAATTTTGCTCCACATATCAATAAATTGTTGCGAGTGTTTTGATCAGAATCTACAACAAACTTCATATATAAATGAATATAAGTTAATAATATAAGGAATATCTTTCCTTCTTGAATATCAATTCCCCGTAGTTGTCTTCATATATAGAGATTGACCGTAGAAACCAAATGGTAATGTTGAAAAGGAAAATGTTTGATTTAATTTGTAGATACTTCCATCAGTTTTACAAATTATTTGTTTAAAGGCTCATGTGATACAACAATTCAATTATAATTTTCCGCATTATAACAACGTTTTTTTCCTCCCATTAATGAGGGAAAGTCATAAAATCAAACTTGCGTCTCTCCGTGGGACCAAGATCCTGTAAATTGGAAATTGAATATAGGCTTAAATGCTCTTTTGGTCCCTTAAGTATTTATTTGGTATCGCTTTCGTCCCTTAACTAAATAAAAGACCGTTTGAGTACTTTATCTTTATCTCCGTTACCTATTTTGGTCCCTTCTGTTAAAAAAATCAAAAAAAACGTTAGGGTTTGTATTATTCATCTTCTTCCTCTCCTTCCATCCTCTTCTTCATGATCTTCATCATCAACAACACACCAATCCAGAAAAAAAAAATCTTTTTCAACATCTTCATCAAATCTATAAACATAATCAATTTCATAACTCAATCAATAACCAATTTTTCCATTTAAAAACATCCATTTCAATCTAAACAACACAATAAGAACAACAAACAAACTCAGGAACCTTCATCATCATCATCTTTTGCATCACTATTTTCTGCAGAGAAAAAAAACCTCATTTTCAACTCCAATCTAAATCTTTATCATCATCATCACCAATCCTTCACAAAAACCCATTTTCGGATCTAAATCCATTATCATCAATCTTTCAAAAAAAACTAACCCATTTTCGGATCTAAACTAAGTTCATGTCACTGTTCTTAGAAGGTGGTTTATTAATGTTTGTGTGAAGATTTCTTTCATAAAGACAAGCATGAAGTTTTCAACCTCTTCTCTTTTTCTTTCCTATAGAAGCAATGAGAGGTGAAAAAATTTCATCCCAAGCACCTTTGAATATGAAGGTTCCTGTTTTTGATTTTGAGAGAAGAAGAGATGAAAATTAATTTGAAATTGGATTATTGGCTTTAGGGTTTTGAATTGGGGAAAATTGAATATTGAGTTTAATAGATTTTTGGGTTTGTTGAGTTTTTTGTTTTATTTTTCTGGATTTGATGTTGAAGGTGATAAATGGAGATGATGAAGATGATTAATTTTTCTGAAATTCTCTGCATTTAATTGATGAATATGATGAAGGTTTTGATGAAGATGAAAAAGATGATATAAAAAAAAGAGCTTAAATGCTCTTTTGGTCCCTTAAGTATTTATTTGGTATCGTTTTGGTCCCTTAACGTTTCCAGAGCCAATGCCAAAACGACACGTGTACTACACTTAACGTTTTTTTATTAAACCTAACGGAAGGGACCAAAAAATGTAACGAAAATTAAATTAAAGTACTCAAACGGTCTTTTTTTTAGTTAAGGGACGAAAGCGATACCAAATAAATACTTAAGGGACCAAAAGAGCATTTAAGCCTTATATATATGAAAAGTTTGAATCAAATCAAAATTTCAATCCCAAATGACAACCTCAAATATGTTGAAACAAAATACGTTTTGTACAATATGTTTCTAAAGTTTTGATGATAACAAAGTATTAAAGAACAATTGGATATGGTAATATATATTTGAGCGAGCATAACCAAAGATTAAAATTTATCAAGTTCTGAAGATATATAAGAGCATCTAAAACACTAGGGAAGTTAAAGACTTTATAGAAGATTTGAAGTAAGGCTAACGAGAAGTCAACGTTTTGATCAGAAGTGAAAAATCCATTTAGAAGCTACTGAAGGTCAGGCTGTGGATCATTATACTCTTAGTCACCCAAACTCCGAATCACCCAAACACTACTTAGGAGCCACGCCAACTTTGTCTTCTTCTTAAGAAGGGTTGCTTTCAGCACCTAACCAAGTACAGTTTGTCTTTTTCTGAATCATGTGTCAAGTCAAATTCAGGGACAAAATGAATGAAACGGATAATTCTAATTGCAACAAATGGATTTCGAATGTCTCTTCAACGACATTAACCATATCATGTAACATTGCAACATCTTTGATCAAACTTCTTAAAGACTCTAATTTATGCGCTGGAACATCTCCAACGTCTCTTATATTCTTCACTATATAAGGAGTTGAAGACCTAAAGAAAGATACAAGACTCTGCAGTTTTTACAAGTGACACCTAAAAGCCAAGAATTTCAAATTTCTTCATTGTTATAATTTTTCAAATTTTGCATTTTGGTCCTCAAATTTTCCAAAATTTTCAAATTGACCCTACAATTTTTCATAAATTATAATTTGACCCCTCTAATTTTTTCAAATTGATCCCTAATTTCAATTTTCAAATTTGGTCCAAAAAAATTAAATTTAAAAAAGTTGTCCAAAAATGATGATAATGAAATTTTTTATTACTTCATCCAAACATAAGTATTGATAAATGAAAGTAATTTAATTGAATCATTTGAATTACATAGAATTCCAAATTCTTTAAAAGTTCTCAATTACATCATCCAAACAGACTCTAAGAATCTAACTCTGTTTTGTAATTGTTTAGACCTTTGATTGTATATCAACTATAAAACCGATCAATCTTTTATTTGATTAAGTTAGATTGTTAAAAGTCTCTTACTTGTGTGATTGAGCATTTGAAAGTTTCTTCCTTGTGTACTTGAGCATTTGTAATCTTTAGTGATTATAGTGAAAATCTCTTGGAGTAAGGGGATTGTACTACTCTTGGATTGTGAGAGAAACCAATATAAATAGGAAATATTTATAGTAGTTACTATTATGTTACTACAAAATTTCAAATTAACAATAATCATCAAATCAATAACTCTTATCTTCCCGTTAATATAAAAAAAAAACAATAACTCTTATCTGCCCGTTAATATTAAAAAAAAATTGAACCAATCAAATTTTGCAATCCAAAATTACAAACTCATATCAACCTTTACTATAATGATTGATAACTTGGCATGGAAAACTCATTCATTTCTGTATTTTCACGTAAACAAAAATCATTTTAAATAGAAAATCATTGAAGTAACTCTTATTTTACTACAAAAACTCAAATTACAAATTGTCATCAAATCAATGACTCTTATCTGCATAAGTATCTAAAGCAGTGTTTGGTTTGGAGTTTTTACCTTGCATCTCAATGTCACTTTATTGTGACTTTAAGGAAACTAGAAATCCCAGCTTTAACTTAGACGTGCATTTTTTTGTTGTTCACCGCTATTTCAAACACATACTAAGTCATATTTGAAAACACTCGCTGCTAGGGTTTCTAGTAGGAGCGTCGGTCTTCAAATTTCATCGGGTTATTGTTGTCTTCCATAGATTGTGTGCCAACCATTTGCTACCTATCCATATCATTTCATTTGACGTTTTTTCATTTTGTGATCCACCAAAATTGGACATGTCAATTTCATCTCCAAAATTTAATGTAATTACCTGAGGGATATTGGTGAGAGCGCACTTTGTGTGAGATTGCAAGTGTTGTATGTACACCACTCATCATTGATAGCGCCACTTAAAAGAGATTATTGGTCACTACACATGCATACATGTAGATATGTATCTCTCACGTCGCCTATTTTATGAAATACCTGTGGAAAGGGATGGTTTTGCTTTTAATGTGGAGGTTCAATATGAACGGTTGCCGGATTTTTGTTTTCGTTGCAAAAAATATTTGCCACAACGTTTCTAAATGTTGTTGGCTGCATCCTCAGCAAAACGAAAAGGTCGGCAATGAAAAATCAATAAAATTGGACAAAGGGAAACAACAAGAAAAAGTTCAGAAGCAACCAATTTAGGTTTGGCAAGAAAAGGATAATCTCACAGGCATCAGTTCATTTGAAAAACCAATTGATAGCAATGATGATGTGATTCTGTCAAAAACAAAAGGAATGATGATGTGAATTCTCAAGTGCAAGTTGTTAATGCGTAGCTTGAGATAGAGAACTTCCAAGCCCACGGAAGATGTGATTATTAATGTCAGAGATGAACCAATATGTGTTAAGGAACATCAAATTGTTAAAAAAAAGGAAAATATTAAGGTCAAGGAATCTAATGGTGTTTCATAGACGCAAGTTCCGAACTACATTGAATCCTTTTGTCAGAAATGTTGATACTTTCTTCAGCTTGGCCCTCCAAAATGTCACAGATGAGATGTCTACGAACAACCTCCCTAGATCCCTAGAGCCTGTTTTGGAACTTGTTGACCAGCAGAAGCATTCAGAGCTCGTTAAGGTTCCATATCCGGTTGATCAAACACAAGAGTGGGTTCTTAATGATGATGTCATGCCTAAGACCAAATTGGTGCATGGTACAGAGGTGGATCTCCCACGTAGCAATCCAGCTATGCAGAAGGAGGTGGAATTGCTTCGTCAAATTCGTGATATGTAGCAAAATGGGGCATAAGTTCCTTTTACACCATATTTGACGAAAAAACAAAAGCAACAACTCAAAAGAGCATACAAAACCCGTTCTAAGGATGAACCATCCCCAATTACGAAATGAAGGTTCTATACTGGAATTAGAGGTGTTTGTTGTGCGAATAACCATGCAAACCATGGCCACTTTGATTAGGGGTAAGTGTGGTTGGAGACTTTACAACCAGATCTTAGGGAGGATTTATTTAGAGCCGCTTTGACTTGCCTTTTTCATTTTAGTTTTTGAAGGTTTTGGTTAGGTATTCCCCTCTTTGATATACTTTTTCCATTTTTTTAATAAATATTACTCCCCCTGTCCCAAATTAAGTGAATTATTTGCTCATTTCACACTTATTAAAAAAATGTTTAAGTGAAGGAGAGAGAAAAATGGTTTCAAGGGTCCTTGTTAAGTATTGGTGCATTTACCATTATCATAAATGCAAAGTGGAATATATTGAATTGAAATTGATGAAAATAATAGGCTAAAGTGCACTTTTCACCCCTTAAGTTTAAAAAAGTTGCGATTTTGGTCCCCTATGAAAAAAATGACAAAAGTGACCCTCCATGTTTAGGGAAATATGCTCTTTTGACCCCTAACATATGGGAAATATGATCTTTTGACCCTTTATCTTTCCAAAAAGTTGCTATTCCTTTTTTGGGACACGTGGCGTCTTCTCAGCAATTTTGGGACGAAAGGGGCCAAAATTGTAATTTTTTTAATAGGGGGCAAAATCGCAACCGTTTGAAACTTAGGGGTCGAAAAGTGCAGTTTAGCCAAAATAATATTAACTAGAGTTATAGTTGGGAAAAGTTAATTAATATTGCGTTGAAAAGTGAAATGAATAAGTTATTTTAAGACAATATTTTTTTACAAAATGGTCACTTATTATAGGACGGAAGTATGAGTTAGGCATCAAAGGATGGGGGTGTCATGGAAGTACCAACCCAGTTGGGATGTCTATGATTCCTCAGATGCCTACCTTTTCTCTTAGGCTATGTTTGGATTGGTGGTAAGTGATGGAATTAAGTGGCAAGTTGTTATATTCCATTGTTTGAATTTGCAAATAATGAATGGAATGAAATGGGATATAATGGAACACATTCCATCTCATACCATTCAATCTTTCAATTTATTTTATTCAGTAAACATAAATGATATTATTTTTCTCTCTAATGTCTTCAAAGCACTCTCAAGATACATATAATTAAGAGGTCAAAAAATAATGTATTTTTCAACCTCAAATAAAATTTGTCTTGTTTCATTTGCTTCAGTTTCGCATTTTATAAGTTTTATTTTATTGTTTTGGAAAATTTCACACTAAATATATAGTTAATGATTAAAACAAATCTCTTGTCTCAGCCATCAAATCTAATAGAAAAAATCTGTATATTATCTCTTCAAAAATTTATCAAAACATTGATCCTATTTATTACACAATTTTAGTAAAGATAACATTGAAAGAATCATATATAGGATTATATCAGTGACGGAGACAGGAATTTTATAGAACTTAAGCAAAAAATTTATCGCAGAACGTTACTTCCTTCTTGCGAATAATTTCACATTTTCTACGGATAGTTTCACATTTCCTGCAGATATAACTTTCCTGCGGATCTTAAAATCCTAAGGTATTACCTCACCTGGGAACCTAAATCCTTAGCAAAATCTGCAAAAAATGTGTTTCCTGCGGAATTTACACAAAAATCCGCAGGTAAATCCGCAGGAAAAGATAAAAGTTATAATAATGGCTGGGTTTGATACAAAGAAAGTTGGAGCTGAGCCTAGGCTAGTGCCAGGCTAGCTGGGGGGTGGCTCCGCCCCTGGATTATATCATACAACATCTAATGTTTATATTGATCTCTTTCTAAACAACATTCTTATTTTGTAAGTAGAGAGGATCTTTACTCGGAAATAGGTGTCGCATGTAGAGTTTTGGACACGTTACCTCCTGATTCTGACATGGAGATAACTGTAGAGAGAACACCGTTCCTTGTTTGAGGTTAGACAGACCCTCGCGCATGTCACGCTACTTGTGAACAAACACACACCGTAACACAAATACAACCTCAATCAATGTCACCTGATTCAGCATGCATGATAATGGGTCCCTCACCGTTCAAATCATAACATGTGGGTCCCATAAGAAACTTCCTTGATGAACGGCATTAGCTGGCCGGCAGTAGTAGTAGTACGACAAAACTTGCAGCACAACACACACCACAGTATAGTACCCTCACACACACACCACGTGGTCTCTTTTCAAGGATTGTTTTTTCTTCTAATTTTTTGTATGTATGTACAAAATGAAAGTCATTTTTTAATAATCAATTTCAACTTTATTTGTAACACATGAAAATATAATTTAGTGAAAACAAAATAGAACAAGAACCAACAAAATGATTGAATTAATTTGTTTAGGTTTATATGATAGTGTTGATTTGAGACTTTGTAGTATGCTTTTTTTAAAATTTCAGTTTTGATTTTACTTGGTATCAATTTCAATGAGTTAGTTTGACTTTTTAAAAAGAACAAAAAGAAAATGATTGAGCTCAAGTGGTGTTATTGATTTTCATGTATAAGGAGGGTTTTACGAAACTAACTTCGAGTCTCACATCGAATGTCATGATTCTGATGAGTGGGTTTATGTATCAAATGCTTCAAAGAGCAATCCTCCTCTTTGAGCTTTGGTTTTGAGATAAAGTTAGGTTCAATTTGTATCAAATGGTTAATGAACTCGGCTAAAAGACGTATTGTTCGGAAGAAAAAAAACTCAAATAAAATGATTAGTTGAGTTTGATTTCAATAGTAAATTGGTATAGTCTACTAAAGCACCCTTATTGATTGTAATTAATGGAGTGAAATTCAATAAATAAGGATATATTAATGGAGAAAAAATAATAAATGTTGTATTGATATTCTAAAGTGATGATTATTTCGAAATAAAAAAAAAAAAAAAAAAAAAATAAAAAGAAAAAAAAAGAAATTTTTTTTTTTTTGGTTACAAAGCTAATCAAAGACAAAAGAAAAGAGTACAAAAAAAGAAAGAAGAGAGAACTGGGTCCTACGGAAGAAGACTCCTAAGACGTCACTCTGAATCAGATGGAGGAGGTCTTTCGGATGAGCCAAGTGTATGACGAAGCCAACATCAGAAGCGGAGCCCATCTTTGCCAAGAAATCAGCACTCTAATTACCTTCTCTGGGAGTATGATGCACTAAAAAATTATTGGAAGCCAACATGTCATTTATGTCTTAAGTAAGAACAACATAAATATGATAGTGCGAAGTGTCCCCCTTTATGAGAGATTAATGGAAAGTAGGGAATCCAAGTAACAAGCCAAATCGTCTATACCCATATCAATAGCCATGCGCAAGTCATGGTAAATAGATGTCAATTCCGCCAACAAGATATCATCAGAATGGGATATCATACCTGAGAAAGCGGAAAGGAAAATGCCCCCGTTATAACTTTTCTTAATCAAACTTTACTTATTTTTTAACCGAATTCTGGATTATAAAAAAAATTTAACGTAAAGAAAATAGTTATCGCATGAAAATATGAGTTTGCAAGGGTCGGGTTATACTCAATCAAAATCCGTATTTTATGATACCAAATGCAAATGCAAGATTCATTATGATACGACAAATTTAGTGTGATACCCAATACGTATTTTATGTGTTATATAAATTTTCATTCCTGCAACATATGAATTTCATGGGAAAGATCATATATATTTATCTAGCGTACACGTTATATTATATCATCAAACAAAAGATAAATAATTTTTAACTTTTGTCATTACAATTTCATAAATATATTTACAAATTAAGAGATTAATGTAATGTAATGGAATGCATGCTAATTGAAACAACCATGTACTACCTTTGGTCTTTAATCTTAGACCCACATAAAATAAAATTGACTTGTGAGATGAGGACCGCATCTGTTTATAGATATTTGTTTAGGTCATTTTATTTTCAATGTACTTTTAACACATTCTCTTATATTCAAAACTATTGAGTTGATGTCTGGATATAAATGATGAGTGATTCGATAACAAAAATTTGGTCATACACGATCCAACGTATTTTAGAAGAGGTTTTAATATGCATTAAAATTTGTGGTTGAGTCTAACACAACTTCACAAAACTAACTTGTGAGATAAAGATTATCTTTGTAAATATGTGTTCATATCATTTCACATCTGAATGAGACTCTTAACATTTGTACAATACATTAAAGTTTCACATTTTAGGTATTTAAATGTGTCACATGTGTCGGACTAATATTATGGTGCATGGGCACACTTGAAGTGAGTCACCGATAAATCTACTTAAATTAATCTAATGATGTTGGTTAAAAACATTGGTGTGTGTTCTTTCTCAAGGTTTTATGATTTTCTAAGTGAGTCACATCACATGGAAAGGCACACACAATATATAACTCCCCAATATATAAATACTGAAAATAAACCAAAAACGTGGACTCAACGGTCCCTTCTCTCTCTCTTTCTTTCTCTCCCTTCAATGTAGTTCATCGGAGAATGGCAAACTATCACCGGAACAACGTCGGAAACCTCGTTCTCGGCCACCACCACCACCACTCTTCAAAACCACCAACATTCTCCCACCACTTCCGTCTCTGGAACTCCCTCTCACTCGCCTCCCTCCGTCGTCTCATCTTCCACGCCGTCAGCTGCGGCGGCGCCACCTCCCGTTACAATCACCGCCGCCGTAGCACTTTCAACGAAGATGACACTGAAGACTTCACTTCATCAGCAGCTTCTTCCTTCGACAAACGGCAACAGACTCAAACTTCAAAACCGAATGTGAAATCGGAGAAGCTCTCCGATCTTCTTAACATGGCGGAGATGGAGACGGAAGAGGAAGCGAAGAAGAAGGAAGAAGCTCTAGAGAAACTTAAGAAACTTGTGAAGGATTTGCATGAGGAAGATGATTCGGTGAAGCGGCGAGAAGCTGCGTCCACCGTGAGAATGCTCGCTAAGGAGAATTTGGAAGTCAGAGGAACACTGTCGATGCTCGGAGCTATTCCACCGTTAGTCGCAATGCTCGAATCGAAAGACGTTGATTCTCAGATCGCTTCTCTCTATGCATTGCTCAATCTTGGAATCGGAAACGATGCGTGAGTTTCTTCATCTTCTTAGCTTTTTTTTTTTTGTTTTTGTATGTAGACGGAGTGACAAACATCGCATGAAACTCATACTTACAACTGTAAGATCACGGGTTCGGGTTCGAACCCAGATGAAAGTATCGAGTTTAGCAATATCGACATTATCAGTTGAATTTCTGTGTTATATTGTTAACTTTCTGTTTTTGTGGTTAGGTAAATTTTGGTGGCTAATTTTGATTGATTATGTCATTTTCATTTAATAATTAATTGATTATGATTATTCTCTTTGTATTAAATTGTTAAAATGACAAGCATGTGATTTTAATTTTGGTAGTTATATATCATTTTTTTGTTTTTATTATTATTATTAATAAAAGCTGTTCTGTTTTGTATTCTTTTTTAATGTTAATGTCTATTTCTACACATGATGATGATGATGATGTGTTTTTCATTGTTTCTTGCATATGTATGATTGTGATGTTAGGAGAATAATCGAAAAAAGTTCATTTTTTTATTTGGGTTTTTTTGTTATTGCAGAAATAAAGCAGCCATTGTTAAAGTTGGTTCTGTTCATAAGATGCTTAAGCTTATTGAATCTTCAGATGGTATTGATTCGGCAGTTTCTGAAGCGATTGTTGCGAATTTTCTTGGATTAAGTGCTTTGGATTCGAATAAACCGATAATTGGGTCTTCGGCTGCAATACCCTTTTTAGTTAGAACTCTTCAGAATAAGAATTTAGATAAGAAAAGTAGCAATCAAGTTAAGCAAGATGCTCTTAGAGCACTTTACAATCTTTCAATCTTCCCAGCCAATGTTCAGTTTATTTTGGAAACTGATTTGGTACCGTTTTTGATAAACTCGATTGGAGACATGGGAGTAACTGAAAGAAACCTTTCAATCCTTAGCAATTTGGTATCAACTAGAGCGGGTAGAAAGGCAATAAGTGCTGTCCCGGATGTGTTTCCTATCTTGGTCGATGTATTGAATTGGAATGATTCACCTGAATGCCAGGAGAAGGTTTCGTATGTTTTGATGGTTATGTCGCACAAATCTTATGGTGACAAGCAGGCCATGATAGAGGCAGGGATTGTGTCATCGCTTCTTGAGTTGTCGCTTATTGGTACAACTTTGACTCAGAAACGGGCTTCAAGGCTATTGGAAAGTTTGAGAATAGATAAAGGGAAACAGGTTTCAGAGAACTATAACGGAAATTTAGGCGCAACTGTCTCTGCCCCAATTTGCGGAACTTCGTCGTCGTGTGCAAAACCAGATGGAGGTGGAGGAGGAAAAGAGTGTTCGGAAGAAGATGAAGATATGATGAGCGAAGAGAAGAAAGCAGTGAAGCAATTAGTCCAATTGAGTTTGCAAAACAACATGAGAAAAATTGTGAAAAGGGCCAACTTGCCTCAAGATATAGTCCCATCAGATCATTTTAAGTCACTCACTTCAAGTTCAACTTCAAAGAGTTTACCATTCTGAAGAATTTTCGATGTGCAGTGAGTCTAGGTTGAAGAGAATGAACCATAATGTATGTTAGTCTTTATATCATAGTTTTATTTAGCTTTTAAGCTTGTATTGTATGTAGTAGTAGCAGTTAACTTCTCTACTAGCATTACTAAATTAGACATTGCTTGTTAAAATCTTAATAGATAGTTGTAAAATATATTTCTAGTTTAGGTTTCTTGATAAGATTGCATTGTTTCTGGTTAATATTTTGTTCCTTTTACATTGAGTAAGCTCAATCTTTCAAAAATGATAATGAGAACAAGCTTCCATGCTATAGAAATGGACACTCCCAACTGAACTAAATCAGTTTTTGTGTCTATAATGTATGTACTATCATTGTGTATGGATGGCTTGCTTCCAAGGGCATGACATGCAAAATTGGTTAATCTTAGGGATGCTAAGGTCAAAACATTGTTATGAGTGTCCCTACATTCATGGAGTCACTTTCAAACTCTAGTACAAATTTGTCTTCTTTTGGGTCCTACATCATGTTTTATTATGCTTAATCATTTTATTGGATCTAATGTGAAAGAGGGTTGTCGGTCGTTTTCATCTTTCTTTTATATAAACAACAGGGACTATTCATTGTTATTTTCTATTTGAGAATCTTTCCCCTGTTGGTATGTCAATTCCAATTTCCATGTGTTGTGTTTCAAGATTCTAATTTGGGTGAGTGAGTTGATTGAAGTTTGTTAGAGTATGAATTTGCAGTGAGATTGTTATGTACTAGTTGTTAAACTCTTAATTTTTTTTGGTAGTTAAAATGAATTTATTAATTACCATGTGTGTTTAATTAATGCCACATGCATTAGTTTACTGAATTGTTTTTATTTTTCAACTAGTCATACAGATCCAAATGAGAATGGAAGGACTAAACTTAGATCTAGTTTGGCATGGAAAGCTTAGCTGTTAGTTGCAGATAAGGGCATTTTGACCCCACTATATATGTAAATGCTGTATCATGTCCCTTGTAGGGTACTATAATATTTGTAATATTATCTTCTGGTGATTCCTTTAATTATATTGACTTTAGTGTAAATATTCTAATGTTAATGAAGTTTTGTTTTTTAAAATCTAGTAACAATTAGGCCACTCTTCCATCATGTACCAATTAAGGGTTGATTTTCTTTATTTTGCTTGAGACCAAGATTCCACAAGTTTTTTGTGCACAACATGTTCCAAAAGCTAGTGTTTTCTGCTTGGACGGCAATAAGTTGAGAATTTGTGGCCCAGACAATAATGATACATGTGTAATTGATGAATATCCATTTTTGATACCTATTGAAGTTTTCAACCTAAATTATTTTCAATGGCAATAGAAGAGAAATGATATTCAATTTGTGAACACCATTAATGACAAGTTTTGTATACATAGTAGTGAATATCTGAAAGAGGTGGCTAGTGCAATATGTGTTAGATATGAAGAAGAAATGGTTGGAACATGTCATTCATGGCAATTTGGTCAGTAAATCTATGTTTGTCTATTTTACTGCTAAGTCAGTTCAGCTTGCTAACTTTGGAACTTTTTTTGTGGACAAAAGCAACTAGTTTGGTACATGTCATTTATAGATATTTCACAACTAGTTAATGTTTGTATAGAAATCTGCTATGTGGGGTAAGAAAAAATCGTGGCTTTAATATTTCTAGTTAATGTTTGTATAGTTACATGCATTTGATGAGTCAGTACTACACCATATCACAAGTCACAACTAGGAAGATTAACTCATCTAAAACACAATTAAGAGATGTAAAGAGGTCAAATCCTTAATCACATGTTTAATTCACACACACATTTGGCTGCCAATATCAAAGTTAGTATGCATTATTCATATATGGACCACACCTTTCTATTTGCTTTCAAAAACTGTCCCAATTACTGACATTGATGATAAATCGTTATACAGTTTTGAAATAACTGCACTGCGTTGATGGTGTTGATGGTAAGGATTTAAAATTTATCTACCAAATTTTATCTTTATTACCATTAGTTAACAAACAAAAAAGATTTAGTCATCTCTGCACTCCCTATAAAATATTTTATCAAAACACCCCAAAGAAAAAAGGATTTTTTTTCCTTATCTACCAAAAACACCCCAAAGTAATTTTTTTTTAAAGGACTAACTAAGTCGTTGTTAGTCATTATATTTAGTATGTTTTCCGTCTTCACTAATATTTGAATCACGGTCTTTTAACTCCTCCAATTCTTTCAATTTTTTGATAAAAACTACCCCTCGGACTCAATTATAAACAAATTTCTACTTTTTATACTCATTCAATAAATGATATCATTTATTAAATAAATCTAAAAAGTCAAAATTTGCGATTAAGATAAAGTAACTGAGTATTACTAATGTACATGGTGGGTGCACCCTAATACATGCCCCCTATCTTTTTCTGACATCAAGGCAAAATGTGGTATGGACCAATTTTTTGGCCAGTAGCTCCCTATCTTTTTCTGATTTCACAGCAAAATATGAGCACTCCATGTTATTTTGTAGTTGCACTAATTACTCCTCCTTGTACCTTTTGGTAAAGTGGAGATTCATTTTTTTATGAGATAAAGTGGAAAATCATTAAATGCACATGATTGCGCTTTACACATACTGAAATTGGAAAACATTACTGTATGAAGCAGAATAGAATCAAAATAATGAGAGTATGAGACAATTGTGAGAGGTAATAGTGATTATATTAAAAAAGATGATTGCTCATATGACATTTTACATTGTGGACACTCACTATATGAAGCTGTGAAATGGTTTTATATTTTTCATTTGAGTGTAGATGGAGGTGGTGGATCATCATAAATATGATTGATAATCTGATATCTAAGTTTTATTTGTCCTACTATTTGCGTTAATTACATGAAATGATGTAAACTTATATAGTGTATCTCAATGAGGAAGTAGTTTTTCATCACACTAGGTCTCTATTCTCTATATTATGTTTTCATTATAGTATGTCCATTAAGGTGGTACCTAACTTGAAAAATTAATCTCTACAATTACGTGTTGATGATAAACGATATACACTAACGAAAAAGAATTATTTATCATACTCTTTGCATGCACATACGCACAAATATTTCTCATATTGGATGTGAAAAAACTCGCTTTGGCTATTGTCCCATGTTTTAGGCGCATGGACTGCTGGCTGCTGCCCTATGCGCAACCTATTTGAAGTTGCTAATGTCCTGCTCCTAGTAGTTGCGCGAGGCACCAGTATAATATGAATTGTACATGCTATATGGGTTGCACGAGGCGCATGGATTGTTCTTACATAGCTTGTGAAGCTAATTTCTTGTAATATCTTTGTATCACTCATTTCATAGTAGATAAGTTGATATCTTCCCGGTTGTATGACATAGTGGTCTAAACTAGGTAAACAAATATCGACGTGTTGTTTTCTCTACTCTCTTAATTGTAATCCTTGATTGTGTTTGTAAATTTGCTTAGTTTATTATGTATGTTGCTGCTGCTTGAGACAGCTTTGATATTGATTTATGTTGCTCCACACATCTAAGTTAATTTATTGGTATGACACATCAAGCACTTTGAAGGGCATTATCCAAGTAATTCTTAGTATCTTACCGTTGATTGGGCAATTAAATTTTGCTTTGTTGAGTGAAAAATCTGCAAAGGCAAAAGAAAGGGAACGTCTTTTAATAGGAAAACAAAGGTTAGATGATGATTACAGCTACCACATTTCATAATCAATTTCTCATACAGACCCTACATCATACGTGTGGCATAACTTTGCTTTAATTTTTAATTCAGAGATCATGTCCCTAGTGCTAGAGAAGTACTTCACCTACCTTCAATTATGTAATTACACAAACAAAATTAAAATCACTAGTTCATTAGCTACCATGAAGTTATGTAGAGGATGTTGTGCTGCATTTATTCCATCATTGAAATTGTATAGTGAGTGCAGCATGCAGGAATGTTTAACAAAAATATTGTTAGGCATCACTTAACGCCTAACAATATTTAGCTCAATGACTCCTAAAAAAATTTATTTTAACTCAATGACTCATTTATATTTATATGTTAACAATTAGATCGCATGTATTAATGGACATTCCTTATTTATTCCAAGGAGAACTTATTTCTAATTTAACACCATTCACCATGGTAACAATATTAACTCGCATATCTATACTTGGATCCCAGCACCAGTCAAGGAAACTAAAAATAAAAATTTTAAGTTTAAAAAACTAACTTTTTAAATTTTTGATGAGTTGATCAATAACTTCTTATACAAATATGTTATATTTGATTTATTAACTAATGTCGAGGGTACCACTTAACATTTTCTTTATTCTGATTAAAAGAGGTAGTTGAAGTTAAACTATAGGAGGAGTACGTCAATGTCAATCATTGTAGGAGCCGTTTGATGTACCTATCGTGTTAAATACAAAAATCCATGTGTTAAAAGCATAAAATGATGTCTTGTTCTAAAAGTTTATGAAATTAATCATGTACTGTATCTATGATAAAATGACACCGACATATCATAAACATTGAAATAACCCCGAAAAGTTTGGTGTTTGCAATAAATATATCCGACACATTTCCTTTCTACACAACCAATATTTGACCGGTTGAAAACATTGAACTTTATTTCTTATGATTAATCAATATTGGCATTTTGTGTGTGAGGCCATGCAAAACCAATATACTATTATTGATTTGATACACAGGCTGAACAAAATCTGCTGGCAAATTCATAAGGAAGTGAGTGAGAAAAGTCACCAACCTAAAAAAGCAAAATATTCGGAGACTGTTACCTTCACCAACTATAAGGAATAAGCACAATATTCTTTATGAGTCTCAAAATGTTTTCATATGTTATGGTTGTAATTGGTCTTTCAAATTAACGCGCATTCTTTTAGTAATTCGGAGTTTAGAAATTTAGAAAGAACGTAAGTAGAGTCTGATAAAAAATTGTTTATGTCAGATTCTGCTGAACGATTTGTTCTGTGAGAGTTGATTAACCACTTAAGTTCAATGTGTACGTTTTTATATAGGAAAAATGTAATTGGTCTTCCAAATAAACACATTCTTTATTAGAAAATTGTGTGTATGTATGCGATATTGGATTGCAACGTTATGAAGCCAACAAAAGGTACCTTTTTTTCAACTCTTTCATCTCTATGAAGGGGACAATTGGCACATTATTATATATCTTAAGATTTGGCACGTATCTTCACTAGACCATAGAAAATCTGTTTTTCCTCATTTGACTTTCCAGGATTATACCAATCTTTTCTATAATATTAGGAAATTTCAGTAAGCTGCCATGCTTTACCCTAACACTTGACCACACTTTCGAGCATTGATACTAGAGTTCTACATCTTTACCAAGGTTTTTGCATCTATTAAGATTTTTTCTTGATGACAGAACTTTTACTTTTGACATAAAGAAGAACAAAGATATTAAAGTTCCAATATTGGAACTTTACATCATTCAAAGTTTTCACACCTATACCGTTCGATCTCAAATATACCAATTTTCTTTGACCAAATTTTACTTATATTTGAGGCCTCGAACGAGGAGTATTTCATTCTTAGGTTCTATCTAGATAAACTGTTTAATTTACAACTTATAGCATAAACGTTTATCTTAAAAAGTGCTTATGTATAAAATAATTTTATAATAAAAGATAAAATAAAGTTAAATTGATTTCATATAAGTTGTTTCATATGTTTTCTTCAAACATGTCATAAATTGATTTTATAAATTCACTCAAACAACTTCATAAATACTTCCGCTAATATATAAGTTGAAACAAGTAAATCAAACCAGACCCATATTGGTTCAAGAAAGAAAACAAAAGAAATGAAAAGAAAGGGAATAATGTTACTCGCAAAATCGCTATGATTTTATTCAAAGTGGGTTTACTCGCGAACCCATAGAAATCTTACTCATCATACTATCAAAATCATACTTGCATATTTGGATACAAAGTGAATTTGGCAAAATCACGATGTACACTACAATTTTATTGAAGTTTCAAAGTGTGATTTTTATCAAATCACAAATATATGGTAAATATTGTAAGTTTTCGTGTGTTTGCACATTGTATAACTAATAACGATCCACCTCAAATCTCTATCACATCTTCAATTTCCCCTTCCAAATTTTACATCTCCTTCTTTACCAACTCACTACCATCTAAAAACATCTCAAACTCTTCAAAATTTCTTCAAATTCAACGAAATAGAGAAAGAATGTTTGAGAAATAATTCGTAAAAGGAATGCAAAGTATGTCACAACTTATTTTGGGTTTTATGGGGTCTTTTCCCACTACTAGAATAACAAATCAGAGAGAATAAATCCATTGTAACATGTTAAAATTCAGCCACAGAATTTTAGCGACGAGTTTAATGACGACCACAAATCTATAACCAATTTGAACCTCACAAAGTGTTATCGAGGGAATTATAATTAATCAGACACTAATTGCAACGACATTAAACCCGTCACAAAGATAAGTAATTCACTAATGATTGAATAAAAGACAACACTTATGCTTGAAATCCCATCACTAATTAGTGAGGGAACTAAGGATCCGTCACTAGTTAGTGAGGAACATATTTTGTCACTAATGAGTGAAGAAACCAGTGTGATAGTAGCTATGACCTATGAAGTAGCTAAACAAATAGCACTACTATGAAGAAATAAAAACAAAGATGGTGCACCAAGAAAAGTAATCTAAAAGTTTTTTTAACTCATACACCCAAATAAAAGTACAACTCACGGGACCAACTAATTAAAATGCATAAAAATACTCTGCAAAAGAAAACCAAAGCAATGATAGGAACTGCATTTCATTGAGCACTTACGTAAAATAGAGGAGGTGGACCAAACTTTACCGCACGGCACCATCAAAGATGATAAAACTTAAAATAGTACTTTTGCTTTTTGCAAAAGGCTGTGGTCAAATTCAAAATAAAGAGCAATGATTAAACATTCAATCCAAGCGTTTAAAATGAAAATTTACCAATGAAAAATCTTACTCAATACATGTCCGTTTAAATTGTATATTGACTATAAGCTTTATAGCCAAATAAGGGTGTGTTAGGACTTGGAACAAATATGATAGAATAAAGAAGCCAAATAAGGGTGTGTTTGATGTTAGGATAGAAAAAATATGATAGAATAAAGAGTTAGATAAATATATATGATATGATAAATCTTTATCTAATAATGTACTTGATACATTATTATATTGTGTAGGATATTTGCAAGAATGAATCCTAGTATGTATGATTTTCACATACGAAAATAAAGTGTGCTATCTCATGCACCATTCAAAAGGGAAGAGAAACATGAAAAATTTAAATGTGACAAGTTTAAATGATGAGAGATCACAGTTTACTTTCTCATACGAAAATCATGTCTAAGAGAAGCAATTTGGAGCATGTGTGTGTAAGATATTTTTTCTAGTGAAATAAATACATATAGATCTTTTCAAACTAGTAATATTTTTTAATTTTAAAAATTAACGATAAAATACAAAACAAAACATTGAATGAGCAATAAATAATTCAATATGGTTTTTAAACAAATAATAGACACTGCTAAATAAACAAAAATAAATAAATAAAATAAAATGACTAACTAAACAATTCTATATATTTTAGTATTAGATTAACTATGAAATGGGTTAATAGTATACGTTATGAAAAAGATTGTTTTTAGCTTTTTTTAGAAGAAATCATCTCATTCAATTAGCAACAATGGTTTGTAATTGTATACATGTAGGAATTTTAATAAAGATGATAAAACCAGCTAAAGATGTGATCACCCTAAAAAGACTATGAGCAACCTCATTGATGTGTCTTCTAATGAACTAAACATGCAAATTTATAAAGAAAGAAGAGAAAGTGCTTCAACCATCTCTTATGATAACACCAAAATTATATTCATAACTTCTAGTGCACTTAAGCTATCGGCTATTCTTTTTGGGTCTAAGTTAAATGTCACATTATTGATTTGCAGCTCTTTTATCCATCGTAAAGCATAAAGCAAATCCATAGCTTCACCTTCTTCCACACAATGAATTGAAGAAATCCATTCTGTTTTGGCTAAAACGAAGTTTCCCTAATCATCTCAAATGCAAATTCATATCCCATTATATTTTGTATATTTATTCACAACACTTGTATGTTAACTTGTTTTACAAACAAACCCCCACAAAACCATGCAAATATAAGTCCTTATTCATATTAATCCAGTTAAAGCTATTTTTATTTATTTCGCTTCAATTGTATAGGGTTTTGTGCTTCATGAACAAGAAATGATAATGAGCATGGATTCTGAGTCTGAGCACATTCGGTGGTTGAGTCAAAGCAAGCCAAGAGCGAATCAAAACAGAAAAAATTGAAGTTGTAGGACAGGAAGATTCGCCAGGAGAGCAGAAGCAAGCTCAAAACGCGGGATTCTAGACCATTTTAAGGGAGATGCACTAGCAAATCCGCTAGGCGAGCAAAATTGACCTTAAATCACCCTCTTTGGTAGATAAGAAGAAGAAAACTAGTGACGGTTAGGGTTTGAAAATGAGAGAAGAGAGAGGAAAAGATTGTCAATTACAATTTTTTATACTAACTAATAAATATATTAGTTCCTCCCCTAATTTTTTTTATTAATTCCTCTGAAAAAAACTAGTAAACACATTAGTTGATATAAAACATGTATGTATTTCAATCTCTTTGTCAAACAAAAAAAATGTATTTCAAAGCATATAAATTCACATATTTTTAAGGAGGGTCAGGTGTTTTATATCAACTAATATATTTACTAGTTTTTTTATGAGGAATTAATAAAAAAAATTAGGGGAGGAACTAATATATTTATTAGTTAGTATAAAAAATTGTAATTGACAATCTTTTCCTCTCTCTTCTCTCATTTTCAAACCCTAACCGTCACTAGTATAAAAAATTGTAATAAATCTATCAAAAAAATATATAAAAATGGTAAATATTTTTTATTTATAATATTTTTATTATTTTCTGTTATAACAAGGAATCCCATATAAGCTACGTTCTAATTTATTTTTTTTTAAGAAAAGCTACATTCTACTTAACAAACAAACTAAACTATAGCCCATAGGTCCTTTCAAACTAGATTATTTTCTTTTTTACCTATTGATTTCTCGTGGGTTTTATGCAGTTCTGATTATATAATTCGAACAATATAAACTCCCCATAAAAAACTCCACGTTAAAATATTTTGTATTTTAGAATTCGAATAGGGTGTGCGACAAACTCATAGAGTGAAAAAAGTAATATCTTCAAATTAAAACCCATAGCCATATGCACTTGTACTTGTATATATACCCATCTACTCACTCTAACTTACAATCTATAAATAAAAGGCCTTACTTATGCACTCCCCTTATTGCTACAAAACTTCCCACCTAATTTCAAAAATGAACTTTTTTAAAATATAAAATATTCTTAATATGAAGTACACTTTTGGACGTTGATGAGATAGAATGTCAATTTTTCTGTAAAAAAATAGATATAATATCAATTTTAGCATGGTCTTGGAGTATTCTAATCAGTGATAAATCCAAAAATCTATCAAACGAAAAGCTGGAGAAAAATTACGTATGTATTTTAAAATTTTTGTCGCTGTAATAATTTTACCAGTTCTTAGAGTTCTTACTTTTTGATTTTTTTTTTTTAAAGAAGAGTTCTTACTTTTTGATAAAAATGTGTGTTTCTATCGTTGGACTGGATATTGAGTTTTTTTATAAAAAAAATGTGTTTTTAGTCCTTGACTTTTATATTAAAGCGATTGTTTCTAATAACTAAAGCATCCATTTTCATGAAAATAAAATAGTTACTAAAAATGATAAAAATATTTAAAGGGACTAAACTTGAAAAGCTCAGAATTTTACACAGTAGGAGTTAGAAACATAACTCTAAAGTAAATTAATATAATTATGTTTTAGTAAAATAAATTACTACAAAACTTTTTAAATACATCCCATATTTTATGATAAGATTTTTTGGGAAACAAACAACTCAAAATTTGATTTCTAGTATAGATTTTCTTTAATTTGTTTTTTATTTAATTTTGTACACTTAAAAACGTTTGTGTGAAATTGTTTCTCGATTATATGTTTGTAGGTGGCATTTAACATGCCCAATAGCAAACTTGTGCACCAAACATTTGTTGAATTTTTACCTAGTATAAAGAATTGAACAAGTTAATGATAATTTCCCTTCAAAAAAGTTAATGACGATTTATTCTTTCACCCCAAAAATGAAATATAGTATATTAACCGTTAAAAAAATGAAATACTATTTTTAAGATCTATTTTTTTAACATTGTCATTTAATATTTTTTTTTGTCCATATATGAAGATGTCTCTGGTTACCAGCTCAATTTGCAAAAGTATAAGGTGTTGTGTTCTTTAGTAGAAATGTGATTCGAGATCTTTTGAGGTAAATACTTGTCAATATTGCACTTGGCACCGGTAAATACTTTGTACTTCCATCATTGATAGGGAAGAGTAAGAAAGGCCTCTACAAGTTTACTAGTAGAAAGAGGATCGACATTTCCTTAAGGGAAGAAACTAATCTTTTTGTTAGAGCTAAAACGGTTTGGAAGCAACCAATTATAACCGTAAATGTTGCTGAACCAATGAGACTCCTTGCAACTATGGAATGGTTGTTGAGTTATGTTTTTATGATGTCTTTTCAATGGTTTCTAAAGTGGTCATAACTTTTTTTTCTTCTGCAAGTAGTTAAACTAATCTACCAAAATTGACATTTGAGATAATCAAATCTAAAACATTAAGTTAGAGCATACTCTAAGAATCCAAGTTAATACTATTAAGTCAACTTAATTCAGAACTTGAAAAAGTTACGCATTATTCTTGCTAAATTTAGGTATTATAATGTAGAATTTTCTATGAAAGAGACTAGTATTATTGCCCATTGTCTTGTTAAATCAGTCACTTACAATATTAATTTTGAGTACTCTAATGTTTCAACGTGTATTAAACATCTGTTTGTTTTAATGAAATGAATTATATTTATAAAAAAAGTAGAGGGTAAAACAATACTTGAAAAACTATTTTTTCTAACTATACATGAGTAAAATGGTCTTGTTTTTTCAATATTGAATTAATAAATTGTATTTTATCTCATTTGATTTAATGATGTGATTTATTAATCGAATAGTGAAAACTAATCAATACATGATGTAAAATTTGTCTTACTTATGTATACTAGAAGCTAAGACCTAAAAAGCACGAGTTAATAGTCTTTTGGGTTCTGAATGTGTAAACGAATAGTCACAATAATCTTTAGATGTATTGAAATTTCAAAATAGTTTTGATTGTACACTTTCTTAATCAAAATAGTCTTTCGTATTAAAATGTTATGTTAATATTATCATATCAATTTCTCTATATATTTATTTATTTATTTATTATCATATCAATCTTTATAAATATTTATTTATTATGATATAGTAAGTCTTCGTAGAAAAAGAATCATTATGATAATTGACTTGTTCGAGAAAAAAAATATTATGAACATTGAAGGACCATTTTTAATTATTTTCACTAACATAATACACTGAAAATTTTGATAATTAAGGTACCACGTTCATAGAAAAACACAAAATAGTCTTTCACAGAATAATAACAAGAGTGAAACGAATTACATTAACACTGCCTCCGCCGCACAAGGCGGAACGTAAGTAAACGCCGGTGACCGGAATAGTTGTAATCACATCCTTTCTTACACTCTCATAGAGCACCATTGAAATTTTCACAATAGAAACCAATTCAATCCTTTCACAATCCAACCAACTATAAAACCCAATTTTCACCCTTCAAATTTTCTTCCAAAACCCTCAAAATTCAGAATAAGTAAAAGGGTCAATCCATTTTCTATCACAGTGTAAAGAAAATCACTTTGGGTCTCTTAAAGTTTCAATTTTTAAGCAATATTTTTAGCTTTCACTTATTGATTCTGCTACCCTTTTGCATTTATGTATTGTATCTATTGATGTGTAGTTGAATGGATGCAAGAAAACTAATACCCCTTTTAAGGGCTTGTGTGAATTCCAAGTCATTGAAGCAAGGGAAAGTCATACATCAAAAAGTTGTAACTTTTGGTTTGCAAAATGATGTTTATTTGTGCAAGAATTTGATTAGTTTATATGTTTCTTGCAATTTGTTTGATTATGCAAAGAATGTTTTCGATGCCGTCGAAAACCCTTTTGAGATATCTTTATGGAATGGTCTTATGGCAGGTTATACTAGGAGCTATATGTATGTTGAAGCTCTAGGGCTTTTTGATAAGTTGATGTGTTATCCTTATTTGAAACCTGATAGTTATACTTACCCTAGTGTTCTTAAAGCCTGTGGCGGGCTTTGTAGAGTTGTGTTGGGACAAATGATTCATACGTGTTTGGTAAAAGAGGGTTTAATGGTGGACATTGTAGTTGGAAGCTCTCTTGTAGGTATGTATGCGAAATGTAATGAGTTTGAGTGTGCTGTAAAGTTGTTTGATGAAATGCCTGATAAGGATGTGGCGTGTTGGAATACGGTGATTTCTTGTTATTACCAAAGCAGGAAATTTGAAGAAGCTTTACGATACTTTAGTATGATGAGAAGATTTGGATTTGAGCCTGATTCAGTTACTATCACAACTGCTATTTCGTCGTGTGCTAGGCTTTTGGATTTGGATAGGGGGAGGGAAATTCATAAGGAGTTGGTTAATAGTGGGTTTCGGATGGATAGTTTTGTTAGCGCTGCTCTTGTTGACATGTATGGAAAAAGTGGTCAGTTAGAAATGGCTATAGAGGTTTTTGAGCATATGCCTAATAAGACTGTTGTTGCTTGGAATTCCATGATAAATGGATATGGTTTCAAAGGTGACTGCTTTTCATGCATTCAACTTTTCAAGAGGATGTACAGTGAAGGAGTCAAGCCAACTTTGACTACTTTGACCAGTATATTAATGGCTTGTTCACAATCAGCGCGACTATTAGAAGGAAAGTTTGTTCATGGATATATAACACGCAACAGAATACAGCCTGATATTTTTCTTAATAGCTCACTCATGGATCTGTACTTCAAATGTGGAAAGGTTGAGTCAGCTGAAACTATCTTTAAATTGATGCCAAAGATGACGACAGTTTCTTGGAATGTTATGATTTCTGGATATGTAACTGAAGGGAAACTTTTTGATGCCCTTCGCCTCTTCGGTGAAATGAGACAATCATTTGTTGAACCAGATGCTATTACTTTCACCAGTGTTTTAGCAGCTTGTTCGCAACTAGCAGCATTAGAGAAGGGTAGAGAAATTCACAATCTGATTGTTGAGAGAAATTTGGGAAACAATGAGGTGGTTATGGGGGCTCTCCTTGATATGTATGCAAAGTGTGGTGCTGTAGAGGAAGCATTTGGTGTTTTCAAATGTTTGCCAGAAAGAGATCTGGTGTCCTGGACTTCCATGATTACTGCTTATGGGTCTCATGGTCGGGTCTATGAAGCTTTGGAGCTTTTTGCTGAAATGCTGCAGTCTAATGTGAAACCCGATAGAGTTACTTTTCTTGCCATATTGTCTGCTTGTAGCCATGCTGGATTGGTTGATGATGGATTACATCATTTCAATCAAATGATCAATGTTTATGGTATCATACCTAGAGTTGAACATTATTCATGCTTGATTACTCTACTTGGACGTGCTGGAAGATTGCATGAAGCGTATGAGATTCTACAAAGCAACCCTGAAATCAGTGACGATTTTCAGCTGTTAAGCACCTTATTTTCTGCATGCCGTTTACACAAAAATCTTGCTTTAGGGGTTGAAATTGCAGAAAAACTTATTGATAAGGATCCTGATGATTCATCAACCTATATTATCTTATCGAATATGTATGCTTCTTTTGGTAAATGGGATGAGGTACGGATGGTCAGATCAAAGATGAAAGATCTTGGATTAAAGAAGAATCCGGGGTGTAGTTGGATTGAGATTAACGAGAAAATCGTGCCTTTTTTTGTTGAAGACAATTCACACTATCATCTAGAAGGGATTAGTAACTTCCTTTCATATCTCACTAGTCACATGGAAGACGAGTGTAAACCAATTTATATGTCAGTTTGATGTTGGAGCAAAACAATTTTACTATCTCAAATTAGCAAAGCAGGATAAGCTTAGAAGATGGACAGGGTGAGGATCCTGAGACAGTGATCTTTGGTGTGTTCAACTGCTCTTTTAATTTAACTTATCAAAATCCAAAATGGCTCACAAAATCACAAAGAAACTGACTTTTCTTTGTTTGATTACAGATTTCACCAAGGGTTACCAACTCAATGGATAATTGGAGCTATCATTCATAACATGTGGAAGAAAATGCGCTTTATGCATAATGCCCATTCATCATATACAAACTTGTTTTTTTAAAAAAGCAGGTGCGTCTACACATAGAAATACATACATACACGCACATGACGTAGTCGTAGAACTTTCTCTCAATCTATATCGTCTATCAATCAATTTACTAAAGGAAAATAGGTTGAACCATAGCAGTAGAGTTCTGTACATAACAACTTAAATTTGTGACCAATGTACCTAGATGAGTTATACAGCAAAGAAAATGACCAGTAACTTGATCCATATGGTATCTGATCAATAATAGTTGGCTCTTTGAGGTATCTTTTTTTGAATTTGATATCATATTACCTTCCCCCAGCATGTTAAATGTACTTGTTTGACTTAAATATTGTAGGCATATTTACAGTATGACATATCTGAGAATTATGAAATGGCCATGGTACTAATGTAGTAGGCACTATAATCTCGCTATTGTTCTTGATATTTGTTTTTTTTCTTGAAGAACATTTTATTCAAAGTAGCAGATATATTGCCCGTCCTCTCAACTCAATTGATTCTTCTTTCTGATAGTACTAATGCTCAAATGAGGAGGATCTTGAAGGAATAGAAGTTATATCTATGTCTGCCAGACACTAATCAATAGCTTCATAGGGAAACAACAGTGTGTCATAGAATCCAACAGTACTAAGCATCCACCCAAGCAGGTATATAGTAACACAAACAAAACATACCATAATTAAGTCCAAAATTTTCAGATAAACACAACACACCATAACATGAGAAGTGGTTGCAGTATTCATGCTATGCTCTATTGGAACTCTCCTCATCATTAGTTTCTGTTTTCTTTTTCCCTTCCCCTCTTCCGGGTATGGCTTGATATGCACACATGTTCGTTCTGGTTCTGATTCTTTTGACCATACAGCCTATTCTGTTCTCTGACTGGGAAGCTATTGGTCATGGAACTGCTGCTAGTGAGCCATCAAGATTTACTAGACACAAATCTAGATTCATTACAGCTGTGGCTAATGGAGATGCAGAGTTTGAATCAATGATGAATGATATAATTTTGACGTGGTAGAACTCAGAAGAAGTAAAGATGAGATAGACGCTGCAGCATGATTTTGATTACCTGTAGAACTTGATTTTAGTGGGTTGTCATTTGGATTACTTTTTTTGTTGACATAAGTCATTTTGATTACTTTTAGAACTGTAATTAATAGTTAGTTATATTGGGTTTTGATTTTTTAATGTCAGTGAAAGAACAAATGACCAAAATTACTTATAATTATCAAAGTATGATTCCCTTTCAATTGTGTTTTTTTGTTTCCTTCCTATTTTTGAGTATTTATGCATACTGTTTTTAAGTTTTTACACTAGCTGCTATCTTGCTATCCGCTATAGCAGCTTTTGGGGTCCGGCGCGAATCGCTATTTGATATGAACAACATAGGCAGATATATTTCATAAATGGTAGAATTTCCTGCAAATTATTAACTCAAAATTTGATTTCTAGATATAAATTTTTGTTATATCAATTTCTGAGTTATTTTTGGGGTAGACATTTATATTTATTTATAATGTTATACATATGTATGAAAGAAAAATATCATGCAAAAGTTCAAACTTTATCACTTTTTGAAACCCGAGTTATACTTTCAAACAAATTTTGACAGTATAATCATGGTAGAGTTCATATTCTCCTCAGCCTTTTTTTTCCTCGGTTCTTTAAATGTTCTTTCCATTTGTGGCAATTCTATTCATGACACTATCATCATATAGTAATTGTAAGCAACTCCTTTAGTTGGGACTCATATTTTAGTTCGTCATATTATGAGAGTCCAATTCATTCCGCTAAACTCAACCTATGGTCTATTCTTTCAACATGTGGAAGTGTCTTCAATGAAATGTATTTTTTGAAAGAAAAAAAGTGGGAACCAGCGAGAAGTCAAACCATTAAATAAGAACATTGTATTTTACTGTTATAAACTTTGAAGTGAGAATAATAAAATAAAAATGCAGGATCTATGCAATACTTCCTCTGATCAGATGTAGTTCAATGTTTGAAAGAGATAAAAAAATATATATTATTAAGTTAAATATAGATGGGTTGTTCCCTTGAGCTTAGCTCGGTTGATAAGGACAATGCATAATATATGTAAGGTCCGGATTCAAATTTTGGACACCGCAAAAAAAAATATAGATGGGTTAAATATGTTTTTGGTCCCTATAAATATACCAACTTTTCGTTTTGTCTCTCTAAAATTTTCCTTCAACTTTTAGTCCCAAAAAGTTTTCCATCTTCACTTTTGGTCCTTATTTTAAAGTAAATTCATATGTAGAATTCTTATTTTTGAATAAAATTTTGCAGAAAAATTCATAATATTATAAGAATATCTCCTAAAAAAATTAGAATTTTTTAACAAAACATGAATTTAATATGAATTTTTATATTTTTGACGGTTAAAAATTCATATTTAATTTATCTTTTGTTTAAAAATTCTATTTTTTTTGGGAAATATTTTTACAATATTCTACACATTTCTGCACAATTTCATTAAAAAAAAAGGGTTAATTAAGTTTTTAGTCCTTATAAATATTCACAGTTTTGTTTTTAGTCCCTAAAAAATAAAATCACACTTTTTAGTCCTTGTGACATTTTCCTTAAGCATTTTAGGGACTAAAAATGCTGATGGAAAAATTTTATAGGGACTAAAAATGCTTATGGAAAATTTTATAGGGACTAAAAATGTTGATGAAAAATTTTATAGGGACTAAAAAGTGTGATTTTATTTTGTAGGGACTAAAAACAAAATTCAGAATATTTATAGGGACTATTTACTTAATTAACCCAAAAAAAAATACTAAAATTAACTTAAAAATAGGGACCAAAAGTAGTGATTAAAAATTTTATAGGGACAAAAAGGTTGAAGGAAAATTTAGAGGGACTAAAACGAAAATGTGGTATATTTATAGACATAAAAACATATTTGTTATATAGTTTTTTTCTTTAACTTGACTGAAGCCAATGTTTATATAGTTGTTAGATCATAAGTTAAAATTTAACGGAACCAAACATTACACAGTAAATGAATCAAAAAAATTCATAGAAATATTTTGTTGAATGTTTTAATTTTTTTATTATATTAAATGTGATA
>Ga0228710_1000075_pt1 | contig 77087 bp, 32 predicted proteins | sample MedpolnodulmetaG_FD_177995 | JGI IMG/M metagenome (GOLD analysis project Ga0228710, IMG submission 177995) | Root nodule microbial communities from Medicago polymorpha collected in Santa Monica, California, United States - pink nodules | ecosystem: Host-associated > Plants > Roots > Nodule...
AACATTACTATAAATATAATAAAGATTGCCATATATTTATTCAATAATAAAAGTCATGATACATAAAATAAGTTCAACATAAAATAAGTTCAACATAAACTATTGGCCTCTAGGGCTTACACCAACAGTTTCCTCGGTGGCTTTGAGCGGTAACATGTATAATGGTAATTGCATTCCTTCTGATACTTCGTTGTTGGATAATTTTATGGTTTCTCCTACATTCAGACGCTTTAAGAGTATTATTCATGTTTGGTGGAAGCCACCTACATCTAATTGGGTCAAGGCTAATACTGATGGCTCGGTTCTTGATCACCGTGCTTCTTGTGGGGATATCTTCCGTGATCACAGAGGTACTTTTATTGGTTGTTTTGCGAGTAATTTAGGTACTATTTCGGTGTTTGAAGCAAAATTGAATGGTGTGCTTACAACTATGGAGTTTGCGGCTAGGAACAATTGGTGTAGTCTTTGGCTTAAGTCTGATTCTACAAGCGCAGTTCAAGCTTTTAAAAACTCAGATATTATTCCTTTTTGTTTGAGGGATCGTTGGCATGATTGTCTTCATCTTGACATTCTAATTTGTTCTCATATTTTCCGTGAGGGTAATTGTTGTGTGGATAAATTAGTTGTTCACGGTCACACGATCACAGCCTCACAAGCATCATTTGGTTGAGCAGTCTTTGTTGGCAGACTTTGTTAGGGACCGGAACATATTGCCAAATTATCGTTTTCTATAGTCTGTTGTTTTATGTTTTCTTTCTTTTTCTGCTTTTTTTGCATTTCTGAGGGTTTTGGTTTGGTCCCTCCCTCATATATATATATTTTTTTTTTTTTTTATATATATATATATATATATATATATATATATATATATATATATATATATATATATATTGAGTATGTTGGATAGGATATGGGTTTCAACGAGGTGTCAACCTAATTGGGATGTCCTTGTTTATCCCTGATTCAGTCCTACATTTGGCTTAAAAATAATTCCTTAATGCTTTTATGTACTTAGAACATAAACTCTAATTATGTTTTCACCTTTCAATTCTACATTTCATTTCATAATTAATTTGCAATTCTCTCGATATTACATTGTTAATTGACGGAGCCCTTACAATTCTACCGAAATAGTAAAAAGAGAGTATCGTAATAGGGAGTTGTTTAACTTAATTAACTTTTTAGAAGATGATTAGAAGAAAGTTCAGTTGTAAAGATTGGATTTTTAACGGTTTAAAATAATAATAATAAAAAACGTCTTGGGATTATTAGTTCATTATAATAACAAACCCTAAACCTAAACTTTATATTCGACCTACTTTCTAAAAACAAGTTTCTCTTAAGCGTATCAAAGCTTCTTTCGAAGTCAGTGAGTGTGTTCCTCTAGCAACCACGCCTATTCTTGGTTGATTGCTATTAGAATCCTTGAAGAACGAAACTTTATTTGTCTAAAGGTTTGCTAGACCATTCTCATGTTTCGCAACCCTTGTCTAATTTCACTTGTTCCAATATCAAAGCTCCGTTGTCGCATTATGAATTGATATTTGTGATGATGAATTAACAAATACTAACCCTCCGCTGTCGCATTATGAGTTTGGTATTTGTTAATTCATTATAAAAACGGTGAAATTAGATTAGAAAGTAAATTTATATAAAATTAGGGTTATGTCATTAGACTTATCCAACAATCCCAAGACAAGGAGAGTCTACTCACTCGTGTTCATCATAGACATAGAAGAGAAGAAGAAGAACATAAAGTAAATAACAAGAAAATAAAGAAAGAACTTTTATTAAGAAAGACAATTGTCACTATTGAATTCCAAGAACAAAAGATGAATTGTTGTGATAGCTAGCTACTCTATTTATAGTTTACAATGACTTAAGCCCTAAGAAATACATCACTAGAATGTTCCACAAGAAACCACGGGCTTTTAGGTCAGAAATAACTAATAGGTAGCTTGTTCGGAAAGCAAAAAGCAACAAAAGAGGCTTTTGGGGGTTGGCACGGACCGTGTCAAGCTTCTGACTTGGGAAAATATATTTTTGTCTTCAATCTTCGTATTTTCAGCCTAAATCAGCTCCAAATCCTCTTTCTTTTGCTCCAAGACTCAATCTTTCAATTATTTGTTCCTGAAATATAATAACTTGCAATTGAAGTAAAATAGTTCTAAAAAGGAAATAATATTAAATAAAATAAACTCAAATCTAAATAAAACGGACTCAAATATTATATTAAAAACACTAATTATTGACTCATCATCTATCTCAATAACAAGCATTTCCATTTGTGATATAGTAATTTGTTCTTCTAATTTTCTACTATAATTTTCTTTCGAAATGAAACCTGCACAAGCGTATATATTTTATTTTTTTGTATTTTTTTCCTTCTAATAAGGCAAACTGTTTGTGTGGACTTTGTTCCTTGAACTTGGGCCACTTTTGATTTTTTCTTCGGTGCACTCTGAAAAATGCAGAAGAATTATAAGCAAAAAAAGGTTTAAATTTTAAAGGCTGTTTATAAAATTCAATTGTTTCATCAAGTCTTTGATTGTTTTTCTTGACAAAGAAAGATTTGTTTAAAAAAAAAGGTGGTTTACTAAAAGAAAATAAAAAATAGCTCCGTCTAGAATAAGAAGCTAATCTTATAGAGATGTGTAACCCGTTTTTCACCCTTGCACTTCCAATTGAACCCGTTTTTCAAAGGACAGCTAACAGATTACTTGAACGTATTTTTAAAATAAGATGAGTTTTATTACTTATGCAGAAAGCAAAGTTGGAGATGATGAGTAGTGTTTTACGTATTCTCAAGTTAGTTGGAGCAATCTCTGTTCTGTTGCAGTTGAACCTTCATTATTGTGGAGCTGTAGCTGATGCAAAACATGCTGGTTCTGTTTCTGTTTCTGGTGGTTGTATAGAGAAGGAGAGACATGCTCTTCTTGAGTTGAAGGCAAGCCTTGTGTTGCATGACACTACCCTTTTGTCTACTTGGGATAGTAAGAGTGATAGTTGCTGTGCATGGGAAGGAATCGGTTGTCGCAATCATACTGGTCATGTTGAAATGCTTGATCTAAATGGTCGTCAGTTTGGTTCTTTTCCCGCACAGATCAACGCATCACTGATAGAGCTGCGGAGTTTAAAGTATTTAGACCTCAGTTGGAATGTGTGGTCAAATATTAACTTTTCAAAATTAGTTGGTTCTCTAAGAACCTTGAGATTCCTTGACCTCCAAGTTTCATACTCAGGCGGAAGAATTCCAAATGATCTTGCTCGTCTTTCACACTTGCAATATCTTGATCTTTCAATGAACATGCTGGAGGGCAAAATCCCTCATCATTTTGGAAATCTCTCTCATTTGCAACATCTCAATCTCATGTCGAATGGGTTGAGTGGAACAATTCCTCAGATAATTCAATCTCTATCATTTACAGTTCCTTGGCCTTAGTTAGAATAATCTTGTTGGAACCATTCCTCATCTACTTGGAAACCTTTCAAATATTTTACAGCAACTTCGCCTTGGAAACAATGAAGGACTCAAAGTTGATGACATGGATAATCATGTTGGAGGTGAGTGGTTTTCTAATCTCAATATTATTAAGCTGCAAGTGATTGGTAAGCTTCCAATATTTTTAACCCATCTTGACTTGAGTTATGTACAAAATCTCAATTCATCTTATGTTTGGCTGCAAGTGATTGGTAAGCTTCCAAAAGTACATGATTTGGAGCTATCTCATTGTCATCTTTCAGATCTTTACCTTCATTCTTTGTCCCATTCACTATTGAACTTTTCTACTTCTCTTGGATACCTTGATCTTTCGTGGAATACCTTCTCGTCATCCGAAACATTTGAATGGGTGTTTAATACCACCTCAAACTTAATCAGGCTTGATCTTAGCAATAACATCTTCAAAGGCACCATTTCATATGATTTTTGTAACATCAGAAACCAACTTGAAATACTTGACTTGTCTGGTAATGAACTACAAGGTGGATTTCTAGAATCTGTTAGAGATATATGTACCTTACACTCATTGTCTCTTGATATTAACAAATTGAATGAAGATATTTCAACATTTCTCTCAAAATTGTCTGGTTGTGCAAGATATTCACAGCGATATTTGAGTTTAAGTCAAAACAAAATTACTGGAACATTACCAAACCTTTCAACATTCCCATCTCTAATAGACATCAACCTTTATTATAATCGGTTAAGTGGGAAGATTCCTGATGGTAACAAATTTCTTCCATCTAAATTCGAGTCTGAGATTTGGCTCCAACTCTTTAGAAGGTGGAATTCCAAACTCATTTGGTAATCTATGTTCATTAAGGTCACTAGATCTGTCAGGTAACAAGTTGAGTGAAGATCTTTCAATGATAATCCATAATTTATCTGTTGGATGTCCAAAGTACTCGCTGCAAGATTTACTTTTAAGTAGGAACCAAATTTTTGGCACGGTACCTAACATGACAGGTTTCTCATCTTTAGAAAATTTGTTTCTATCTTGCAATCTATTAAATGGGAAAATATCAAAAAATTCTACATTCCCCTATAAGTTAGAGAGTTTGTACTTGGGTTCCAATAATTTAGAAGGTGTAATCACTGACTCTCATTTTGGCAACATGTCCATGTTAAAAAATTTAGGTTTGAGTTCCAATTCAGTGAAAATTGGGTGCCACCTAATCAATTGTCTACCCTATCTTTAAGGTCTTGAATTGTAGGGCCTAGTTTTCCAAAATGGCTGAAGAGTCAAAAACATCTTGAAGAGTTGGATATTTCTGATGCTGGAATATCAGATGCAGTTCCAGCGTGGTTTTGGACTCAAATAACAAAGAGAATTCAAGGTTAACAAATATTTCATACAACAATCTCACAGGCACGATTCCAATTTTACCGATGATATTTTCTGAAGGTTGTCAAGTAATTATTGATTCAAATCAATTTCAAGGTTCAATCCCTCCGTTTTTTCAAACTGCATCGTTGCTGCAGCTGTCAAAGAACAGGTTTTCAGAAACTCACTTGTTCTTATGTACTAACACAACGGTTGATAGATTGTCCAAATTGGATCTATCAATGAATCAATTATCAAGGCAACTCCCTGATTGTTGGAGTCATTTAAAAGCATTGGAATTTCTAGATTTGAGTGAGCGACAACACTTTGTCTGGTGAAGTACCATCCTCAATCGGATCATTACTTAAACTTAAGGTGTTGATATTGCGGAACAATAATTTAACTGGGATGTTGCCTTTTTCCTTGAAAAATTGCACAAAACTGATCATGCTAGATCTTGGAGATAATATATTCTCAGGCTTAATACCAGATTGGTTAGGACAACAATTGCAAATGTTAAGCTTACGAAAGAATCAAATCTATGGAAGTCTTCCTCAGAGTCTTTGTTTCTTAACAAACATTCAGTTGTTAGATCTCTCAGAAAACAATTTATCGGGACGAATTTTCAAATGCTTGGGGAATTTTTCTGCAATATCTCAAAAGGCTTCTTCAACTAGATCTATTGGGACCAATACCTTAACTTTACGATACAGTAATGGAAATGCAATTTTCAATGCGGATAAAGATTATGACTTGATTCCGTTATTGATGTGGAAAGGTGCAGAACGGCTGTTCAAGAATAATAAGCTCATTTTGAGGAGTATTGATCTTTCAGGCAATCAATTCACAGGAGACATTCCAGAAGAAATAGGAAACTTGATAGAATTGGTGTCATTGAATTTATCAAGCAACATTTTGACTGGAGAAATTGCTTCAGAGACTGGAAGGTTAACATCACTTGAATTTCTTGACTTGTCAAGAAACCATTTATCTGGTTTAATTCCTCCTTCTCTAGCTCAAATTGATCATCTTTCCATGTTGAATCTGTCTGATAATAACCTGTCTTGTAAAATTGCAACTGGCACACAGTTACAGAGTTTCGATGCGTTAAGTTACGAAGGAAATGCTGACCTTTGTGGAAAACCACTTGACAAAAAATGTCCAGGAGATGAAGAAGTTGCACATCAGAAACCGGAAACACATGAAGGAAATAGTCAAGAAGATAGAGAACCAATTTATTTCAGTGTAGCATTGGGATTTATCACAGGATTTTTTGGACTCGAGGGATCATTCTTACTCATCCGGAATTGGAGACATGCATATGTTTTGTTCTTGAACAACATAATTGACACAGTGTATGTGTTTATGGTGCTGAGTGCAAATAAATTTCAACCGTGGCTTAAAGTCTTGCTGGTAATCTTTCCTTTTCCCTCTTCCAGTCTTGCATTCATATATTTCAGTTAGAAGCCAATATCATCATGATGTCAATTTGTTTTTAGTTTTTTTGTTAAATAAGTTAAGCCTGAGCTTAAAAATAAATGTTCGGTCAGAATTATAGACCCGCTTTGATATATTTTGTTTCTATAAAAATTATTTGTGTGCAATTATTTAAATGTATTGATGATTAAAGACTTGAACCATTTTACTCAGAAAATTCAAATTTCAAAAGAATAAAGAAAATTCGTGTTTTATGAAGACATATGAATAGCGTACATATGGCGTTACCTTTCATATTATTTTCAAGATCAAACATATATTTTATTTAATTTATTTCTCTATTTATTTCATTTCACTCAAACATGTCCTTTGATCACTTTGCAATTTCCACAGGAAAAGTTTGTTTACGCATCTCAAATTGAGCAATTTGCAACTTTGTTGAAGAAAGGTTGCAGAACATGCTTCTCTGATCACATGGAAATAAAAGAGTTCAAAGTTCTCTGTTATGTATCAATATTTTCAATAATCAATTTGTAAAGCATATATGTTGTGACATTAATATTGTTATTCTGAATGACAAAAACAAGTTGTGTAATCTAGTTGTATGAATGCTATTTGAATAAGTGTGAGATTAATATTGCCAATATTGTATTGGAGGAAATAGTTGAGAAAAAAAAATAAGATTGTTGTGAACCACCATTTTATTGTGTTTCCTGACATGTACCAAAATTCTCTGCTACTTTATAAATCGAAGTTTATTTTTCTCTAACGTTGCGTGCTGCACACAACTTGCCCCTAGAGGAATACTTTTATAGCTCTTCATGAACTCATCATGCTCTGCCGAGGGATAATTGTACCGAAAAAAACCACATCAGAAGCATTCAGGATGAACGCTTCTTATATTATATTGGCAGTACATTTACTGTCGTAAAACTTAAAAATAAAAAAACATCTATTTTTGCATACGTTGCTTTTGCATGATCATCATGCAGGAGTATCAATAGTCATCATTGTATGCTCGAAAACTATAATGTTCTTTATGCGGACCATTGAACCAGAGATCAACTTCAAATCACTTCAGATACCGAATTAAGTCTCCTGAAACAAATTTCAAGAAATGTTTGCTCCCTTCAGGAACAACTCTCACTTCACCTTCTTCTATGTACACCAGTTGATCTACCGGTCATTCCCATGGTAACCTGCAAATTCCAGTCTTCCATGCTAACCATCTTGGTACTTTTCTAGTTTTTCAGGTGAAACTTTTCTTTCCACCTTCACATTGTATATTGCTTCCAAGGATTTATCTATACTTGTTGCTTTTATGTTAAAGCCTCGTAACGAAGAGTCACTCGAATTTTTGAAACTCCTTGAATCATTGTTGACAGGAGAATAGGTGAAGATTGATGTTATCAACAAGCCTGCCATGCCTGTTAACTTTTTATACTCAAATTTGCTTCAGTTATTAAATACCACAAATCTGCAAGATGTAAAGAAATTCAAAGACGTTATAAGTATACCAGCATAGAGAGTCAATCAATCAAAAGATCTCAAACATTGGATAAATATCAAATGGATTGTATTTTGACTCCACCAAATCAGCTTTAAATTAAATTAATTTGTAATAGGAGTTGTCCAATATTTAATAAACAATGATACTTGCAATTGTGTGACTCTTGAAATTCCGCATCCAACCTTCCAAATATAAGTTTCTATCTAAATGGCACAAGAAGAAAACAATTTTCCAACAGTTGTACTACTCCCTCCGTTTCAAAATGTGTGTCATTTTAGCGAAATAAAATTGTAGTAAAATGAATGTCATTCTCACTTTTCAATGTAATATTAATTACTTTTTTTTATCAATAGTACCCCTTAATTTTTACTATACACACTACTTCCAAAATACAACATTCTACTTTAATTTATAATGATGGGAAGTGCACCAATAGTTAACAAGGCTATTTTAGTAAAAGTGTCATGTTTATATACAACATTATTGCATTTCTTAACAACCTTAAACGACACTCATTTTGAAACAGAAGGAGTAAAAAAACTTGTGCATGTTGAACACAGACTTGTGAACCATCTTCATCAATCAAATCTATAGCTTTCTCAGGCAAAAACCTATAACTGCAGCGAATAAACATTATTATACGCCAGGAATCACTTTGAAAATACCAGATGAACATTTTTATTAACATAGATATTAATCAAACAGTTGTATCATTGTATGGTTTCATCTACGGTTGGTTCTGGTACTTTAACTGGCTACAATCGTCTTTCCAGAGCTTTGTTTTTTTTTAATGTGCTTCATGTATTCATGCAATGTTGTGGCTCCAACATTATCAGGAAGAATTTTCAAATGCTTGAAGAATTTTTCTGCAATGTCTGAAAATGTTTCATTAACAAACACCATAGACTTAACTTTATATGTATCAGTTGGACCTGCATCCGTCACCGCCTCTGGAGGCTATGATTTGGTTGCATTGTTGATGTGGAAAGGTGCCGAACGACTATTCAACAATAATAAGTTCATTTTGACAAGTATCGATTTTTCAAGCAATCAATTGACATGAACATTCCAGGAGAAATAGGAAACTTGATAGAATTGGTATCATTGAAATTATCAAGTAACAATTTGACTGGAGAAATTACTTCAAAGATTGGAAGGTTAGCATCACTTGAATTTCTTGACTTGTCAGGAAACCATTTCTCAGGCCTAATTCCTCCTTCTCTAGCTCAAATTGATCGTCTTTCCATATTGAATGTGTCGGACAACAATTTGTCTGGAAGAATTCCAATTGGCACGCAGTTACAGAGTTTCGATACATCAAGTTACAGAGAATTCCTATTTTATTTAAATTAAATGAAAAAAATCTCTATAGGCTGGTGGAGAAGGATCACTTCGTCCTCAAGGTAGTAATTCTATTTTTTATTTTTTTATAAATAAATAATCTTTTAGCAATATTCATATTTTGGTTCTATTCAGATTTACTAATGGTGTTTGCAATTCAAATCTTGGTTCTATTCAGATTGTGCGCCTAAATGTGATTATCGGTGCTCAAAAACTTCGTACACGGAGGCATGTTTAACCTATTGCAACCTCTGTTGTGCAAAGTGTTTGTGTGTTCCATCGGGAACATACGGTAACAAGGAAGAATGTCCATGCTATAATAACTGGAAAAATAAGAAAGGAGGACCCAAGTGCCCCTAATTTTGTATTGTTAAGCTCATGCTATATTGATGATGCATTTATCTTTGTCAATGCATTTATCTGCTATTTGAACATTAATAAAATTTATATTGCTATGTTTAAGTTGTTTATTCATAAGCTCGGACTTCATTTGAATATTTGAGAATGAAATTCTTCTAATTAACTCAAAGACTATATTTTGATTGTTTATTGTCTATTCTACAACCTGTGGTGGTCCTAAATTACATATAATCATAAATCATGAATTTTTAATATGTATTAAAAGTTATTGTACAAAAATAATAGAAAAGTGGCACCGACAGTTATAACATATTTACAATCTCTAACCCACTTGAATTGATCTTGTGGTGTTGGCTTATGACATTGAAATGTGTCCGTTCTTAAGATTTTAGGTTTGATTTTTCGTGGTGTCAATTGGGGGTGGTCATGTTTAATTTTTAAAAAAAAAAAAAAAAATTACAATTTCTATATATTCGGCAAAAAAAAAAGCATTAAAATTGAACCTAATATATAGAAATTACAAATATCTTTAATATATAATAATTACACGTATATTTTAAATAGAATTTTTTAGATAAACGAACGAGAGTGCACAAATAACATTACGAGGATTGACATCACGGGTCATTAATATAACATTATTTGTCTCGAGTCTCTTGACTATGCTGGCTATTTAATTCGATATTAAATTGTTGTTGATTTCATCCTTTAGGTAACTAGATATTTGGCCCGTGCGATTCACGGGTCATTAATATAAAAGGATAATACTATTTATCATGTTGATACAGCAATTACATATGATGGTTTCTCTTTTGGTCTCATATACGCTCTTTATTATGGAAAACAACACTGATGATCTTCCAAAGCCTTTAAAATCACAAAAGAACAACCATATTTCTTTGAATGCTTATATTGTTTTGAACTGTTTTTTAGTTCTCTAGTATCAAAAGTGATGATAGTATGGTATTACAAACCCAATAGTGTCCTCCTACACTAATATATGAACTCCCAAGTTCATTACATTAGCCGGAGGAAATGACTGATTGTAACTTGAAGGGTTTATGTAAAAGCTCTGTAGAAAATGTTCTTGTTGGCAAAACAATGATAGGTCGAGACCCTTAATTAGAGGAGAGTTAGGGGAAATGTATTGGCAAATAATAATCTTTAAAGGGGTTAGTAGGAGACTGTTCTAGACATTCCAAGGGTATCCATTGAGTAATAATCAAAGAAGTTAACCTAGTTTGAGTCGTATGACATTTGTGAACATGTTGTCTGGAGTTAAGTAAATCGTGTGCCCGGATAATGACAACATACACCGATTTCTGATAATTTTCTCAAAGTTTGGTTTCCACCTTTAACCCCTACTTTGATATAATTTTCTAAATTTCTGCCCTTTTTTTTGTTCTCCCCTTTAATATTGTTCACATTTATTTCAATTGTAATGTTTTTCCAACAACATCAATCAAAATATGTACAACCCAATTTGAATTAGTTCACCATTTAAAAGTTGCCTCCTCCCTTTGGATAGTGCAAACTGCAAGCATAGAGTGATGGATGATGTAGGTGGCACTAACAGTGTCAAGAATAGTGAGTGCATCAAATCAAATTTCAGTTTTTTCTTTTTTTATAGATGGATCCAATTTTATACTTACACATTAATCAAGTGTTTGAGGATTAAAAATTGATGATTGCTTGTACCAAAAAAAGAAAAAATTGATGATTGCTCTGGACTTGACTCTCTTTATAAAAAATGTTTCCCTTGTTTATTGCCAGAAATAAAAGATACAAACCACATTTAAAACTATGTTCAAATCATCTACATACACTAATATCATATGAAATAAACCTAATTCCCACTTCTTATTTGTAAACAAGATGTTCGATGACTAAATTTAGAATGAAAAAAATTATACTCACATATACTACTTCATTCAAAAAATAGTTAACTTTTAATTTTCTTCTACTTGGCTGGCCACCTAACAAAAAATGAGGGTTGGGCTACCTAGTGATTAGATTGTGAAGGAACCACTCCCATCATACAGAGTGGAAGGAGCGTCGCTCTGTTAAGACAACTCTCTGAGCCTCGATCCCAAACCCAAATTACTTTGGAATCGAATAACCACTCGGGATTCTCCTATCCAACGGTACCAATTGGCAACGTTGAATTTCCTTGCAAACTCATTGTCACTTTAGCCTTCCAACACTTTAATACCCCCGACTGGGTTATAGGCTCACGTTACCAAGCCCGGTATTTTAAGTACTTTCACCACTAATATATAAACAATGTCACGCTTTTTAATTGCAGCGATGTGGGACTTCTATTAGGCAGCCTTGGGATAGTTTGTTTTGCCATGTACGTAATTAAGACTTTGTCTAAAAAATATATAGCTCTATTTTTCCATTACATTATAGTACTAGTATACACTTCATCAGTGGCTGGTAGGGAGTAAATTTAAAAGGGTCAATCATGGTATGAAACCACAGACTTAATAGTTCCACTAGGTAGGCGCCAGTGAGGCAGGGACTCAAGTCATAACCAACGCGTTACGAAGAAAAATTAACACGACATAGTAAAATTGGTTGAAGCAACGGACATGTGGTTGGTCTTTTTAAAATTAGAGAAGATTGGAATTATGCATAAATAAGAAAAGGGTTTTTCTATCATGTGCAAATTTGCACATGTTAAGAAATTTAAAATAGTAAACTTTACATTGAAACTTGTACATTTTGTATTAAATATATCATTTTTTTAATAAATAATTGTTGTTTTTCAATAAATACTTACTATTTTTAGTTTCTTTAACATGTGCAATATTGTACATGTTAGACAAGAAAATAGTGATCAATAATAGGTATGAAGAAAATTGATGAAATTTTTTCACTTTTTTTTATACTCTCTTCTAGTTCTAGAGTAATGACTTAAGTCTTAGATATAGTCTTTTATTGTTTGGCGCCACCATAAGCTTCCAACTGATGAGAACCTTTGGTTGAGAGGCTGCACAGTGGATAGTGGTCTCTATTTGTGTTTTATGTTACACCTCTACAGAGACTTCCTCATTTGATTTTGAGCTGCCCTTTTGCTTTTGATCTTTGGCAATGGTTGGGCTCTAAGTTGCACTGTATGATTGATTTCTCGTCCCCAGTTGCCATTTTTTACTATGTTCCGACTCTTTCTAGCGGCTTTGGTGCATACTTTTCACATGATTTGGATGGCTAGAAACAATTTATGTTTTGGCAACGACAAAACTCATCTCCATGCGGAAAAATCTAAGATCGTTTCCTCGATGGCTTTGAGCGGTAACATTTATAATGGTAATTGCATTCCTTTGGATACTTCGTTGTTGGAAAATTTTATGGTTTCTCCTACATTCAGACACTTTAAGAGTATTATTCATGTTTGGTGGAAGCCGCCTACATCTAATTGATGAAGATGATATTGATGATGCTACAGAAAAGCTTTGTACATGTCCAGCTTCCCTTCCATTTGCGTAAATCCCTAACCCTAATTTGAAATCATGTAAAAAATGAAGAATTGGAGGAAATGGGTTTAAACCTAGGTTGATTCTAGCCTAAAGAAAAAGTGAGTGAAACACATTTGATTTGTACGATAAAGATATTATCTTGAGAAAGATAGATCATCTCACATTGACGACGGATTGATGAAGAAAGTGTTCCGTTGGTGAGGTGTTCACTGGAATCCATGGTGAAAGCCTTGTTGCATGTGAGACGGAAGGGGGTGGTACTTGCATATGCGCTCCGACGCCTAAGTCAGAAGGGGAACAAGGAGAATGTGAGGTTTTTGGATAGAATGGACTTACTATAGGCATAAGGGAGTGTCATGGGTTTGGAGCCTTACGGTGCATTATCGTGTCATTGGGTCTTTGCTAAGTGGATATGACATTTTGGCCGAACCAGAACGATATTGAACAAGGAAGCAAAATGGTCGAAAATGGCACGGTGGACTAGAGAGGGGGAGTTGGTTTGATTTTGGTGAAGGACACCTTGGTGCGGAGAGATGGATGAATCGGTGCATAGAGTGGAAATGTGGGTGAAATCGTTAGGGAGAAAGTGTGAGGGTTGAGTTCTGAGTTAAGATAGCCATAAATAAACCCACTTGGGTTGGCTTAGTGGTATTGGTTTGGGATCTAGGAGTATGCTCCTCCTCGAGGTCTCAGGTTCGATTCTCTCTGGTGCCAATTTAAGTGGGTTAATTTAGCTTCTTCAAAAAATAAAAAAGATAGCCATAAATAGGGATGATGTGAATGGTGAACACCCTAAATCGAATATAATTTATTAAATAATAAGAATAAATTTAAATAAAAGGTGTTACACATCTTCGTCGTTTATCATTTCATAAAACATTAATAATTTATAATTTTGCAGCAGAATTAATCCAACATGTCTCAATAATAAAAACAAGTGGGTCTTCAACATTAATTACAGAAGTAACATAAAGATCCAAAAGACTTTAACTCCGTGCAAAATAAAATGCATTGTTTAAACCCAAATCCTGGTGTTACAGATCAGAGCACATGTTATTCGTCTACATAAATTCTTTAAAATAAAATAACGACGGAAATAATTTCTCGTCACCACCTTCTAAGAGTCCCGCAACTAGAGCTCCTCGTCCTAAGTGTATGCACTCCACGAGCACATACATCACAAATACACAAACAACAAAGGGGTAAGAATATACATCATAACATTCAGCTGAAATACATGATTAATATATAAACAACAGTAACATCGTTAGTCACTATTTATAAGCATGTTCACAATACTTCAAAAAGTCATACATCATCAGTCACACATCATTATTACATTGATGTAATATTTTTGTCTATCAACCAAAAGTAAGTATTGAGTATCGTTTCCACAGAGATTAGTGTGATATCACAAATCGTTTAACATCAATTACCATTTTAAGTTAGGGTTTAATCGGTTTTTTGTTGTAAAAACTAATCAGACTAAAATGCGAGAATAAAAACGAGATTCGATAAGACGTATAACCTGTTAGGATTAGATTTCGTTGACCAAGCTTCACATATATCCTTACGATCACATATATGAATTCTAGCTCTTAATCATGGGCGGATTTACCGCTCGGTGAGCCTGGGCACGCGCCTGAGCTCTGTGGCGGATCTTCTCTTAGACCTATGGCATCCCCAATTATTCTATATATATGATATCTTGCATAATTACACAAGTTTCCCTCTATCTTGGTGGTTAGGAAGTACAATTTTCTTTTGCATGTCCCGTCTTCGAGTCCTAGTTCCTCTCATTTTTTTATTTCTATTATTTTTAATTTTATTAAAAGAACGTTCTTGAGGAGGAGTCGAACACGCACCCCTACACTGGATTCTAGCAAAAACTGATCACTAGACCAGTTAATGATCTCACGAATAGTTTGAAACAGCTAAAAAAGCAAGATCCGCCATTGCTCGAGCTCAACACGCACTTTTTTTGTGTCGCTACAAGAAATTTGACTTGTAGCGACAACCAAAATCCGTCACTATAGTTCAAATTTGACTTGTACTTTTATCAACAAAATGATGAGCCTCTTTTATTTTGATTTATGACTATTTATATATTATGTCACATGTAAATTTACAGTCAAAATTTTGCTCAGACTCAATAAAATTTCTAACACCGCCACTGCTCTTAATCAATATTATCACTCGACAACACCGTTTATGTCTAAACAATGTCGTGACTTCAATCCTATTTTTTAACCGTACACTTGCGGCCTATCAAGTTTTTATTTATAACGAGATACATTAATTATTCAATAAACTTAAAAAATCAATTATTTTTTATAATAAGGACCGGAAGAAGTAATTAATAAACGATGGAATAGTAAAAGTGGGAATAACTAGAAACCAAAAATGCATTTAAAACAAAAATGATTTATTTGAAGAACCCATGCCGAACACGATTCCCGTGCGAACCACGGGTATACTTCCCATTTGAGTGCAGTGAGTGTAATGACGAATTTACACTTACAAGCATCCAATCCAACACTCACACCAACATCTCTCTCATTCGTTACACACTCAGATCCTCTTTCTTTCTTTTTCTCCCTCAATTTTCGAATCAACCAATACAAAATTGAAAATTCCCCACTCACACACAAATCCCTATATTTTATACATTTTTTATTCCAAAAAAAATAAAACCTTCCTTCTCCATTTTCATTCCCAACTCAAACAAAACAAAAAATCTTCATCTTCATCTTCATCATTTTTATTTTTTTGAAATGGCACTATCACGATTATCATCATCATCTTCAACCATCAAATCAAATCTAATCAAACCAATCTCCACCATCTTCACTCTCAACCGTTCGATCTCCTCCGACACCACACTCTCAATCGAAACCTCCATCCCTTTCACCGCGCACAACTGCACTCCGCCTTCCACCACCGTCACCACAACCCCCAATGAACTCCTCAACTTCTTCCATACCATGTCCCTAATGCGCCGTATGGAAATCGCTGCGGATTCTCTTTACAAATCCAAACTCATCCGTGGTTTTTGCCATCTTTACGACGGCCAGGAAGCCGTCGCAGTCGGCATGGAAGGTAGTTACAATTAGTTGCTAGTTCGTTATATTAGTTAAAATATAGGGTGGCCTTGACGGAAGAGGCGGCCGTTCAGGGACCAATTTGATTAATTCTGTTGAAAATATATTTTTTGAATTAAAAGAGCGCAACTTTATTGATTCGTCGATGACACTAAAAAATCTTAGGAGCGGCCCTGTTAAATTAGTTGGTTATATTAGTTAAAATTTTATCGGACAGTTGTAAGTCTGGCGATGTTTTATGGAACAGAGTGTTAGGTGGTTAAGAACTGACACGAATAAAATCAGGGTAGCGAAGATGAGGATGTTGCATTGGATGTGTGGTAAGACTAGATGTGAAATAGTTAGAAATGAAAATATTAGAGAGAAAGTTGGGGTAGCATCTATAGTAGAAAAGATGGTAGAAAATAGGTTTAGGTGGTTTGGACGTGTAAAGAGAAGATTTGTAGATTCTATAGTAAGGAGAGTGGATCGTATGGAGGATAGTCAGATCACAAGAGGTAAATGAAGACTTGGAAAGACTAAGAGAAACTAGTAGGAAAGATTTAGAGATTAATGAGTTGGACTAAAATATGGTTTATGATAGAATACTTTGACGTAATTTGATCCATGTAGCTGACTCTACTTAGTGAAATAACGCTTGTTGTTGGTTATATTAGTTACTACTCCCTCCGTCCCAATTTAACTGAGCTAGTTGAGCTTTTCACATAGATTAAGAAAAATGTATAAATGAAAGAGAGAGAGAAATCATTTTGAGTGTCTTTGTCAAGTATTGGTGGATTCTTCTTTATCATAAATGTAAAGTAGAATATATTGAATTGGGAGTGGTGAAAATAGTATTAATTAGAGTTATAATTGAAAAAAAGTAATTAATGTTGTATTGAAAACTGAAATGGGTCAAGATTCCTGGGACAATATTTTTTTACAAACGGCTCAATTATTACGGGACGGAGGGAGTATAATCTATCAATTCCAAATTTCTTATGTCTCTCATTTCATTCTTATCAACAGCATCAACAACCAAAAAAGATTGTATTATCACTGCCTACCGTGATCACTGTACTTTCCTTGGCCGCGGTGGAACATTGTTGCAAGTCTATTCTGAACTTATGGGGAGAGTTGATGGGTGCTCTAAAGGGAAAGGTGGGTCCATGCATTTTTATAAGAAGGATTCTGGGTTTTTTGGTGGTCATGGGATTGTGGGTGCTCAGGTGCCACTTGGCTGTGGTTTGGCTTTTGGGCAGAAGTATTTGAAGAATGAGAGTGTTACTTTTGCGCTGTATGGTGATGGTGCTGCTAATCAAGGACAGCTTTTTGAAGCGCTTAATATTGCTGCTCTTTGGGATCTTCCTGCTATTTTGGTTTGTGAGAATAATCACTGTAAGTGAGTTTGTTTTTGTTGATTGTTTTTTGTTTGGTTGTTGAAGTTTGGTGATTTTGGAATTGGGTTTGGTTTACCATGGTGGTTAATTCGTGTTTTTGGGTTCGTGATTTTTTAGATGGAATGGGAACTGCTGAGTGGAGAGCTGCTAAAAGTCCTGCTTATTATAAGAGAGGAGATTATGTGCCTGGATTGAAGGTGAGTGTCAAGGTTTTATGGTTTGGTTTTGAATTTTGTTGGATTGTATATGTGTTTGTGTTTTTGTTTTGTTGTGTGTCCACTATGAAGCACTTATCCAGACATAGACACTGACTCGTTGACACCGGAAATAGTTTAAGAAAATAAAAGTGAGACTACATGAGTCAGTGTCGTGCATTGGCACGAGTCAGACATCAGACACACTTTCAATCTAATCTGAAGTGTCAGTGCTGCATAGTGTGTGTGTTTGTGTTTGTCTTCTTGGTGGAAGTGAATAGTTAGATTCTTTGAAATGGTTGACTTTTTGTTTGATGAAAGCAACTTAATCTAGTGCCTCCTACTTTGATGATAGTTTATTGTGGGACTTTTTGGTTGGAAGGGAAACATGGGTGGATTTGTATTAGTGCTGTTTACTAATAAGGGAACTTGGTCCGGTCCTGTTTGGATCAACAATTTAATTAAGTGATTATCATATAAATGTTTGAGTGTAAGTTTTTTAAGTTATTTCTGTAAGAAAAGATTAAATTAAGTCAAATTATTTCATGAGTTTGAGTTCATATGAAGTATAGGTTGTTCTCATAAGCTGTCCTGGAGAACTTATAGAAAAAATTTGAAAACAGTTATGGACATATCATAAGTTGTTTATGTCAGTAAATAAGCTCAAATAAGTCATTCCAAACAGAATCTTAGTTCAATGAACATACCAATATGGAAATGATATTTGAACTTATAAATGGAGGTTATGTATTGGGTACTCCCGTTTTGATTATTTTGTCTGATGAAAGGGATTTTACTCTATTGAATAAGCTTCTCAAAGCTTGATGACTTTGTGTTTCGTGTTGATAGAAGCAACGAGTTTCAATTTTCATTTTGTATATAATGAAGGGCTTTATACATATACTATTATTACTGTTACGGAGAAACCTTTTTCAAGACCTGGTGCTGCCAACTTTTTTTTTTTTTTTTTTTTTTATATAATAGCTTGCCAAAGGCCCGATGTTGCCAAACTTAATTAACTTGATGTATGGGAATAATGTTCCGAATTGTTCATTGTATGCTTACGCTTAGTTTAGTTTGCATTGGATACAAGTTCTTTGAGAATGTGGGCAAACAATGGTAAAACTATATTATTCCTATTTTTAAGAGCATGATACTCTCTACTCCTCATTTTATTTCAATAAGATTTGAGGCCTCTTTCTATTACTTTTAATTCAGACTCAAAAATGGTCAGTGACAAGGCTTAAAGATTCAAAAGGCTTAAAAATGGTCACTGACCATTTTTGACCAGATTTGAAGTGATCTGCAAAACCTAATTCAATAAGATTTGAGGCCTCTTTCAAAACTCAAATATCAAGTTGTCAGATCACTTCTAAGAGTCTGAATTAGGTTTTGATTTTTGAGTGCTGGCCATTTTTGTTGTTTTTGTATTGAATATTGATATTGATGTTTATGTGGACTTTTCTTTCATACTTCATTCTTATTATCATCATGCTTTGTTGTCTAAATATGTAGAACTATATTGCCTATAAGTGACCTGTTTTGGTTGGGTATACAAGTTATTTGCTACCATTATGTAAGTGTGTATTTCACGAGTAAGGGTATACATGTATGCATACCTTTATCCACAACTATATACATGTGTTTTCAAACAATGATTGTTAAAAAATTCTTAATGTATTTTAATATTTTTTCAGGTAGATGGCATGGATGTTCTTGCTGTGAAACAAGCTGTTAAATTTGCAAAGGAGCATGCTTTGCAGAATGGGCCCATTGTGAGTAATTTTTTTCTGTTATCAATACGGGAATTTGTTTCTTTAAATTAATTATTAGCAATTGAATATTTTAAGTTGCCCATTCATCTACTTGCTTGACAATTCTCATTTTAGTGCTGATTAAATCATCCATTTTTAATCTCTCAGATTTTGATTAATTTATGCATCGTAATATTTATTCCGTCCAGATTCTTGAAATGGACACTTACAGATACCATGGTCACTCTATGTCTGATCCTGGCAGCACATACCGAACACGTGATGAAATTTCTGGTGTGAGACAGGTTTGTCATGTTTCCCAGCATGTAAACTTTGTATTAGTTTAATAATTTGTACGAATTTGATTTAACTTTTTTTCTCTTGGCTAATATGATTGTTGTAGGAGCGTGATCCAATTGAGAGAGTAAAAAAGCTGTTATTGTCTCATGACATTGCTACCGAAAAGGAGCTAAAGGTGATTGCATCAAAGTGGAATTCATTCTTGATCCTTTAATTGTGAAATATTTAAATGTGCTAATTTCAGAACTGGTTATGCATGTCATACTATGATTTGTATCTTGATAACTGTGACTGAATCTAATCTTGCATTTTTTCCTGAAGATACTCCGTAAATAGAACGTACTTCGGCTTAGATATTCCCAAATATTAACAGTTAGTTACAGTTGAATATCAATACTTTGTTACTTAAAGTTCTTTGAAGAACAGGTGTGGCATATCTTAAATAGGAGTAAGTGTAGAAGGGAGAGGTGATTCAGATTTGTTAGTTTAGAAATACAGGGCAGTGCCTAAAACATTAATGTCACAGTTTTTGCGCTCAACTGAATAAATATATCTAACGTCTCAAGTCCCAACACACATTCACCTTTAAAGGAGGTGTATCATGTTATATAGAGTCTCAACCTCACGATTGAAAAACATGAACAAGCCCATTGTTGCATATTTGCAATGAACCCAACAGGTCTACAAGGTGAACGAAATTAACTCTGATGAGTTGAAACCTAGCTCCTCCACCGAGCTGAATCCAGCTCCAATGGGGGAACCCAATCCCACCCTCCTTCACTCACTCTAGTAATTTTGAACCTCTCAATTTATCATTTGTACGTTGATTTTGAACTTGTGTGCCGAGTTGTAAATATATCTTGTGATTTGTGAACTTGTCCATCAATTTTGAATTATGTTACTCTGTGTATTGTGGTCTCAATGGAACTTGGAGCTATGAACCTGTTTTAGTTTAGTTTATTGGCTGGCTTAGTGAGGATAAAGAGAAACTGTTAGATGGGAGAGGGGGAAATCATAATAGAATGGACAGGTGGCACTTTGGGGGAAGGGGGTTGAGAGTGAGAAATGAGGTGATGTAGTTATAAAGGGGGCATAGGAGGAGGGCATTGATGATTCGTTAGAGAAATTTGTTCGTTGAAAATTTACTTCTTGGTCTGATACATAGGGCAATCCAATTGAGTTTCCGACTGCCTAAAGATGATACACCTACATGTGTTTGAGAGAAGAAACAGATTCTTCCTCAGGAGAATAGAGTATAATAGTTTTAGCTTCATATTTCCATTTCTGTGGGGAGCTCTGCTCCAGTCACTGTTATCATTTCCCTTGCATTGTCCATGGCTATTTTCATAGTTTGTACGATGAAATGGACTATCTTGAAAATATAGAAGACAATATTTCATGATTTAATTTTCAATCATTTTTATTCTACAATTTGCCTATTGAGATTTTAGTTCTCTTCAAATGAAGTTTGAATAGTTCCTATTTTCCATCTTATCTTGCCAATGTCTTGGATACATACATATATGTATGCATGCATGTATAAAACATTTGATTCGATGTGATGCTAAAGATTTTGATTTTCTTTTCTTCTTTTAGGACACTGAAAAAGAAGTCAGAAAAGAAGTTGATGAAGCCATTGCTAAAGCAAAGGTAAGACACATGGCTATGCTGTTTATTCTCTTAGCTCCTACTTCTGTACTACATAGCTTATATATACACATATTTATTCACTGCATATAGTTTACAATCTTAAGAGTTCTTTGTTTTCTATTATGATTTCCAGGAGAGTCCAGTGCCAAAGCCATCTGATCTATTTACCAATGTATATGTTAAAGGATATGGGGTTGAGGTATTGATTTCATCCCTATTCATTATCCGTTGATTTAAATTTGAAGTAAAAAAAATTAAGTTTTGTATGCCAGATTTGATAATCTCTTGCTTTAAAGTTGAGGATACTATTGTTTTGTATGTTTGAGATTCTATTGGCTTAGAAATGTATAGGATAATGAATATAGTTGAATAGTTTGATTCCGTGTTATGATACAACTCAATGACAAGTTCATTGGTTTTTAAGATTACTTGGTGGTAGTAGTTAGTATGCTTTTACTCGACTCTTACTGTTGGTGCATCAATCTTCTTAATTGCAGGCATTTGGTGCTGACAGGAAAGAAGTGAGAGCTACTTTGCCATAAATAGGAAATTTAGTGGTACCAGATTGATCATGATGAATAAAAAGGTTCTTCTGCAGAACAAATCTGAGTCTATTGTTTGAGTTCTCTCGGCGTATATAGGAAATTTACCCTTGAATAGCAATGGGGGTGGAAATGCATACTTTTTGCCATGTAATTTTTTGGAGGATATAGGCTTTGGGCAAAGCATTACTGTGTTAGATGCACAATTTCGATGTTCTGCAAATTTGAGGAATTATTTGTGTACAAACTCCCCTTAATCTTGGTTAATAGGTGGCAAGTTGTTGCCATTAGTTTTGTTGATATTCACCATGTTGTGCTTCATTGAAACTATTTTTTGGGTACTATCCAAGAATTCATGTTTCTTTTGAAATATTTTCAAAATTTTAGTTACTGCAATTTGCTGATTGAATTCTTGGATATAGAGGGGCTTTTTATTGCTCGGTTTAATGATAATTTTACCGTCTCAACGCTTAGGACACTCGTTATTATTTTCCTTCTTATTTCCCGAAGCTAATCATGGCTTTGGGACGTGTATAATGATGATCAGTTGTGTTTCTCTTGCTGTCTTAAGATGTTCTTACCTGCCCCACTCAATTCACTCATTTTTCATATGTACAAACTTATACTCATTTTTTTACAGAATATTTGTTATATTATTGGTAGGACCACTTTTGAAAAATAATAATTTGGTAGTAGATCTTAAATATTTTGGGTCAGTCTAGAAAGATCCATTTTGCACCTAGTTTTGTACTTTGTGAACTAATAATTGGAGCATTGTTGTGAGAAAAATGCAAACCAGCAAACAATAAACTTTACACGATATGTATATTTATGTTTAATTTGTACATTCTTTAGGTCAATTATTTATAGTACCTTCAGAACAACAACCCTTTGGTCTCGACTTTTAACAATCCCTCCAGGCGTTATAGCTACAAAAGTTAAATGGATTAAAAGCATTTATTTACCAAGGACATTAATTTATATTAAAAACCACATGAAGTTCCAAAAAAGAAGAGACTTATCACAATATCCAGCATAATGGCTAATTGATAAGCCTTCCAATTTAAGCCAATCTCTTGGTTCACATAACGTGAAACCCAACTCTAACTCGATTTGGGTATTCAATCTCGTCGCTGAGATCATTTGACTTCTTAATGAACTCTGACTCAATTTGGGTATTCAATCTCGCCGCTGAGATCATTTGACTTCTTAACCTTGATAAAAATATGGTTTATTCAACAATTCATCGACATATTGTGAAAGTCTACTACCTCCTTCCACTAAACTAACTCAATTATTTATTTTTCTTCTCTTCTAAGCATATAAATAGTTATAAATGCTACTATGGTTTAGAATGTGATGCTGAACTTTTTATGTTCAAATAACCATTTTTTCAAAATTATTTACACCACTCACTCTCTTAATAAATCATTATAAACATTGAATTTCATCATTTCTACAGCCAAACTCTTCACCACATAATCTATAATGTCTTTATTTCTTTTTTGCTTCTTTTCTCATTGTTTGAAGACCAAGAAAATCTCAATGCTTCAAAGTTCAAACAAAGTGAAGTACACAACTACTCACTTTTGTTCTTTTCTGTCTTGTTTTTTTTATCCTTTCTGTCGTAACCTCCAGGCCACGTTGATTTGCCTTTATAGTACCAAACTCGAACAATGTAGCCAGCCACTTGTAACTTCATGACGGAAGCATTTGCACACACTCTTTTGGATTCGAGAGTACGTTAAGTATAAAATTGATTCGAAGAACACCATTTTGTTTACAAAATACTATGAAGTATTTAAAAAGTGGTCAATTCTATTTCGTACAAGTAAATTGTTAATTACCATTGCATTAATAAGTTTCATCCTATCTCATTTATTATAAATAAATGGTAAGATGTATTGATTCAAAGATAAAAACAGTTTATACATAAGTGTATATACCTTATATATTATTTGTAGGGTAAATAGTCATTTTTATCTTTGAATGTGTAATAAGTAGTCACATAGTCTTTTAATGTATAGAAATTGCAAAATACGCTATGATTATGCATTTTATTAGTTAAAATAGTTTTTAACGTTAAAATAATCTTTCAATGGTGTCACTAAACTTTTTGTTATAAAAACGGACATGACATAATTGTTTTTAATGGGAATTGATATGACATAAAGTAAATACTTATAGAAATTGATACGACAGTAAATAAAAATATTGAGGTACTTATTAACGGTAAAACTTTTAAGTCATGGTTCAATTAGTTCAACCATGATCGACTCATGAAGTAAAAGTAGAAACCAAACTATCCAAACTTTAGTTATACTGATATATCACATGTTCATGCTTTCTAAATTAGAAAGTAGAAATCAAGCTTTAAATTAAAGCAGTACATGGAAACATGAAATACACCAAACAAGCAAATGGAGTCATATGCGACATGCGTTATAGGTAGCAAACAATGAAATCATGTCTGCGTTTCACGGGTATTTTTGGACCGTCTGATGCATAGCTTCGATCACTATTGATGATTGTGTTGTGTTTGCATTTTCGAATCTTCTTTCTTAATGTGGGTCCAACTTTTACAGCTGCATGGACCACCTCTGAAAGAGACAGGGTCCACATTCTTATGATATTTTTTCGAATATTATATTCCCACGTGGCAGCATCTAATGTCCAACTCAGATGAAGACAAATCCACCGTAGATGACTCTGTAGACTGACCGTAAGCTATGTTGTGCCAACATTCAGAGTATCCAATGCATTCTCACACACTCAAGTGCATGTAATACACTCCCTCGTTCCAAAATAAACACTCACTCCTAGGAAAATAAAATTTCTCTAAATACCAATCCCTTTTAAACTATTAGATGTAATTTTTTTTTTAAAAAAAATATAACTATATCAGTACTAGAATTAATTTATATTAAAATATGAAAAATAATTTTTTTTTAAGAAATCAAAATGAATTATATAAACAACCAGTTATCCCTCCAACACAAGGTGTGCCGAAGTGAATAGTTTCAAAAATTACAACGAGAGTTCAAACAACATGAAAACAATAATTATGCACCACCCAAGCAAAGCAAAGAGTTTTGGCACCAATCATGAAACTGATAAGGGAAAGCTGTAAATTTTGCCTTATGTCACTAGAAGGAAAGAATTTTAATGTTTTCCAGAAACTTAAGAGTAGTACTTTCTTCGCCTCAAAAAATTCTATTGTTTCTTTCCTTCTAGAGAACCCAAGAAGTCGCAAACTAAATCAAGAACATGAAAAAATAAATATTCATTCCATTTCTTTTTAAATATTGTTTGAGGAAGAACGAATCTACTACTTCTTCTGATTGGATGCAACCGTCCCCATTATTGTTTATATTATATATGTTAAATATTTGATATTTTAATTATTCTATCCTCTTCCCTCAAAAAAAAATTATTCTATCCTCTTAAAATAATATATTGCCGCCACTAAATGGAAAGTTATACCATAAGAAGAGTTTTTCTTATGAATTTTACATAATCAAATGTGCAAATGCATTTGAAATGAAATTTTGAATATTTTTTTCTCAGAGAGAGATATATTTTTAGTGTAAAAAATGAACAAAATTCTAAAATACTTTTCAATGATAATGATGTTTAATATTTTATCTTTTACAGATTGCTTAAAAATTTGTATAAATATTTATTATATAATGTTGAGAATTGTCTCAAAATTGATTATTGAATGTTCCGCAGAAATAATGTCATGGTTTGGAGAAATCGGGGCACGATTTGGTCGGTTTGTGGAGTTTGTCTCGACAAAAATCATGGCACGAAGGAGAAAAATCATGGCACAATGGTAGAAAATCGAGGCAAGATTTTCTCGGGATCTGAGCACTATATAATGCTTCATTCTTCATGTTTTGAGTAGAGTTTCAAGAGAGAGAAACTTGGGAAATCAAAAAGATAACTTTAGGATTGAGTGTCTTTGGTGATGTTCTCTTGAAAGGTTGTCTTGGGTTGGGAAACATTTGTAAACACATTGGATGAGTGAAATCATATTGAGTCTATTGTTTTTGGGAAGAGATTGGGAAAATGGTAGAAATCAGGTTTTGTTCTTGAAGAGCTTGTTCAAGCTAATTTCTTGTAACTCTTTTATCTCTTTGTAAATAACTCATTCATAGTTGATTGGAGAGATCAATCTCTCTCCTAGAGTAGGTCATTTTGGGCCGAACTAGGTAAACATTTCTCGGTATGTTTCTCTTCTCTCTTTATCTTTTGCTTGTGGTTTTGTGCTTTACACTTGGTTCCTATATTAGATCTAGGTTTGTTATTGTTCTTGCTACTTGAGGTTACTTTGATATTGGTTACTACTTCCCTTTTGCTGCGCACTTTTAAATTTATTTGTGTGACTTTGAGTCTGAATTCAAAACAATTGATGCCCGCCGTGTGACAAAGAAGTGAATTGGTTGAGTGAGTACCATGTGTTTAAAGTGAGACATTGAGAAATTTACCAGAAATAATGATTTTGGGTTCTGGAACATCTTAACATAAGTATGAATCTTCTCCACATAAGTGGGATCGACCCCTTACAACTCTTCCATCTGGTATGAATCTTCTTCGCATTAACAAGGGAATAAAATGAACTCTTTTCTAAAAAAGAGTATAGAATTAGGTTTTGGGATCATGGTATCACATTAGTGGTATCAGAGAGCCCGATCTTTTCATAGCAGACAGAATGTGCTAGTTATTTACTATGTTTTCCTAGGTGTACTTTGCTAAATTAACATGTGTTGTTGTTTGATGTTATTGGATTTTGTTGTGTTCATGATTAGTTTGACTACTGATGTTCATATATTTTCCACACTGGACTTACTATAATCGATTGGCTTACCTGGTAATGCAGGTATGAGTTTTGAAAATCGTTCCTTATAAATTTTTTAAAAATAGCAAATTGGGAATTTTTCTAAAAATTCAACTTGGTCCCAATAAATTCAAAATTTACAAATTGCTTCCTATGTTTTTTTGCATATTGGTCCCTTATCATTTTGAAATTTCAAATTTAACCCATGTTTTTTGAATTATTATCCAAACAAAATAATTTAAAAAATAAAGAGAAATCAATTGAAGAATTTGAATATCCAAAAAATTTAAATTTCCCTAAAAATTTCAATTATGCCATGCAAACACACTATCAATTATATAAGTGATAGATGTGTTAATAACCCAAATGGACATTAAAATGCACCTTTTCTAGCTTCTTTCCATTTGTGTTTATCCTCTTCTATTAAACTCAATTTGTCTTTTGTTTTTTTTTCCTTTTTTATATACAGAAGAAACGACAATTAAAATTGAGACAAATAAATTGAAGAATCTAAATTTAAGTCTCGATCACATCGTCTGACCTAACAATTTTAACATTTTTATCATTTTAAACTTGTGTACTCTTTTCTTTTGTTCTTTGTCTACCAAGGCATTATGTGTGTTAGGATAATTAAACCTTACTTTTAAATTGAATAATAGTAAATCCTACTCTTTAAATTGAATAGTAGCAAATAAATCCCTCGTAAGTCGTAACCCTTCCCCCACTCCTTTCTTTGTACCCCGATTGTTTTTCTTAAGCAAGTGCTAATTATATTGGATTACCTACTATATCAACTTCCATGTGCAGTTAAATTTGTCACACTTTTCAATCCTTTTTAAATAACCATGTATTTTGTTTGCAGAGTTGGTAAGAGACAGTTTGTTCTGTTTGGTTTAAGAGCCAATTGTGAAAGGACGAGCTTCCTTTTTTTAATTAAACTACAAGATCAGCTTGTTCTAACTTTACATAGCCTTGGCTTATATTATAAGGTACAATTCACTGATTGCCAAACAAGGCATTGAAAAATTAAACTTATATTAATCATTAGCCACATTATTTTAAGTCAACTTGGGGGTTCTCCGGATCTCAAACACCACCCAATACCAATTTAGAATTTGTAATTATTAAAATTAATTATAATATAAGAATTTATTTCCTGTGCTTTATTATTATAATCACTGACACTCTTTCCATTTTCACAGGTATATTTTAAAAAATGTATGTATTATGTAATATATTTATGGGAAATGTTAACCTGTGTTCTTAGGGCATATGTTAAGGATTCCATTAATAGAAATTATGTATCGAAAATTGTGTTAATTTATTATTTAAAGTGATAGAAAATAATACTCCCTCCGTCCCGCAATAGATGACCTATTTGAAATTGTGCAATTTTGATCTAACTTACTTTGATCATATTTTTCTACTAATATACAAAGATAAATAATATCATATAAGATATTGTTAGATCGTCTCGATGAATATTTTCAAAATATCAAATTTTCATAATTTTTTCTAATATATTATTCAAGATATTTAAACTCAAAATTATACATTGGTATGCGTAATAAGGTCAAATGTGTTATATATTATGGGAGGGAGAGAGAGTAATATTTCTCTAAACCATGTTTGTAAACTATGTTTAACATCATTTAAAAAAGTAAACTATTTTTTTAAGTTCAAGTTGGGTGTGCGTTGAAACTTGAAACTGTCACGGGCCAATTGAATGTTTGCAAACAGCTCTTATTTGTGGCAGAATTGTTCAATTTGTCAGAATTAGGATTCTCCTATTTTAGTTCATGCCAGCACTATATCCAAAAGATTCAAAAATAGTTTCTTAAATGTGTGTTTTTAATCAGGTTAATGTGTTTATGAGGACTAGGTTATTGTTGCCAATAGGGGCACCGAAAGAAGTAACAAATCTTAATGAAAAAAATCTTATGAATAAAAGTGATACATCATTTAAAGTGGAAAACTAATGGAGTCGTGAGAGATATACTCTTGAAAATTGATACAAGTAAGGTGTATGATAGAGTGGACCGGGTCATCTTCAATGCATTATGTTGAAGATGAATTTACATGAAAAGTTGATAAATTGGATATCCATATGCTTGGAAAATTTGGGAGCACCGATGAATGGAGAGAGAGTAGGAAAATCTGGGAGAGGCCATAGACACGGTCACATTGTCACCTTACCTTATTATTGTGTCAAGAAGAACGCATTGCCGTTCTTAAAAGAGTGGAAGGGAGACGAGATATCTATGGTGTCAAAGTGTATAGAGGAGCTCCACTCCTCACACACCTTTTATTTGTTAAGATTTTTTATTTATTTTTTGGCATGGTGACAAAGCAGGAAACCCAAACATTGGAAAATATTCTCCAAACATAGCATAGAGCCTCCAACCAAGTTATTAATGCGCAGAAGTCTGAGATTTATTTTAATAAGAAACGACCAAACGGGTTAAAGATCATATTATACTATATGATTTTGGGAGTCACAAAGTGTTTGGATACCGTAAAGTATTTAAGCTTACCATATATGATCAGAAGGAACAAGGAAGCGATTGTTTGGATACCTAAAGGAATGCATCTTGATGAAAATGCAAAATTAATTTGATAAAATCCTACCTAAAGCAGGGAGGGAAGTGCTAGTTATGTCGATTGCATAAGCAATTCCATCATATTGTTTAAGCATATTTTTGTCACCGTCCACTCTAGGGGAAGACTTGGAAAAAATGATAAAATATTTTTGTGGGGGGTCAAACAGAGATATGAGGAAAGAAATTCATCGGTTAAATTGGAAGAAACTCGCGATGAAAAAAGAATATGGTGGAATGGGTTTATGACATTTCTATGATTTCAATTTATATGTGATATGGAAATAGGGATGGAAATTAGCGACCAACCACGGTGGTATTGCTTCCCGTGTCTTCAAAGTCAAATATTTAGTAGTGCTTCATTTATTTGATACAAACAATGCATCATTTGGTCCAGAAATAACTCTCTAGAGTTTGCAACACTTCATACATTTTCATCGATACAAAAAATTAACTTATGAATAAGAGAATATGGTAAATATTACACCATGTGTCATATACTTAGAAAGGAGGGGATTTTCAAATCCAAAATGGACAATGTTCAAAAATCGTACAACCGAGTTCTGCAACCTTGTACAGATTATAACTCCATTACTTAAATGAAGACACAATCAAGGATAGCAAGAGATGTTGCGTCCGCCATTGTTAATATGCCTCAAAAAAGGAAGGAATGACAAAATTGACAATGTAAAATCTTTGTGCATTGTCATTAAATTTTTGGTTTGAATATGATTTTAGTCTTTGTAGTTATAGTGTGTTTTTGGTTTTAGTCATTGATGTTCTTTATTAGAATGATGTGTTCCCCCTGTAATTTTCATCTCCGCCTTCCCATTTTAGTGTTTGTTTTGTTTTCACACCCCTTTGGTTTTAATGCATTTCTTGACTTTATAAAACAATAATTTTTTTTGGATTTAGTCCTTGAAAATAAGAAAATAAAAATAAAAAAACTATTGTTTTTAGTCCATGATGTTAGTTTTTGGAACATGTGATGTGATTTTATTGGACCACACATGATGTTGGGGAATAAAAGCAACAATTTCTGAATTCGTTGAGACTGAACCCAAACAAAAAAAAACTTACTGGAACTAAAATGTGCTATAATTACAATGCTTAAAATCATATTTAAATTCAAATTTCATCGGAATATGTATATACTCGTAATTAACTTTATTTATATTTAATTATTCAAGTTACACACACTTTATTTTATCATGTAATTACAAAAAATGTTTTTATAGAAAAAATGGTTGTAATATATTTATTCAAAATGGAAAATAGAAAAACCTACTCAATATTTCTTATTAGTTACAGCATTTAAGTTTTAGTTAATCAATTTTTAATTTTTTAAAATAACTTAGTAGAAAATTGTTAACAAAGTATACATATATTATGGTATAGAAGGTGTAACACTATAGAATCAAGAAAGAATATAAGGATTCTTAAAAAAAATAAAAATATAAGAACTACAATTTAATTTGTTGATCTTCTAACAAAAAAAAATATTGTTTTTTTTTTGATATGAGAACATAAGTATATCAGAAGAATCGAGTTTAATTAAGTTAAATATTTTTTATAAGTATCTATCTTCGACTAAAACTAAGACTATCAGGACTTTTTCTCTGAAAACGAAACTCTTAAAAAACGTAAGTAGAACGAAGACATTAACAAAAGTTTCCTATAGCAAGAAATGGGTGGTCTAAAGATGATTGTGAATTTAGGTCAAAAGGCATTATAGTGGAGGTTCCCTTGCTTGTTAGTTGAGTCCTCTCCTCATTCCTTAGAACTTTGGAATAACATTTTCCTATGCTGTTACTGTATGTGCACTTTACTGCGCTTTAGACACGCAGCAAAAAGTGGAGTGCGACTACATTTATATGAGAAAGCCCTAGATTTTACATTAAGTCAACGATTATAGGAATATATTATTCTCTCATTTGTAAGCAAAATCCCATCCTAATATGTAAGTAGATGCATATGTATAACGGTATAAATACGTTGCTTAAAGAATAAAAAATTGGGAATAACAAAATTTACCATAAAAAGAAAAGAACAACAAACCCTTAGAGCGACACGTCTATGAATAATATTGGGACTCACAACTACGGTGTTTGTGGTGCGGTTTGGTTCGGTTTTACGATTAAAATTCATCGGAAGTGTTAGATAAACAAACATACAGTTTGGTTTGGTTTGATTCAGTTGACATTTAAAATAAAATTTGAATCAAACCAATATTTTAGGTTGGATTAGTTAGGAAATATGAGGTCCCCATTAGTTATTCTAAAATAGACAATCAATAAAATTCATTCATATTTCCTACAAACAAAAAAGAAATTAACTCATATTATCAATCATTGTCTGCGATATATTTCTTCTTTTCATATTATCATTTCGGAGTATATTGATTTTAATTTTACTTATCCAAATTTTAAAGTAAGTTTAATTAAAAGACAAGTGAATAATGTTACCTATATAAACTTGCTAAGAAAGCCCTGTTCATATAGCTAGTCCCCTTCCATCAGTCTTCATTGTTTGTATTGCTGATGAACTAATAAATGAAAGGTCTTGTGTTTTATAACATGATGGACAATCATTATCTTTATTGAATGACTTATTAACAAGGTTAGGTATTGTTGAACATCAATAATTCAATTTGTGATTCTTAAATCACAACGTTCACATAAATAATGGAAACGCCAAAGACTAATACCTCTTGAAAACGAAATATTTAGAGACCATATATTTATATAATAATTAATTAAAATAAGAAACGTAACAGGGACTAATAATGGACACAACCGTTAAGAAATATTTTTGAAAATATACAGGGAAATTAGAACATAAAAAAAAGTTGTAACCAAAAAAAAAAGAACATAAAAAAAAGGTCATAAACTAGCACTAGAATATTCCAAAAATAATTAATAAATTCCTGAAAGTTTCAAATTGGAATTGAAATGATATTTGGAAAGTTCAATAGTACACAATTAGGGATGCACGTGGTCACATGGGATGGGATGTGTAGGCATTTGGATTGTGGGGCTTTGCCAACTAAGCAATGTCTATATCATCTCAATTTGGAATATTTTCAATTTACAAAAATGGCTTCTCACAGCTGGAAGCAAAGAATATTATTACCTTTTTTTTTATAAATTTGGTGTCTAATTATGTTTTGGAGAATTATCTCATATAATCTATCATAGATTCATGTTTCAGAATATTTCAAAATTTTAACGATGCTAGGTGCAGTTGATTGAAGTAGATTCATGTTTTTCAGTATGGTTGCAACACATCTACATTCTAAATTTATACTACTAAATTATTTTTATTTTGAACATCTAAATGTTTACGACTAAATTCCCATACTGCTTAGCTGCCATGAAAATAGAAATGATTCAATTTCTCTCTTTTTGAGATTGAATTTTCTTTGGACTTTGTGAAATTATTATTTGTGACCTGTCACCGATTTCTTTCATGTAAGTGGTGGAAACCCTGTCACTAAAATTGCTGTATATAAAAGTACCTCTTACCCATCATCGTGCATATTGAATAATGTCCTTTTTATTGCTTACTTAGATATTTCGCACTTCATTAGTGCTATGTGGTGGTTGAAGTTGTTTGTATTTGTTTTTTATTTTTTCTAATGGTCAAGAGAATAGTCAATTTATAATGTAATCACTATATTTATTAGTTCAAAATGATAGTAATTTTGTTTGGAAGATGTCTAAAGACATAATAGATAAAACCTTCTTTGGAGGCACTTGGAGTGCCTCCAAAGAAATTAAAAAGTTTACAAAACAAGTCTCCTTGGATAGCTAATCAAAAGAAAGAAAAAATGGAACATTACAAAATAGAAAAATCAAAGACTGACTAACGGATTAGTGAGATTATTAGAATATCTAAATTAGAATATAATAATATCTTTTATATTAAGCAATAGCTTGGTAGTCAAGATAGGCTTAAGTTTGGTCGTCAAGACAAGCTTGTATAGACACACATGATTGTTCAATGAAAAAGCAAGGCAAATATTAGCAAAAATTTAGGAGAATTATGCGATTTCAACAACACCAAGAATGAAGTTTAATATGATCGAGTAATTGGTCTGGTGGAAGCTCTGTCATAACACCCAATTAAGTCAATTGCTTTGAGACAAACTGAGTATTTACACTGCTCTCAATACAATATCTTGGACTTTGCATTCCTGATAATGATAAATACACACATAATACATGATAAACGTAATTAGTACAAATATTTTTCTCCCTTTCACTTATATATTCTTCTTAATGATTGTGAAATGATCAGGCAAATCAGTTAATTTGAGACGTATGAAGTATATTTGTTCTATATTTTCTTATTTTCTACGACATTGTTTGGCATAAAACGACGCCTTTGAAGGTTTCTTTTCATGTGTGGCGGTTGTTACTAAACCTCTTACCGATGAAAGATAAATTGATTCAATGTGGAATTATTTCGTCTAAATTTAGGTGTTTGTTCGAGTGGATATGGTAAAGAAGAAAGTGCAGATAATTTGTTCATCGGTTGCACAACTTTTGGTAGCATATGGTTGCTTCTTTGACAATGGGTGGGTATTTCTTCGGTGGACATGTTTCATATTTCTGATTATTTTACCTACTTTACAACTCTAGCATGTGAGTCTAGGAAAAGCCTATTTTCACTTCATTTGATTTGGATGGCTTGTGTTTGGGTTCTTTAGAAGGAAAAGAACAACTGTATTATTCGGCAAAAGGAATAGTCCTTACATCGGCTCTTTGATAAAGTGAAAATCTTCTCTTTTTGGTGGCCGAAAGCATAAAAGTAAAAAATTTCTCTTTTTGATGACTGAAAGAAAAAACACAAAAACTTAACTTTCAATTTTTATCATTGGTGAGCATTATCCCTCTCCGGACTTTAATCTTGTTACCCAGCTAGCGTGTTGTATCGATTTCTAGCTAACGACTTTGATGGTTTTTTTCTTCTTGTGATTTTATTGTAACTAGTAATTTATTTTGGCTTTCTTAAATAAAAAAGGGTCATGTTAACTTGTGCCCTTAGGGCACAAGATAAGGAACCCAAAAGTAAAAATATTCCCTCAAATTTTGTGGATTATATAAATTCAAAAATTAAATTGAATGCACACATTCCAACAAAAAGTTACTTTGTTGGGTTCCTTATCTTGTGCCTTAAGGACACATGTTAACATTTCTCTAAAGTCAATTGTTTTCCCAGTAATAAACACAGGAGTATTCGAGATCATAAATAGCGGAGCAGAAGCACTTTTATTGTTGATATTCGAGGCATTTTATTGCTGATAAGAAGACTTTGTGACCACATTCAAATTTTGGTTTGTTTTGTATAGCAAGCAAAGTACTAGAAGCACTTCTGTGTTCTCTCTTCATTTACATATGCCAACCATAAATTTATGATGATCATTAAAAGCCTTTTGACAATGCACCGTTTCCTATAATTCCATTTCCCACCCCAACGTAGAAATGCCATTGCAAAATACTCCCAATTAAGAAAACTTGGAATTTGAAACCAAATTTCTGGTCAAGAGTTTCATAGCTGTCATATACTTATATTTATTGTGTTACAACTCATGTCATAAAATTAGAAAGCCAGCCATAACTATTTTCTTTATATTTTGTTTTTTGAAACACATTTTCAGTTTGTTAGTATATGCAATGTGCTAAAAATCAAATTTAAATGGACAATTTAATCGGTTGAGTTGTAGTAGTATTTTCTTTCTTTCTATTGATCTAGTGACTAGTGGCCACACATACTTAAATAAACACACATGGAAAAGAAGAATGTAGTGATTTGAGTTCGATATCATGATTTCATATAAAATATTATCATAATCAAATCATTAGATTATAACCAGAGAGAGACCTTCCTAATTAACTAACTCATTTGTTGGTTTACTCTCAACTACTCTATCTAATCATATTTATAAACAAATTTTACTTTTTCAGATTCATTCAATAGTTGATGTATCTGAACTATAATATAGTCTAAACACAACAATTGTTTAATAAATATAAAAAATAAATTTTTTCTTATAAATATGATCGGAAAAAATACATTATTACATGAGTCATGTTAACTAATACCCTCAAACACTAGTTAAACATTTGAGAACAAATCTTCTAAGGGAACATTTTCATGCATTGAGATCTCAAACATTCATTTTGTTAATTGCATGAGGTCAAAGTCAATAGACTCCCTCCACTAAAATTCTCACGGGAGAAAATCCCAATCCTATTACATTTTGTTTAAATTAGATTGAACAAGTATTAAATCGATTCAAGCATAATTGGTTCAGTAGATTTTTATTTTATCCCACATTTTTATAATATTTTTCAACAAAAACAAAATCAACTCATCTTATTAATGACATTAGTTCAACATAATACTATATACTCCCTCCGTTCCATAATAACTGAGTCATTTGTAAAAGAAAATGTCCAAAAATAATTGAGTCATTTCACTTTTCAATACAATATTAATTACTTTTTCCTTTATAACTCTAATTAATACTACTTTCACCACTCCTAATTTTTTTTTTTTTTGTGGTGGTCGGGTTTTAAACCCCAGACCTTGCATATATTATGCATTGTCCCTACCCATTGAGTTAAGCTCACGAGGACCACCACTCCTAATTCAATATATTCTACTTTACATTTATGATAAAGACGAATGCACAAATACTTGATAAAGACACTCAAAATCATTTTTCTCTTTTTCATTTATACATTTTTCTTAATCTATGTGAAATGAAAAAATGACTTAATTAAACTGGGATGGAGGGAGTAATGAATTTAAAAACTAACATAAAATGACGTCCTTACTAAACAATAGACAACATTGCTTGGATATCACCAAATAATATTCATCTTAAAGTTTTGAAACAACAACAATGAAGCTTCTGGTGGCCGAAGACAAATCATGCTACTATAGCTTTTAGTTATCATAATTGGTGTTTTAGCCCTCTTTATTGTTTGGGTATTGACTAGTTTTCTTGCTTCGCTTTTTTCATTCTTCTCCATATATGGATGGCAATGGGTACCCAATGTGCAGGGTACTATAGTACCCATCCCCATACCCGCGTTTGTAAAAAATACTCATACATGGGCTTATCCCCATTCTTCTCCATATGGGGATTCAACGCAATAGGAGGCTAGGTTTAGGTCACTGTAATAAGCAATTTTTAGGTTTAGGTTTCAACTTAAATAGTTAGGTAAATTAATTAATTAATTAATTAATATATATAAATTATTTATTCTATTATATAAATACATATATGCGGGTTGCGGGGCTGGGTAGTATAGTGCCCATACCCGTGCCCGTACCCTTTTAAGTTTGCGGGTCATTACCCGAACTCATGCCCATACCTATGAAAGCGGGGTTTTACCCTACCCATTGCGGATATTTTTTGCGGGTACCTATCAGGCCTGGGTCCAATTGCCATCCCTATCTCCAGACATTGATTTTGTAACATTGGTTTTTTGATCTGACATGCTTTGTGGCAGGAAGATCGGTTTGGCTTATTAAAAAAAACGAGTATTGCTAAACAATGTCTTAAAGGCATTAATTAAGGTATCCAATAGTAGAAACTTTGTCTTGTAAATATAAATTTTTACTTTTGTCTTGTCAATAACTACACAACTTTTTGATGTAAACTTACTAATTTTAACACCATGTGACACTCATTCGCCTCAAAAAAACAACAACGAAGCTTGACAAACATTAAGAATTGTGCCACACACTTACTCCGGTTTAACTTTGATTGAGTCGATTAAAACAACTTAACCGTTATACGAAAATCTCATCCATTCAATCTCTAATACTAGTAATGACTTTTAGAATATCGGTTATATGTACCAAAATTTGCATTGTATACATGTTTGACACTCTACCTTAGAATTGGAATTCAATTCGAGTACATACACAAAAAGTGATTTGCACAATACTATTCCTTGCGTATCGACATGTTCCACTTTTCATATGGATGTATCTTCATCTATGGAAAGTTTTAACCCCTCACCCAACTTTACCAAAAGCTTCATAACTCTTCAATGGTATATTACTTGTACAAAATTACCAAGTATTTAATTTTTCCTAAAGTGTAAGATTAACGTAATTGTACTTTGTACTATTCTTAGTAAAGTAGTGTAACATTAACACACGGTTTAACTACGTATCCAATTTAATACACGCGTTAAGAAAAAGAAAGTACATACAATAAAAGGAAACATAAATAATTAAATGCAATAATGATGAAAGATATTTTTATTTTGAGTGAAAATGAAAGATATTAACAAAAAGAAAAGTACAAAAGAGGATTAAAAGAAAAAGCAAAAGAAAATTCCTTACTTAGCAGCGGTCTCAGCAAATATGTTAAAACAGGACACGTTCCCTGTCTTTTTGTTTGGCAAATGAGAAACAAGAGAGAAAAAAAAACTTTCCACCAAATTAAAGAGTAAAAATACAAATATAATTAATAAGTAAAAATTCAATTTCGTTATATATCATTATCTCAATTTATTCCATTGGTTTCAATTTTTTATATTCTTGAAATTTTGTATGCAACCAAGGACATATTAATCCGAAATAAGGTAAATCGATGAAATAGTGTGTTTGTTATTTGGTTTATAATCTAACAAATCTTATGATGAGAAGAAAACTCTAATAGTTTTAAGTTCAGCTAATGGTAAATAAATATCAATAAATAAATATATTAAAAATATTAAGAATGTATTTGGAAATTTGTTAGAGAGATTTGTATAATTTAAGACTATTAATTAGTTTTATAAGAAAAAAAAAGAATATTAAATATATAATGCAGGTATTTTAAGACTTATCTTTATATTTGATTATTCCATACAAGTTAAAGAAAAATGTAAATAGAAAAACCATAATAACAATTTTTTGGAAACACTTTTTTATTTATCACAAATCACATTTCTTTAATTAAATGATTAAATAAAAGATAGTGATTTGTACAAAAAACCAAAATAAAAGAAAGTGATAACTTATCAACCAAAATTAAAAAAGTGATAATTTTACTAAAAAAGAAAAAAGAAAAAATGAACAAAACAAAAAACAGAGTTAGGAGAGAGAGAGAAAAAGAGATAGACATTGATGATGAAATGAATGAATCTCATGTCCTCACATATAAGTAGGTCATACATTTCTCTCAAACTCCAGCTGCCTCTCTCTCTTTCCTCTCTGGAACTTCTCCCTACCCCATAAGTTCCAGAGGCACCCAAAATCACTTTTTCACTAATCTCTCAAAACCCCAAACACACCCTTAATCACCTAAAACAAAAATCACCACCTTTCATTCATTTCAAACAAACAAAAACAGAAAAAAATGCAAACACAAACACTTTTTCTAGTTCTTTCACTCTTATGAAATCTTGTTTTTCAAAGAACAAGAAAAAACCGTTCTCAATGCTTCCTTTACGTTTAACCGTTGTTGTTTCATCTCTCATTCTTCTCTGTTCAATCTTCCAACCATTCTGCCTTGGAATCCGTTCTTTCCCGACCACCACAGACAACTCACCTACTCCGTTTCGTTTCTCGGGTGCCTTCTCAGAAGCACCCGAGTATCGAAATGGAGCAGGTTGTCCTAAACAAAAATCCAAAACTTCATTCCCTTCATCATGTGACCCTTCTTTAGTCCACATAGCAATGACCCTCGACTCCGGTTACCTCCGTGGCTCCATCGCCGCCGTCCACTCCGTCCTCCGCCACTCTTCCTGCCCGGAAAATATTTTTTTCCATTTCATCTCCGCTGAATTCGACCCAACAACTCCACGGACGCTAACTCGTTTAGTAGCGTCTGTTTTTCCGTCGCTAAACTTCAAAGTTTACATTTTTCGTGAAGATACTGTTATCAACCTTATCTCATCTTCCATTCGTTTAGCCCTTGAAAACCCATTAAACTATGCAAGAAACTATCTTGGTGACATGCTTGATACATGTGTTGAACGTGTAATCTATCTTGATTCAGATATAGTAGTTGTTGATGACATTTCAAAGCTATGGAATGTAAAAATGGACGCAAATAAAGTCATTGGTGCACCAGAATATTGTCATGCAAATTTCACCAAATACTTCACAGATGAATTTTGGAGTGACCCTTTATTGTCAAGAGTCTTTAAAGCAAGAAAAGCTTGTTACTTCAACACTGGTGTAATGGTAATGGATTTGATGAAATGGAGAGAAGGTAACTATAGAAGAAAGATTGAAAATTGGATGGAGTTACAAAAGAAGAGAAGAATCTATGAACTAGGTTCATTGCCACCTTTTTTGCTTGTTTTTGCAGGAAATGTTGAAGCTATTGATCATAGATGGAATCAACATGGACTTGGTGGTGATAATTTGAATGGTGTTTGTAGATCTTTGCATCCTGGTCCAGTTAGTTTATTGCATTGGAGTGGTAAAGGAAAACCTTGGGTTAGGCTTGATGAGAAAAAAGCTTGTCCTTTAGATTCTCTTTGGGAGCCTTATGATCTATATAAGCCAAGAAATCATTTGATAGTTCATGGTGGTGGAGATAAAGATCAAGAGATTCAAAATTGGAGTTTTTCTTCTTCAATTTTGGTTGGTTATGCTCATGATTTGTTGTGATTAGTGATGGTAATTTTGTTGTTGTTGTTGATTAGAAATCTATGATTCATTTTTTTTTTTACTTAGGTTATGTACAGATTGTTTTTCAATCTTTTATCATTCTTTTATGTAGAATGGTTTTTTATTTTATTTTTTTTGGTTAATTCTTGTGATTTACATGTGAAATTTGATTCTTTTTTCTGATGGGGGGTTCCATTATTTGGAACAATTTTGGTGGGTGGGTAAAGTTCTGTTGTATGGGGACACCATTGATTGTATGTGCCAGACAATTTGCAGAATGATAGACAGCTATTTCTTTGCTTTTTATTTTGATTAAGTTTTCTTTTCATCAACTTTTGTTTGCTTGCTTTTCTTATTTTTATTGAGTTTCATACTTACGAAGTACTGACATAGATGCGATACCGACACTACTAATATGTTGTCGTCGATAATAATTTAAGAAAATTGAAATAATTAAATGTAATTACATAAGTCAGTGTCATGTGGACCCTGGATATGTTGGTTTTAGGTTTCTACCATGTTTTGTTTGCTTACTTTTTTACTTTGCAACTATGAAACACAGATACTAGTAATAGTTTAAGTATAATATCGATGATAATTTGAAAAAATAGGTAAGTATAATGTTGCTTTTGTGCAGACACCAACACATATTAGATACTGATACATGTCGAACACCAGATACAAATTTATGTGTCACCTACGTAAGTTTCCATCAGTTATTGTTTGCTTGCTTTTCTTCTCTCTAACCAATAAACAATGAATGGTGCTAGTGTTGTGTTTTAGTACTTTGTTTTATGTGTTCCTTCCACCTAAAAGAATAAAGGGAAAAAACACTAAAAGATAACAAGGTGCTTGTGATTCATGTTGCCACTTATCAAGTTATGATTGGGAGTTGAATTGATCACGGATTTACTATGATTTAAGGTCTAAAGTTACAAAAAGAGATTAAAGTGAGAAAAAAAATAGAACTATAGATTGCCAACACTTCAAGTGTTACATTGGTGTATTAGGTAGGTGCTAAGTCACGAATAGTTAGTTACCTTTGCCTTTAGGAAACTGAAATATACTATATACTACCTTTTATCAAGTGATTTTCATCTGTTAACTACTTTAGGCCCCACAAAGTTCATGTTAAATGGAAAGTTCTAGGCTTATGGTTAAATCATTGCAATTGAACCTTCACTACCAAATTTCTCTATACGTGTCATGTAATCAAGTCTAATGTATACTTGGATAAGAATCAAAGGAAGGCATCTCTAGTATAATACTTAGAAGATTAGGAATAGGAAGAGTAATGCAAAATTTGTGTTATAGTAATATAGTCAATGTTTTTAAAATTAAATTGTCCATGAATCGAGGAGATCTCTGAATCATAGTTCAATTAACTTGAATCATCTGGAGAGAAAAAATGTGATCAGTCTGAATTATAGTAAAGATTGATTCAAGATTCAACTGTTTGAACTGTCTTTCTTTCAACTATTATTTAGTTTTAGATCTCACACAACAACAAAACGTCACATACCTCATTGTGAGGCGCAGCTGCGCAGTCCGTGCTTTAGCACGGACTATCGACTAGTATATTATATAATATGATAAAGTTGTGCCTTGTTGTGCACATCAATAGAGAGACATGTGTGCCAGCTGCCAAGTGTATAATATGAAGTCATAGTTTGTTCTCCATGTATACAAAAGTTGACTAGATGAGAGGCACAGTTATGATGTCTATTTCAATTGAAACTTCACAATTGCTTACGGAACTAAACTACATGGAAGAATACAACACATGGTGTCATATATTAATTTCATTATTAATTTATTTGCAGTGAAAATGAGAGCAAAACAATGACTTGGGAGCAGAAAAGCAATACTAAATTATTAGTACCAATTTATTACTCAAATTGTATGCATTGAGCAAATTGACTCATTAAATTAACGAAATTTTAAAATGATTATTGAAATTGAATATTATTGATTCAAAGGACTAATGCAATTGAGAATTTTTTTTATTTTAGACATCTTTTTACAATTATGTAGATTTCCAAGACCACATTATGTGATAGATACAATTTTATTGAATTGGTAAAAACTAATAATTCACAAGGGGTTGAGTTTGGTAGAATTTCAAAGTTACCAAAAGACATTGACTTTTTCATCATCCTAACAATGAAATGTACCTGCTCGCTGTTTAAACTATGTCAATAAATTAAAAGCAAAATCAATCCAACAAAAGAAAGAGAACAATAGAAAAGGTAGGGGAGGATAAGCTTACTTCTTCACTCCACAATAATAGCCAATACAATACAAGAGTTGGATCAACCATCTAATTTTACTTTTGATTATTAAATTAATCATATATAATACAACGGTTTAGATGTCTCTTTCTTTTTACAAAAAAAATAAAAATAAAATATAAACATTTAACATCATCATGTACCCACCTAAGATACCAAGCACAATAATTTCAAAAGACAATAGAACAATTTTAAACATGTTTATTATCGTAAAATATCACATTTTGTTTTCACTTTCAGAATTTTTGTTTTGTTTTGTCCTTGCAAATATTCATCCATGAGGTGTCAACTCAAAAATAATAGTTTGACATTATAATTTTAAGGGATTGAAGTTCAAATTTCATATGAGAGAGTTGCAAAATAATTATTAGTATCAACATTATTAATAATAATTTCTTAACCCCAAATTTATAAAAGAAATACCATATTTTACTTTTGGTCATTGTTGTTTAGTTTTGTCCCTATAAAATTTGATAATGTTGAAATTGATTCCTATAACATGTGTGTAATATTAATTTTAGTCCTTATGTAACTCATATTTAAGGGACTAAAATCAAATGTTGATCGTACATATTACATGCATCAATTCAATCATAAACAAATGTTTTAGAGACTAAACAAAACAACAAAGATCAAAAGTAATAAGTGTTATATTAGCAAGGACAAAAAAAATAGTGTATTAGCAAAAACATTAAAACATATTTAATTCATATAAAAATGAAGTGTAATGGTAAAGTAATAGAAAAACCTCCACCAGCATCCAAATCAACCACCAAGTTTCTTCCTAATAATTTCCACATCTTGACCACTCATTTGAAAAGCCTTCTTAATTACTTCATCAGGAATAGAAGGTTTACTAGCAAATGTTGCAATTGATGCAATTTGTGCACCTGGATTCTGACTATTAAGACCAGAAATTGCAATTGCTGGTTGCTTAGAGTCACGATTATACAAAAAATGCAGAAGTCCCTTAGGAAACACAAATGATTCACCTGGGTTCAAATTTTGAGTAAATGCACGATTTGATGTATCAACAAAGCCCACAAGTAAAAGCCCTTTAATACATGTTGTAACTTCTGAGGCCCGTGGATGAGAATGTGGGGGTACAATCCCATTTCCAGCTATATCGACACGAACTAAAACTAGGCCCAATGTGTTAAGCCCAGGTAGGTTAATAGTGGTTGTTGGTGTGACACTAAAACCAAACATGTTTGTTGTGTTACCAGGTTTTGATAATGAAGATGTTGAAAAATGAGATGAAGTAGCTTGTTTTGGATCAATGCATGGTAAACCATTTATGAAAAATGTGTTTTTGTTATCTGCAATGCAATAATCTTGAAGTGGGTCAGGGTCAGATATGCATTGGCCTAAAAAGAGAGAGAGTGTGAATAGTAATAGTGGAAGGGTGTGAAAATAGATTTGGGTTTTCATTTTTTTAGTTATCATATTCATATAGGAGAAAACAAGTGAAGAAAGTATGTAATATATAAATGTGATAGTGTTATATGGATTTTGAAGCATATGGTAAGTTATTTATATGCATGTGCAAAGAGAAAAAGATAGGTGGTGGATGGTGATGTTAATTCAACTTGGTATGTTGATTGTGAAATGAGATGATTGAGTAGCTTAAGAGCATAGGATATGGAATAAACTGATAATGCAAGCTAAAGGAATTGTGATCTAGTTAGAATTAGCCACAATAAGGGGATGATGTCTACATTCTATTCAACTGAAAATGATTCATCAAGTCAGTATCATTTTATCCTTAAAAAAAAAAGAGTATATGATTTTAGGAATTGGTTAATTTAGAGTCTGATTTTTACCTATTATAAAAAAAGTTTTGACATGGTAATTTAGAAGTTATATCTTAGAGATTTTAAGGAAAAGAAGAAGCTACTTTTTATTTATTTACAACCAAAATCAATTTTTTTAAAAACTAATTATAAAAAGTAAATTTTAAGAGAAGCTATTTAAAATAGAAAACAAACTCTTAATATCTAAGATTAAAATAGTTTAAAATACTCTAACCTCTAGGCTACTTGACAAAAAAAAAAGTTTAAAATAATTCATAAAACTTGATAGTATTTAGATTCACCTTTTTGTGTGAGGGTTATGATGTGGTTATAACATCACACCATTTATTTTTTTACCATTTGATTTGATGTTTTGGTTTGGTTGTCTTAGATGTACATTGGTGAATACTAGTTTTTTTTTACGTGTTGTTCAATTTAGTGGTTTGGTGTTCCATGATAAAGTAGTGTGTTTCATGCATTCAGACAATATGGTTGACATATACTATTTGGTTTATTTAGAAGTTTCATAACAATTTGGTTTTGGACAGCAAGATATCAAATGTTGTATCATTGACATGCTAAATTTTTACTATGGTCGTAAATTAAGAGTGGCGATAGGTATATATATTTAGGTGGCATATCACTTTGTACCACTCTTAGGGATATGATCCCCTCCTACCTTTTAGAATCATGTTGTCTGTTTTGTGCAATTCTGAACTGCTGGGTTGATCCAAAGGTTGACACACAAAGAGGGAAGAGAAAATTAGAGGAGAGAGAAAAGTTTGTCCTATTCATTTTTTCCTTCAATCCTCTCTCTTCTTCTTCAACAGGTTCCATAGCCACAAATAATCTTGGTCTTTTTTTTTTAGAAGAAAAATATGTGAATCACATTTGCTTACGGTAGAAAACATATCTTGAGTTTAATGAGACTAAGCATTCTCCAATCTCCACCCTACATCATGTTCTGTCCAGTGAGACTGGATCCACATGAGCTAAGAATTACATATAGCTATTAAACATGCCATTATGTTCACTAAAATGGCTATTGAACATCCACATCAAAAGTTTGACTGAAATAAAACTGAAAATTACAACAATTCATTGTCTATGAAGTAAATTATTTGTCGGTCTTTACTGCACAAGCCACCACATGAGATTTGAATTTCTCCAACTCTGCCAAAACCTCATCCTCTGGTCTGTAGAGTAAATCACTCATGCGTCATGTCTGCAATGTTCCCCCTCCACCAGTACTTTCACAATCATCAGACACACTAACAAGCAGTTCAACATGAATGAATGTTTGAAATCATTGAGAAGCAGATCAAGCCTTTTTCCCTTGACAATATTTTTGGAAGCAGAATTTATGAATCACACCTCCATTGGTATTGCTAATTGGACCCAAAAGCTCCTCTTATGGTTTTCACTGAATTTGAATACTCTTTTGAAGTTTGAACAATGCATTTCTTCTTGTTGTATCTTGTAGTATTCTCATCCAATTCCAACACACAAACTAATTTCATTTGGAATTAAAAATGGAATTTTGATTTTTGGTCTGAGGTCTGTCGAGAGAGAGAAGAGGAAACAAATTGGTATGAGAGAGAGAGAGAGAAGTAGTGGATTAAAGAGTGGTTGTGGTTTTGAGGTGAAATTACCAAGATGCCCATACCACATAGGATGGTACAAGAGTGGTACAAACAAAAGGGTGTCACTTATATTTTCCCTAAATTAAAGCAAAAAAATCAAGATTTCTTCTATTTTGATGTGGTGTGTGTTGGGTGTGGCGAACACTGTGAGTCGGAATGTCATACTTTTATTAGATGTGGCTTTGCAAGTGCTATTTGGTATGAAATTTTTAGAAATGATTGGGGCTTCCGAGGGAATCCTCATTCCTTACTACAATTTTTTTTTTGAGGTGGTTAAGGAAAGGGGTCAAAGGATTATTATTGATTTGACACACGGTAGTGTGATCGATTTTGAAGACAAGAAACAATCAAATTTTCGACTCCAAATCCACTATTGTGGGAGAGGTGTTGGATGTAATAAAAAACTTATCTTAGAGTTGGTTTTTATGGATGAAAGTGGGGGTTCCTTCTGATGCGGTCGAAAGCGTAGGCTAACACGCGCTAAACTTATATTGTAAAGAAACAAGTTTGCAAGCGACAAACTTGTTAAAATAGGGTTTCAGAATCCACCAAAAATTGAGAAAACTCTCTAAAATATTATTGAATGAATGAAAGTTGCCTCTTATGCTACAAATAGGGAAATAACAAAACCCTAATGGGCCGAAAATAAGAAACTGAAAACAAAACAAACAAATAATAAAATTAGGCTGAAGAACTCGACCTCAAGTTCTCATTATGATAAAGAGCTTCTCATGCATGTTGACTCCTCCAATGAACAAGAGATCACCCTCCAAGGTCCCATTGAATGAAATGCAAAGATGGTTCGCTTTGAAAAATATAGCAGTTGCCATTATACTATTGAAGGAATGTAGTAGATGCTCTTCCACCGCAAATATCCCACACATACACGATCACATGCCTCCCATCACCACAAATTAATCCAACATAAGAAACACAAGTAACCCAATAAGTGTGAGGCATTGAATATTCCAACCTAGTTACCTCTCGAACACTTTATTGTGTGATAGCCTCCAAATTCTCATTCTTTTTTATTGCCTCCTCTATTTTGGTTGCCAAGCTATAGTCCTTTTTAGTAACTAAACTTTTTATTTTTCCCTTTTGCATCCATACGAGCAGTTTTACCTCTAGCAGCCAGGCCCGTGCAAACTAATGTAGGGAAATCTTCGCTGTTACTTTTGAACTTGTTGAGATTTTCAACCCTTTGTCCTACCGATACCTCCCCATGGTAATTCACGGTAGATATATGAGTTTTTTCAATAAAGTGATCCACATCAATTGTTTCCATAGCTACCTTACTTCTTGCTTTGTAATTCATGGTGGATATATAATTTTCTTCAATAAAGTGATCCACATCAATTGTTTCCATAGCTGCCTTACTTCTTGCTTTCTGATCCTTTTCAATAGATTTAGCTGAATTGTCATGTTCTCGTAAAATTTGTAGCTTCTTTCAGTGATTTGACATTTTCTGGTTGAAATCAATTTTCTCCACCTTTGAAGAAATTGAATCCTCAATAATTTGATTGTTTCCACCACGTGGAACCCTGATTGTTCCATATCTTAAGTTTTGATTTTTGTTGTTGTTATTGGCAATTTCGTCCACCTTATTTGTCAACATCGATGTAGTTGTTATCAATGTCGCCATCTGATTTCACAGAGCTTTGATCATCATGGTTAAAGCTGCGATTTTCGTCACCGGTTGATCTCCCATAGCTGATCACGATAGGAAAAGAACAAGAAAAACCCTGCTCTGATACTAACTGACGCAGTTGGAAGCGTAGGCCATCAAGCACTAAACCTAGATTGAAAATAAACAAGTTTGCAAGCGATAAACTTGTGAAAATAAGGTTCCAGAATCCATTAGAAATTGAGAAAACTCTCTAAGATATTATTGAATGAAATAAAATTTCCCTCTTAGGCTATAACTGTTAAGCTTAAATAGGGAAATAACAAAACCCTAATGAGCCGAAAATAACAAATTGAAAACGAAACAAACAAATAATAAAATTAAGCTGAAATAATAAAATATTAATGAAATACTATGGAAACCCTCCTACATCAGTCTCCTATACCTCTGAAGAATTCGACCCCGAGTTTTCATTCTGAAAAAGAGCGTCACATGCATGTTGAATCCTCCAATGAACAAAAGACCATCAAAGCTCTGTCAAATCAGATGGCGGCGATAACTGCTAAGGTTGACGACGACAACAACAACGCCAACAACAACAACATCAACAACAACAACAACAACAACAACAACATAAACAATCCGAACACAGGAGGAGGACCAATTCCGGTTAATAAGGTTCGTAATAACAACCATACTACTCATATGTATAAAAAATCAGAACATACCCGTGAATCTGATTTGGAATACTATGACCGTAGATATTACAACAAACTGAAGCATGATTACTACAAGTTTATAATCTCTGATTCGATATTTCGTTGTCCGTTTTGTCACAACAAAGATTACTCATTGACCGACCTTTTGAGACATGCTTCTAGAATGGCAGGTAACTCGCGTAAGACAATTAAAGATATTGCTAAATATTCTTTTTTGATAATGTATATTCAAAGGTATCTTAATGTTAAAGTCGATAAAAATAAGACACATGATGTTAATATTGCTAGTGATAAGCCACTTGGTGTCGGTATTGCTAGCGGCAAGTCAGTTAATTTGAGCATCGCTAATAAGAAGTCGCTTGGTATGAATATAACTAAGGGTCAATTACCTAACGTGAATGTTGCTGATAGTTTTGTTGTCACAATGGACGAATACATTAAAGAACCGCCGAAAGAAGGACTTGCACCGTCTTCTCGTCCCAATTCCAGGATGATTTTAGAATATGAATTTATACGCGAATTAGAGGCATCAATTTCTGGTGATGATACGATTATAGTATCTGAAGGTGATGTAGTTGACACACATGAATTGCCACATTTTCTAATTTTAGTTGAAGAAGAAAAGAAAAATCAGGAAGCTAAATTGGAAGAAGAGCTACAATGTTTGAACGAAGATATTAAGGAGGTGGAAATAAATCATTTGCATGGAAGTGATTCAACATTTCCTTTGTCACAATTGAACTATCTACCTTATCATGATTCTTTCAATAAAATTGTTGATAGATCTTTTCCAAGTTCATTTGTTGATGAAGCAAAATTTATGAATAACATATGTCATCTAGAGAATAGTTCCTTTTCCATGAGATTCTAAGGCCCGCTCAAGGAAGCTGCAGCTGTCAAGAGCAGTGATAAAAGTGTGATGGAAACTAGATGGAGATTGCCTCATTTATAGAATGTTGGTAATAAGTCAAAGAGAATTCAAGGTCCTTATGTTGTTATTTATCTTGGAATTTGGAATGCATTGGATGTTGTTGTCAAGGTTTGTTTTGGGAATGGATATGCAGAGGAGACTTTACCAGACCACAAAAAAGAGGTTGATATAATGAAAAGATTGAGACACACCCAATCTAATCATTGGTTGATTACACCTCTGCCAAAACCACTTGATATTGGATTAATGGCTGATCGGAGTTTGGCCGTTGTGAGACTAGAAAATACTTCACTTATGGAATTTCATCATGGTTTGATAAAGCATTATAACTTAAATGTTGTTGTCAAGTATGAACTTATTGGGTTTACATGTGGCCTTCAAGGAATAGAAATGGTTTACAATCAAGATGTTGATTCTTCTTTGCACTTCGCTCAATGGGATCCTAGAGGATAATCTTTTGTTTATTGGTGGAGTCAACATGCATGAGACACTCTTTTTCAGAATGAGAACTCAGGGCCGAGTTCTTCAGAGGTGGAAGAGACTGATGTAGGATGGTTTCCATAGTATTTCATTAGTATTTTATTATTTCAGCTTAATTTTATTATTTGTTTGTTTTGTTTTTCAGTCTGTTATTTCTGGCTCATTAGGATTTTGTTATTTCCCTATTTAAGCTTAACAGTTATAGACTAAGAGGGAACTTTTATTTCATTCAATAATATTTTAGAGAGGTTTCTCTGTTTCTGGTGGATTCGGGAACCCTATTTTCACAAATTTGTCGCTTGCAAACTTGTTTCTTTTCAATTTAGGTTTAACGCTTGCTAGCCTACGCTTCCGACTGCGTCACCTTCCCTCTTTTATAAATGGTTATTTTGTCTTGTCGTTCATGATCTTCTGTTGAGGTAGAAGTACTAATTGTACTTAATATGATATGATTTTGTTGGATTGAGTGCCTCTTGTACTTATTTTTAATTTATTGCTTGGATTTTTGCCTTATTGTTGGTGATCCTCCGTCGAGGTATAAGTACTAATTATCCTTAATCTTATTTTGGGTATCTTCGAATTCACTCCTACCGGATGTTAAAATTGACTTTGGAAGTAAAAAATTAATTCTAACATGTTTGATTGCTTTTGAGTAGAATTGATTTTGCTTTCAAAATTGATTGAAGCTAGGATTTGCAGTTTTTGATTGTATAATTGATTTTTTATTTATTTTTTGGTCAAGTAGCATAATGTCTAGAAATTCATCTTTTTAAATTTATGAGGTCGTATAATTGATTTTTACACATAATTTATAATTTAACTCGTTTTCATATGAATGAATCTAAACATAAACTAAGGATTCAATAATAGAAATAATTGATAAATTTTAAGTAGAAAAAATTATTTTTATTATTTTAATGTTTTGAATGCACAAATTTCATGATAAAATTTCTATTTTAAACTTCTAAACAAGTGTTATAAGAACAATTGTTAGCATTTCTTATCATTTTAACTTCAACTCAATTTTAGTTAAAATTAATTTTACAAAATCAATTTACCGAAAGCAAATACTTATCTCTCCAATACCAAACATACAACTTGTTGGATTAAGTACCTCTTGTACTTGTTTTAAATTTGTATACAAGTTTGATTTGATTTTGCTGCTAAAAGAAGAAGCTAATAAAGTAATTGTGTTTGGACTCATTTATGAACTAGCACAGTACAAGGAAGCTCTGTCGTTTGAAGTTGGTTGGAAGAATACGACATCGTTTAATATTTAATTGAATTATTGAATAATTTTATAATGTTTTCTTATTTGAGTTGAAGAAATTGAATAATGGTCCACATGTGGCCCAAGTGATATCTATAATAAAGATTTGAGACCCGTCACATGGAACCTTTTACACACCGTCTCAAGCAGTACAGCTTTTGTTCATGTGGCCCTTCCTTCCTTCCTTCCTTTGCCATGCATTCTATACTGTACTTGCTCTGATCTCATCTTAATATATAATAATCAAATCAAATCATCACCGTCTTAATATTTATTTACTTTGTTATAACTTACTGGTTTTATTATATATGAGGACGATCATATCATATATTATTACATTTTAATGGTTTGATTGCGAAGGTAGATCATACACTAATGTAATAGACACTATCAGAACTCCATAAGTAAGTGTGTTTAAACGAGAGTAGTACTGGATTCCATCACATTTTCCTTCGATTTCTTGTATCCAGATAATTTGAATATGTATTGACCATTAGACTAATGCAAAATAAATATTAATGACTATTTTTTTGATAAATTGAAGTTTGACCGAGAGATAAATGAAATGATTTTTCTTTTTTTACCTTAATTAAAATATTTGATTTCAATGCTCGAAAATATTTCATAAGGATATTTGGTTACTTTTCAAATGATTAATTGTAAAAATTAAAATGAGATTCTTTTGCAAAAGGAAAGACATGTTACCAACTCTTTTTTGGTGGTGTACGAGGTTTGACACAAGACCTTATATATAATTATGCATTGTCCTTATCAAATGAACTAAGCTCACGTGGAGAGACATGTTACCGACTCTTTTAATGTTATATCTATTCAAGTTTTTTTTAACCTTCTCACATTTTTTTATGATTAATGTGAGGAAAATTTGTAAGTAAGGTTACTAATATACACCTCATGATTTCCATTGATTTATTATTCAATTGATGGTGTCCACTTTGTAAAAACTTCATAATATGTTATAACGGGAATTAATTTACTCTTATGAAAATCTATCATCTGTGAGTATAATTCAGTTGACAAATATAATACAATGTTATGTGTTGAGGTTGAATTCGAATCCCGATCATCTCATTTATTTATTTTTAAAAGTGAATTCTAATCAACTTTCATGCGAGATAATCTATGCCCTTAAATTTAATTTTTAATATTTACGTTCCCCATCTTTTAAGTTTTTTATGGCTCATATTTCACTTGATTCTATAAGAGAGGACTCAATCCCATGGTCTATAAAAAGATAAATAATTAAATTATTTTCTATTATTATTTTTTGACTCAAACCATTTTAACTTATATTATAATCAACAGAATAATTTCCTATCACCAAAAAACAATTATTTGCTAAAAATGGTTTCATTTTTCTTTGACTAAAAACTTGCTTCATTTTCCATATAGTTTTTTTTTTCCTTTCATAATTCTTTGTACTTTCAATCCAATTATATCATAACCTCTAAAGTCTAAATTTCTTCAAACCTTGGCCCTCACAATAAGAAAAAGAAGTACTCATCACCATCAAAAGTTAAATCAACTTTTAAGAGACACAATATGCAGTTGTGAAACTTTGAAATTACTTTACACTTTACTCTCAATAATTATATCATATTTCTTTTTCTTTGTCTTTGAATAATTGTTTTATTCTATTCTATTCTTTAGTAACATTTTTACATCTTAGGATTTTCCTCAAGTACCACAAAGAGACAAATGATGCTGTTACTGTAGTAAGAAAAAAAAGAGGGTATTCTTCTTATTCTCTCACTCTTAAAATCCACATGCACATGTTTTTTCTTTTTTGTTTTTTTTTTCCTTTACTTTACTCATAATCATTTGCTACAAAATTATTATAGAGTTTTCTTTTTGTCTCATTGTGAACTATTCTTCGATCTTTATCATTTTTGATAGATAGATTAGATCTCTACAAAATGATTAATCTTGATCATGGCTTATTTACACTTTCTATGTCTTTCCAACAATTTTGGGTTGTAGCTTTGTGAATTTCTTCAAGATAAGGTAAACCCATTTTTCATTTTTGTTGTTTTAGTATAAAGTTTAATTTTTTACTATTATTGTTATTTGTAAATCTGTTTTGTTCTAAGGTTGGATCATGTCATAAAATACTAAATTTATGTTGGTGAAAATGTTGTGTTTTTTTATTTTGTGTTGTTTGTGTTGTGAATTGTCCATGTGTTTATTAAAATGTTGTTTTTTTGGTGTTATTGTTGTTTGATTGTAAAAAGGTTGTTTTTTTGTTGTTGTTAATGTTGTTTGATTAGATGGGAGAGACAACAGCATCAAATTCTGCTTTGCAAGTGTCTGTTTCTTTTGGTAGATTTGATAATGATTCACTGTCATGGGAGAGATGGTCTTCATTCTCTCCAAACAAGTATTTGGAAGAAGTTGAGAAGTGTGCTACACCTGGATCAGTAGCACAGAAGAAAGCTTACTTTGAAGCTCATTACAAGAAGATTGCGGCCCGGAAAGCCGAATTGTTGGCTCAAGAGAAAGAAATGGAGAGGGATTCTTTCAGATCAGAAGAAAATAATGGTATAGATCTGAGCGGTAATGATAACGGTAACGCCTGTGAGACTGATTCGGAATTCGGTATTTCCAACACTCAAGGTAGTTGTACCGAGGAATGCGATAAGCAAGAAGTTGAAATCAGCCTGGTTGGGGAAATCGGCAGGAGTCATGTGGATGATTTGAAGGAGGAGGAAGTTGCGGTTTTGGTAGATTACCAAAGTTCATCAGTTGAGGTGGAAAATAAAGAGGTGGAAAGTGGATCACGTGGTTCATACAAGATAGACGAGCCTGAAAAAGACGTGTGCATAAAACTAGAAGAAATTCTTGATGTTGAAGCTGAAGATGTGAAGGAAATTTCACATGTTGTGTACAAAGAGACAGAAAAGGCTTCACAAGTTGAAGAAAAAGATGTGAAATTGGACCATCCAAATAAATCTAAGGTTTGCTTTATTTCATATTTGGATAAATCATATATTCATAATGTTAAATTTCTTAAACGTCGAGTATTTGATTACGTTTATTTTGGATAGGTTATCCCTGTGAATAGGGAAAATAATGCAGCCAAAACAAAGAAGAAACCAGTGGCAGCAAAATCTAAGTCATCTCAAATTTCGACACCAGTGGCAGCAAAATCTAAGGCATCTCAAATTTTGACACCGAGAAGTTCAAAGCCTACATCAGCTCCAACTAAAACATTGGCATCTGCCACGTCAACTAAAAAGGGAAATCCACAGTCTTTACCTAGGAGGCAAGTTACTTCTAGCGTGGAGAACAAAAAAGTTGCGACTAGATCTTTGCACTTGTCTATGAGCTTAGGTCCAAGTAATCCTGATCCAGTTCCTCATACTACTGAACCAGTTCCTCGTACTATGAGGAAATCTCTCATTATGGATAGTATGGGGGATAAGGACATAGTCAAACGAGCATTTAAGACATTCCAGAAGAATTTTAACCAGCCAAAAACTTCCGTTGAAGAAGACAGATCTTCGGTAATAAAGCAGGTAATTGGAAAATATTTATGACAACTGCAGTTCATTGTAGTAATTTTGGTACAGTATAAATGCATGTTTATCTATAGTAAAATAAAATTGATTTGAAAATGATTTTTTACGTATATCCTGGACAGGCTCCTTCAAGGGAGACTGCGTCAAAGGTTCCAACTTCTACAACTTTGCGGAAGGAAAATGGAAGGTAAATTATTGAATATGCACTTTTATTGTTTTATAGGCACATGTTTCGTTTACTATTTTTTTGCTTATAAATTTCATACTATTAAGGCATCTTAACAACACAATGAAGAAGGTTTTTTAATCGTACGGCGTCATATCTTTTGTTTCTAGCTTCCTTTTAATCTCACAACCAAGGAATTTATATATAAATTGTGATTCAAATTGATTTGAACATATTTATATCTTTAGATTTTGTCCAACAATACCTATTGCGACTTGAATTGAAATGTACTGTACTTCATAAACGGCTATGAAAACAACCATTGTTAATTATTGAATTGAAACTGGTTGCTAGTTGGATTTTATGAAATATATCAAACCTCTTTCCTTGACAAAGCATATGATAAGTATGAAACAAATCCGTATGATGACCTTCTTGGAAATTATTTATGAATAGGCCTGCTACCGTTGAGAGGATGGACAAAAGAAGTGGAAGTGTTGTACGAACTTTGGCCCCGAAAAGTGACATTAAATCAGAGAAAGGGAAAGCGGTAGGACTATCTCTTGTGATGTTTAAAATTGAAAGTACCCCCTTATTTGTAGTTTTCTTCTGACCAAACTATGTTCTTTCTTTCAAATATATCAGTCCTCAAGAAAAATAGAGGAAAAACCTAATACAAAAGTGGTAGAAAGAACACGTCTCCAAACAAAATTGAAGGTACTCTTCCTCATTCTGTGATTTTTCTCTTGAAATGACTGGCATTTCCTATGTTCCTGCGTTGGCTTCACTTTAGTGTCTGCTTATGTTTATAGTTCATTCTAGATGATATTTTGAAAGATAAGTAGGGCAATGAATCAATGATACTTATTGTGTGTTTGGGGGAGCATTTGATAAAATGAGAATTTAAACAAAATTGATTTTTTTAAAATCGATTTGGTTAAAACTGTGTTTTGAATTAAGTCGTTTATATTTGAATGTTTTAGTCTAGAAGCAAATTCAATATAAAACCTTTGGTAATGTTTGGGTTTAATTTAGGGAGACATAAAAGTGATTGTAGGAGCATAGGATTGATTTTGGCATGTTTGAGTGTCATTCAATAATATTGATCTTGCTTCCAAAATAAGTTCTAACATGAAGTTGGGATTTAGAGCTTTTGCTTAACAGTGGATTCATCACTCTCACTTCACAAAGCATTGTACTCGCCATGAATTTATAAAGCAAGAACCTGGAGCTTCTCGCTCAAGTCACGATCACACTGTGATTTTTGCAAAATCCAAACACACTTTATGGTTCAATTCATTAAAAAATAATGTTTGCCACTAAGAGATAAATACACAAAGTCAACCAAAAAAAATACTTTCATCACTTTTCGTCGAATTGAGGTTTGGATACAAAATCAATTTTTCTAACAGTAACCAAACATTCATTCTTTATGAAAATCATGCTTGATAGAGAAAATAAATTCGGATAATTTCCACTGTGAAACTAATCATGTATTTAGTTTATAGAAGGGATGATCTGGGATATGAGATGCACATCTCTATTTTCATTTATATAATTTGCATTACTATTACTAACATATCTCAACACAGGAGGAAAAAGAGGCAGAGATGAAAAAGCTAAAGCATGATTTCAAAGCCACACCCCTACCAACTTCTTATCGTGGTCAAAAAGTATCAAAAACTCGCGCAGAAAAGGTACGCGTATACATCTGAACTGATGAGTGATATCTTCCATATTCACATCTGAAATGGAAAGTTATATGTTGCTTAAGGCTGTATAAAGTAACCTTAAACATAACTTTTTGGTATCAGCTGACTATTGATTGCGTTCTTGAGAGACGTGTGAAAATGACTAATAATCTGAAACTATACTTTTAATTGAAGTCAGTCAAACCTTGTGTTTAACAACTTATAATTGGAGTTTGGTGATAGTAATCAAGTTAGGGAGACCAATGGGACCTGGCTGTTTTGTTTTGTTTATAAAAATAAACATGTTTCCTGCCAAATGAGCATGTGTTGGTGGTCCATACTAAAGATAATGATGTAAGTTATTTTTTTACAATTAAACAAGAATTGTAGGATTATTATACCCTAAAAAGTGGTAAAAATTTCATACGCGAGGGAGACATGCTATCTCTCAGTATTCAAGTTTGGAAGAGGTGGACCCACCTATTTTTATGTCTTTTCTGAATTTTGATAGATTACACTTTTCCCTCCCATGTGAAAATTTCACATGAGAGAATCCATTCCCCTAAGCAATGCTATCAACCTCTGCTATTTCTTATCAAACCATCTAAATAATTTTCTAAGAAATGTTAGTAACACACCCTCTATTATTAAGTAAAAGTCGCACGGGTCTTATTCATTAAGGAGTGGGTCCGACGAAATTAAAAACGAGTCCCATATGAATTTTACTCAATAATAAGAAAATATATATGTTGAAAAAGTGTTAAAAGAGTACTATATTGATATTCCTCCTCATCTATCACTAAAAGCAATAGGTTGAATATTGTTTGGAATATGTTTGGCAATTTTGTGCCAAATTGATTTTGAATTAAAACAATGATCTTGTTATCATAATGTGAACTAATAAAATATTTCTTTACGGCAAAGGAAAATCTTGTTTGATATATTATTGGCAAAATTACCCTCATATTAACAATATCTTATTACTTTAACTAATATTACATATCCACATTAATAATGTTGCGTCTAAAAAGGATTTTTTGTCAGCAGTATCCAAATAATGTTCATTATGTAAAAATTACTTTTCACTTCAATGTTCAATCAACTCACTCACTATTTTCGTAACCAAAATCAATTTTGCCAAAGTTCAACCAAAATCAAATTTACAAACTCTAATCCAAACATACACTAGGTTTCCTAAATTCAACTTATATACATAATATAGGTCTTGTCGGCTTCTGGTTCATTGTCCTTACATATAATGGTTGACAGTCCACATTGTGGTCCATTCTAAGGCCTTATTGTGTTCCATTGAGTTCTGACAATGTCCTGTTTTCATGACTACTCATGCAGGGAGATGCCAAGACTGAGAGCCGTCGATAGTTGCACAGGTGGAGAAGGTAAAGAGAGGAGTAAATGAATAGAGGTTAAACACACCAGTGTGTCTGGTAGTATGTGTTCCAAGGAGAAGTCAATGATGATAATTCAACACTATGATATTCTAGTTTAGTTTGCAATAGTGGAAAAGTTGAGCAATCTTATTCTAGTTATAAATAGGGAGCTTAATTATGAACATTCTGAGGAGTAGGAGGAAGGAGTGCACATCATTTGTTGATGACAAATTTCTTCTTCGCACTCCTTCCATGAAGTTTGAACTAGAAAATAATACTGTATAATGTTTTAATAATGTGAAAAATGCATATATTTTCTTGTAATCGGTTGCATCGTTTTTCTTTCTATTTATTCTGTGGGTGATTGATATGCTTCTAATGTGTTGTAGAACACATCTATTAAAAAGCTGAGACAATGCGCACTATTGTCAAATAGTTTCTATAGCGACTGTATCAGAGATGTTTGAACAAATCGTTAATGTTCAGCAATACACTATTTAGCACAAAGTGTTATCAAATAGCGGTTGTTATAATAGTACTATAACACGTTAGTATAGCGGAATTTGATTAAACTTTACACAATCCGCGATTGAAAACATCAGCAATGTATTAAAAACCCTGTTTCTCTAAACTCTCCTTACTCATCTTTACATTCACATGCAATTTATAAAGACTTGAATTAGGTAGCCGTAACAATTTAAGTGGGTTAAACAATGCACATTAAGTACATCATAAAGGTTGACACCACCGTATATGTTCTGGAACATGAGCTGTAGACTTTTTCTAATCGTCTTTCTTAAGTTAGTTTTTAGAGTTAAGAGAATCGTACTTGTTAATTTTTCTAGTGACGTTGAAGTTAGGTTGGAGAATTGTTCTTCTATGCAAAAAAGCCTTCTTAGAGAAACTGAATGAGAAAGAATATAAATGGTGGAATCTTTTCAAAGTAAGTTAAGAATTCTAACATAATTCTTGCATTGGAATGGTACAAAAATAATAGAAAGCAATGTATTCAGCAAGTTCTGGTTAATGCTAAAAGAATCCTACATCTGTATATACTAGACTTCAAAAATGCTCATGAACAATAGTTCTCTATACAAGTAACACGTACATTTGGACGTTGTAAAAATGACAACATCACAAGGAAAATGAACTCTCAGCTTCTGAATTTGTAAGATTGAAATTGGACCTGTCATTGCAGAAGTATACTTTGCTCTCACTGTATTTCAGAAGCTCCAATGTTTGGCAACACTGTTTTGGGTCCAAGCATTCATAATCTGTTATGTATCTGATGCAGAATTTGAATGAAAGAACATAATCTCATCATTTTGAACTTGATTTTCAGAACTTCAGCTCCTTTTTGTAAATAGACCAATTGGAGAAAGTTGAATCAGTTAAGCCAATCGTAGAATTCTCTGACATGCTATGTTCCAGCAGGTTTGAAACTTCAGAAAGTCCTTTGTGCTAGTGCCTCTGCTGACTTCTACCCATAATTTGTCATACAGGGTTTTTTAAATCTGCGGTTGCTGGCAGGTCGCCGTTTTTTGCTGTTGTGGAAAATCGCAGGCAAATACGACTTTAATAGCCTCAATTATATTGAAGTCAGAGACATGAGAAGTCTTCACGTCATGGACAAATTGCGGACGTAGACTTTTTTTCTTCAAAACTTTGCCTTAGATGCCTTCTTTTTCTGCATGTTACGAGCAATCTCGATACAGGCTTGATCAACCATTCCGAGGAAATCCTTCACTATCACAAACAGATAAAGAGTCTGTTCTCCTGCACTGTCTTTTGAAGCTCCTCCTTGATAATATTCTGTTGTTCTCTTAACAAGCTGCATTATCCTTGTTTGTTCTTCCCTTACCAATTGCAATTCCTTCTCAGCATTTTCAAGAAAGTGGTTCATCTCTCTCACAAATTTTCCTCCTTTACCATTATTTCCACACTGCAAAACAAGTTGTCGAATTTCAACAATCCTTGCTGAGAGTGCTGAGATAGAACCAACAAAACTATTGTAATCTGTAAGAGCAACTTTCTTTACATTGGAAAATTCGGAACTGACCCCTCCTACAATTGCTAATCCTAGTGTTGTATATTCCCTTTGTTTTTGTTCATTTGAAGTAGCAGAATTCTTAGAGTCTCCGCTGCTGCTGCTACTGCTGCTGCTCCTATTACTGCTACTACGACTCAAACTATGGTTGCGGTTAAGAACTGCGCGTTTTCCTTCGGAACGGACTACTTCTTCAACAACAAAGTGAAGCAATGTAGTTTTTCCATCAGTGCTCTTAACATCAGAAAGCTTCCTTAAAGAAACCAAGTTGAAAGCTTGAGCATTGCCTCTATTAGTACCTGCATTCATGCGGTTTCCGGCCTTAAGAACTGCTTCAAGAAGCTTCACAAAAACTCCTTGGTTTCGAAGCTCCTTACACCCGTGCTCAAGTGTCTGTAGAAACTCCTTAATTTCTACAATCTCGGCGTCATAATTCAACCTGAATTGAATCGCATTTAAACGCTTAAATGCCGAAGGAACAGCTTTGAGGATGTGGTACAAGAAAGATTCTGCTGCTGCAAGTTTTTCTGTGTCTCCTTCATATTCAAGTATGTTGGATTGCTCTTCTTCTGTTGGAGCTATTCTAGAAAGCTTTTCAATGGTATCTGCATTAAGGCCTTGACCATCAACAAGTGCATCAATGATTTCTTTTCGCGAGACTGCAAGAGATTTCAAAACTATAGCAGTGTTTTGTGATTTTCTAGGGTCAAGAATGAAAGCATTTGTTGATGCATCCCTGTTTGGACTTGTTGATTCTTTTCCTTTTGGCGTGTTACTCTTTGGTTTGGCTGCAACATACCCGAATAGAGCTTCCATAAGATCATCATCAACCCTGAAAATTTAGAAAAAACATCAATAAATATTGAAACGGAGGACCAACATTTTAACATTATAACTTTAGAAAATTTAGTATATTAGAATTACCTGAAAGAACCACGGTCGATTTTGTCCCACACCATAGAGTGATCAAGATTAGTATTCACCTTATCCCAATGCAATGGTTTCAACTTTACTTCACTTGAAGAACTTCCTTGCTCACTTTTGGTAGACCTTGTTTCAATAGGGGTAGGCGGTGGTTTTGATGATGACTTCAATTTCAATCCACTTGTCTTTGGTGGTGGCGGTGGTGGTGGTGAAGGACTCTTTCTATTTGGAATTGGTGGAGGAGGTGGTGGCGGCGGTGCTGAGATTTTTCTATCAGGTACCGGTGGAGGAGGAGGAGGTGGCAGCGGTTTTTGATTCTTTCTATCATCAGATATACTTGGAATTGATGACACTAAAGGACTTGAAATTTGTGGAATTGATGAAAAAGAAGTAGAAGGTGGTTTTGGTGATGAAGGAAGAAGGTTTAGAGAAAATGGTTGAGTAGTAGGAACAATAGGAGGAGGAGCAGGAGGTGTAATTTTCATAATTGTATATGACTCTTCTTGTGGAAATATATTCATGTGTGAGGTTGAAGATTGTCCTCTAAGCAAATGCATTTCTTGAATAGACTTTGATTTTTCCTCTTGATTTTCTTCATGATCATAACCTTCTTTGTTTCTAGGACTATCCAAAACAACACCCTTTTGCAAATCCTTATTACTATTTTGATCTTGAAGCTTTCTCCAATAAACAACATCTAAACCATCTTCATCAACAATAAGTCCTTTTATGTTACCTTCAATTTTGTCAAAAGCTTTTGCTTGAGGCACAGCATTTCTATGTTCTAAACTTGGTCTAGAAGCAGTGTTGTTATTGTTTACAATCACATTTCTTCTCTTTGCTCTACAACACTTATTAACAAAGAAGAAAATTAGAGCAGAAAGAACTAATGTTCCTGCTGCAGTTGCAGCTACAGCAGTTACTATCTTACTATTTGAAGAAGAATTTGTTGATGATGTTGATGGTATTGGTCCTTGTGATGATGATGGTGATGGTGGTGGTGATTCTTGTGGTTTAGGAGGTTGTGTTATTGTGGCTTGTTCTGGAATTTCAATAGGATACAAAGTTTCAATGTTTTGTGGTGAATTTGTTTGGCAATAGAAAGTTGGTATTAGAAAAGTTTGTAGAATAAGAACATGGCTTAGAAGAAGAAACATCATGTTCAAAGACATGAATGAAGAGGAACAAAGATTACAATTACAATAAGGTTTCTAAAATAAGATATGCTTTTGTGTTTTTTTCTTTTTGATGATCATTGCAAGTTTTGTTTTCTTCTTTGTCTTGTGCTATTGGTTTTGGTAGTTGACATTTTCCATAAAGCACAAATAGAAGTAGTTATTGTTCTATTGGTTGTTGCAATGACCAACATGACCCTAATCTTTGGATATATTGAAGGGTCTAGTTTAGGGGTAAGTTAGTAATTTGATGCCAATATTTGGTCTAGAGTTGAAAGTTTAGAAGTGGACATGCAAATGCAAAATGGTTGAAAGTGACGCTACTGTTGCTATGTCAAACATGTTTAGGTAAAGGTTTGAAGTGGTATTATCATATCATTCAAAGGTCTTCTTAAATGCTATAAAAGTTATCCAAATTTTGACTTAGCTTTGATTTATAAAATATATTATAAAATATTTGCCACCCTTATTAAAAAATAAGAAGAATGAGAACCAATTCCATTAAGGTTTTTGATGACTTAATGGTCTTGTTAGGGCCAACCCTATGATTGAATTGAATAGTGGGTATTTGGTGTGAAGAGAGTGGTACACCTAATTAATTAGGGAGTGAATCACCATTTGGTTTTGGAGATTGTAGAGGTAAAGTAATTTGATCTCCATTTGCAAAATACAAATGAAAGTCTTTAACAAAGTTCTAGAATCGGCCAACTTTAAATAGTAATTAAAGACTAATTTGTTCAATCCCATACATTTGGGATCAAATTATTCAATCCCATAAATTTTAAGGACTATAATAGTGATTCACTCTTAATAATTTTTTTTGTTCGGATTATTCACTCTTAATAATTAAGTGACCCTCACCTTGAAAGACGATTTTAATATGCAAACTTCGGAGCTTATTCCACTGCTCAAATGATCCAAGAACTTCCATCATTGAGCCTGGAAATTGGCTTAACATGAATACTAATAAATGGCTTAAGATCCCTACAAAATATATATGGTCTTGTTTTCTTTTGTTCGATTTTGAACCAAAACCTCTAACTCTTTATTCCTTGACTCAAATTAGTTAGGCTACCTAACCCTCTTAATTTTATTCCATATTTTAAAAACAAATGTTTTTGCAATCCCTACCGTACCAGTGGTTACTAACATTGATTCTGATTGTTAAGTATATACCGAACATTGATGTGGAAGACAACGAGACCCATTTTTTTTTTAAGTCCGTGTCCAACATGAGTGTGTCAAATTATAAAATTAAAATATTAGTAATATTTGATAATATTAATGCTAGGCAATAGTTGGTGGTATCGGTAGGGGATGGTAACTCATATGGTTTAAGTTAAGGGTAAGAGAAGATGGAGGTTCGATGATTGCTCAATAGGCCCCTCAAAATTGATCACAATTATAAAAATTAGCCGATTGGAAGTTACGACCCGATCGAGATTTACACATACAAACAAAAAAAACAATTGTCAGTTACGACTTACGACCCAATCAGTTGAGCAATTTGAGGAACATAATGAGCAATCATATGATGCTCACGAGTTCAAACCCGAACGAATGGGATCTGAATCCTCTCCTTTCACTTACTCTCTCATTCTCCCTCCTTCCACAATTTGTGTCTATCTCTCTCTAAATTTCAATTTCAAGGAGAATATCAAGATGAGAAAAAATAAAGAAAAAAGATCAAGAGAGAGATAGACACAAATTTGAAAAAGAGTGAGGAGAGAGTTATTGAAAATAGACGATCCAATTTTAGCCGAATGGTAAATATAAATCTAACAATTAATTACTAACATTTGTTATTAGAAAGGTTAGCCGTATCAATAACCGTATCAATAATTTACAAATGAATTTTTTATGCTTCTGGATTTTAAAATCTGATGTGTAACACATCCGAGTTTTAAAATCTGAATGGAAGATGTGTAATTCCCTTTTATTTATAAATTAAAACCATATACTCCCTACTTTTATAAACGTGTAAAAAGAAAAAAACTTTTATACATTATATATCTCTAAAGTAGATTCTTTCAAAAAAAAAAATCTCTAAAGGACATTATTCACACGCTGCTATATTTAATAAGTGATAGATCCATGATGCTTCTACTATTGTTGAATAAGAACATTCCTTGTGGTGCTTATCGCAATTCCTAAACTGACAATAAAGGTTGAGATGAATGTCAAATATTCAATATCGACTCTCACAGTGCAGGGAAGCATATTCTTGTGCAATACACTCTTCACAAATGGAAAATATGGACTATGTAAGTGAGTGTAAATCAACTCTCAATTTTGTGTTTCCACGTGGATTGTTTGGTTGCTGAGTTAAGTGACGTAAAAGGAGTTTGAAATAATAGGTTTTATATTCGATCCCCGAAAATTAATATAACTATTAACATTTGCCTATAAAAAAACATAAATTTTGTATACAAAAGATGAGATAATGAATCTGGTGATTAACATAGTGAGGATATCTATGTTCCGTAGGCAAAACTCATTTAGAATTTAATTTAATTTTAAATAAATTAATATAAAAATATAACATGTGATTGAATTATTGAATGATGGATATATATACTCATTCAAACTTAATAGTATCACTATGTTTGATAAAAAAATAAATTTATGGGAATTAAAATGATGAATAATTAACTTTGGGATGAGACCTAAAAGTTTGAAGAAAGCTACAACAAATTTGGATTACGCCTAACTACTCGCCTGTTGTTAGAAAATGGGTTTGGTGATTCAAGATATCAGCATGACTTGTTGACGTTCAACTGTTTTAGTATAGTTTGAAGTTCGATTTCAATGATTTGTAGTATCAAATGTTTGGGTAGCCAATGTTGGATCTCGGGTTTTTTTTTTTTTGTTTTTTTTTTTTTTTTTTGTGTCGGGTTCAAATCCCAAACTTTCTATATATTATGTATTATTCATATCAACCGAGCTAATGACGGATCTCGGGTTTGATTCTAGGTCTTCACACATCACACTTCTGTTTCTCGCGTGTATTTATATGAATATACATTGGTCAATAGATAATAAAAAATATCAATGGATTTTAATTTGTCGATCCGTATGTGGTCATTGTGGATATTAGACATAGAATATTACCACAGATAATATTTCACGTAAAATAAAATTTCTCAAGTCATTAATTTTTTTTATTTTGAAAAAGTAAAATAAATTAAAACATCACACAAGATGTGCAAAAAGAGTAAATAAAGAACAATACAATGAGTTTTTACAAGACCAAAACCACCATCCCCTAAACCACTGAAGTCATGGAATGATACATGCAAACACCTTAAAATAAGTAATAACATTACGCCCCTATTAAAAAAAAGGTAATAAATTATAAAAATATAAAATAAGTGAAGAGAAAGCATCCAAAATGAATTGTGGATGGTCTTAAAAAAAATTTAAAATAAAAATCTATGTTGTTACTTGGATGAAACGAAACTATATATCATAAAGCTCATTCAATTGAACACAATAAAATAGTTTATAAATAATTTTCATCACTATAAAGTAATTAGTTTTATTTCTTTTTTCTTTTGTTCTTTTGTTTTAGATCAGGTGGGGTTTTGTTCAATTGATGATTTGGTTGTTCGGGTGTCTAGTGCTTTGTAATTTTGACACTGTATCAACTTAATTCTTTTTTATCTATGCTTTGTACACCTTATGCTTAGTGTAGTTGTTTATATTATTACTTTTCTTTTAAAAAAACTATTTCATCTGAATAATTCCTCAAAATTCTTCCTTATTTTCTTCCCCTTTTTCCCGCTTAATGTCAATCAATAATCCCAAAAATAATAGATGTCCATGTTTCCAATTTAATTCCCAAACCATTCAAAATCAAAGCTCACAAGCTTACCTTCACTGCACCATCGGTTGTTTGCGATGAATCATAAACATCGAAGGTGAATTTGGAATAGCATAAAATAATCATATATAAAAATGTCAGTTTCTTGTTCAAAATATTGCATAGTGATCATATCTGATCAGAATGTGATTACCAGTGCAGTTTTGTACGGTGGTTGTAAGCTTCAGTTGTTGTTCTTTTGAATGTTGATTGGTTGCATTTAGTTAAAGGCTTAATTACGCTTTTAGTCCCCTAAGTTTCTCAAAGTTGTGATTTTGGCCCCCTAAAAAAAATAACTCTTTCCAGGCCCCCTAAGTTTACTTTCTGTTGCAATTTTGGCCCCTCACACCAATTTTGACCAAGTCAAAGGACACATGTGTAAATTATTTTATTTCTATTTTATTTTTGTTTTTTTTAATTTTAAAAAAATATTTTTGTAATTAAAAAAATTGTTTTTTTAATTACAAAAATAAAATAAAAAATTGTTTTTTATTACATAATTTAAAAATAAAAAATACAAAAATAATTAAAAATTTACACACGTGGCGCCCACGTCAGCGTTGACTGGGTCAAAATTGGCGTGGGAGCCAAAATTGCAACAGAAAGTAAACTTAGGAGGTCTGAAAAGAATTGTTTTTTTAGGGGGCCAAACTCACAACTTTGGGAAACTTAGGGGGCCAAAAATGTAATTAAGCCTTAGTTAAAACAACGTATATTGGCAAGATGTGAGACAAGATGCTCTAACATGTGTGCATTGTCTGAACTCAAGATGTTGTGACATTTTTCGTGTGTTTCTAGAAGCCTAGTTTGTTTCTAGAAGATTATTTATCGTCGGTTTATGTATATTGTGCGCTTCAAGTTATTTCAAGAAAGATTTGTTTCAAATATATTTTATGGACAACTGATGTTTATAACCCATTGAAGAAAAAACCCATGCGGATTAATCGCTATATACGGAGTCTCAACCCTAATAACAAAACATCGAAATCAATATTGAAGATCAGAGTTTTAGGGTTCGAGTGTTTAAGTATTTGTGTTTTTATTGTATACCACTCTAGCGCCGCCATTGATTATCAAAAAGGCTTAGAGTTGGTTTGTGTTAGTTGAGTTGTAATTCATCTCTTTTTGTAATTGTGATTGAGTCAATCACTATGGTGAGTGATTGAGAGAAAGTGAGTGGGGTTTCTCATATATAGGGGGAGTCCTAGATAGAAATACACGGGTAGTATTAGGTGAAGAGACATTGAATAAGATTGATTCATATAAGTCTAGAAGTTGATACTATTTAGATTCATTAAATAAAAAATTTATAATTAAGACCGAAAAGAGTACAAACCACGACAACAAAATTACAAACAATTAAGAACCATGATATTTCCCTATTACAATTTGGATTTACTTGGGTTGGGAAAATATAGTGACACCCAAAGAATACATGAACCTCAACTTCCTCAAAAAACAACAGTTGTGCTGTTAGAGCTTAACTTTTGGAATGCTGCCAAGTACTTGAAGAGGAAGTTTAATTTTCGTTTGGTTTGGCGGCAAGAAGGCAGAATCGCGGTGAAAACACATGGCAAGTCGAAGCGCCAAATTGTAGCTTCACTAATTCCGCAGTAAAAGTTTGTTTGGACCGCATTATTCTTGACATGATGCGGTTTCAACGCCAAACCAAACACATAAAATAAATCCCAAGAACCAATCCACATTAAGACTTGAACCGAGCCACCTTTAACAAACTAGAAACACTATTATTCAAATATTGATTGGGATTGTGCTTGAAGAAACCAATTTGATACTTCTGAGAATTCAAAGCCATAATACAATTAAAGGCTCTTACTAAGGTGAACCACATTCTTTTTGAGTAAAAAAGGGAAATACTATAGTTTATTTTATTATATATATTAGTTTATGTTTATTTTGCATGCGAACTTTCACTTTTATACAATGTCAAAAGAAATCACACATATACTCAAACATAAACCACAATCAAAATCATTCAGCAACAAAGACATAAAATCTAACTAATTAACACAAGATGCATAGTGCATACCACGCATGGGTAGAAGGTTTCTCAAGGAATTTTAGTACACTAGTAGTAACAAACACATAAACTTATTTGTCTCTTAATATTGCATATGTACATACATAGGACCTGACAAGGAGAAGGAATGATAGAATTTAGATTTTGAGTTTTGTACTAAGGTTGGGTTTGCAGTTAATATTACTGTGATTCATTTCTTATACTCAATTAGTTTATTAGTTTATATCAAGGTGTGTCTTACTGGCTTTTTAACTGAAAAACCTTTTAGGTTTCAAATTCAAATTAGCTTCCTCAGAAAATGAACCAGCTAATTGAAATTGTAGAAGGCAATAATCTCGTTATATATTTTCTTGGGTTATTAAAAAGGATTATAATTTTTTAATCATAGAAAGATAAGATGAATCTTAAAAGCTAATATTGAAGAAAACAATTTGAACTTCCGAGCATTCAAAGTTGCCATACAATAAAAGCACAAATCACGTTCTCATTTGTTAAAACTTCAAAAACAAAAACCACAATTAGAATCATTCAGGAACAAAAACAATAATCCAATCCAAGTGATAAACAAAGCATGCCAATTACGTTGCCTTCAACAAAAATCCTTTAAAACATCATTAGCATCTGAGTGCGATCAAGGATCACAATAAATACATGACAAGAAATCCACAGTATAATATAAAAGCCCTATCAAAATTATAGAGGGCACAATCCGCATGCACTTGTCAAAATTTCAAATGCACCAAGCCTCTGAAGAATATTTGCTGTCACTTTCAACTTCCATTGTTGAAATGTAAGAAGATGCCCTTAGCCGGTTATGCAAACGAACATTTTATAGTAGTATTAATTTGTTTTGGGTTACACGTTTACATGGCTTTTTAATTATGGACCTACAGAGAGCACTACACTGCAGTGAAGAATAAACGATTAGATAGTGAAATGTAGTTTCCAATAAACTTTGGAAAATGATTAGTCACTCATTAACAGCACCAACAGCTGAACCAAAAATGTTTTGAAAAAGAAACGTCGCCGACAAAAGAATAAAAGTTACTTCTATTTCCAATAGTAATGAAGAGTAGAGTTGTTCTGTTTCAATTCGAAATACTGCTCTCTCCGTTTCAAAATGAGTGTCGCTTTAGCCAATTGCACACAGATTAAAGAATAGAATGAAATAATTATTAGATATAACATTTTTACTAGACTACCTTACTTTATAAGAAAAAAACAAACTTAAAGTTGCATTGAAAATTGTGTGAGAGAAAAGTTAGAGAGGGTAAAGTTGAAAGAAAAAAAATTAAAGTTGTATTGAAAATGTAAAGTGACATTCATTTTGAAACAATTTTTTTTTTACTAAAGTGATATTCATTTTGAAACGGTGGGAGTACTTGTCCAAAGTAAAATAATCCCTTCGTCCCAATTTAACTAAGCATTTTGCTCATTTCACATTTATTAAGAAAAAATTATTAATGAAGGAGAGAGAAAAGTGATTTTGAGTGCCTTTGTTATGTATTGGTGCATTCTTCTTTATCATAAATGTAAAATAGAATATATTGAATTGAGAGTGATGAAAATAATATTAATTAGAGTTATAATTGAAAAAAAAACAATTAATATTGTATTGGAAGGTGAAATGGGTCAATTTTTTTGGGACAATATTTTTTTTTGCAAATGACTCAGTTATTATGGGACAGAGGGAGTAATGAATATACATGTAACCTTTTAGTTCCTCCATTTTTAAATATATGTCCCAGTTAACATATGACAATACACAATTTTAACGGTTGATATCTTTAATTATTTATAGTACAAAATTATAAAAAAAAATTGGTATTTTAAAAAGGGTTATGCTAACTTGAACTCTTACGGCACAAGTTAAGGAACTAAAAAAAAAAAAAATTTGTATTGAAAATATAAATTCTTAAACTTTTACATCATTGAATACACAGATTTTAAGAAAAAATTTCTATCTTTAGCTTATAATTAACATATGGGTCTTGTTAACCAGTTCCTCTGGGGCACTAGTTAAGGTACTAAAAGTAGAAAGAAAAATTAAGTTTTGTATGGAAAATAACACTTTTTTAACTTTCAAAAAGTAAAATATACAATTTCCAAAATAATATTTCCTTTTATAATTTCTTCATCATTGCTCTGGGGACATCGGTTAACATTTCCCTTAGCATATTATATGAAAATATTCGTTGAGAAAAAGTTTCAAGAAAAAAGTTCCTTAAAGGAACAAGTTAGGATTTAATTTTTTAAAATATTTGTTGACATAAATTGAAGAACGTATTATATGTTAAGATTTATATTTATATATTAGTTACAAAATATAGTCAAAACAAGTTATGTGAATAATATACGTTGTAAAACCGTGACATATACTCCTGGTTTTTGTGTTTCTGCGTAGATCGTTATGTTGGTCAGCTAAGTGATGTTAAATGAGTTTGAAAGAGGTCTTACTTCGACACAAACAGAAGGTATAGATTACATGGACACTTTCAGTCCTGTAGTCAAAATAACAACTGTTAGAACTCTTATTGCTATTGCAGCTTCTCAAAACTGGCCCCTGTTTCAACTTGATGTCAATACAACCTTTCTTCATGGTGATTTGAATGAAGAAGTCTATATGCAAGCTCCTCCTGGTCTGTCTCTACCTCAACCTAACTTAGTATGTAAGCTTCAAAGGTCCCTTTATGGTCTTAAACAGGCTAGCAGACAATGGAACACTAAGCTTACTGAGACACTACTTCAATCTGACTATTCTCAATCCAAAGCAGATTATTCTCTTTTCACAAAACATTGTTCTTCAGGATTCACTGTTATTCTTGTTTATGTTGATGATTTAGTCTTTGGAGGGACAAATAGCAATGAAATTCAGACTATCAAGACTTTACTTGATAATAAATTTAGCATCAAGGATCTTGGTACTCTCAAATACTTTCTTGGTTTTGAAATTGCTAGATCACAAAATGGCATCTCTTTATGTCAAAGGAAATATACACTAGATCTTCTTCAAGATGCAGGCCTTCTTGGTGCTAAACCTTGTTCCACTCCAATGGAACCTCACCTTCAATTACAAAAGAATTCTGGTGACCTTTTACCTGAACCTACAACATATAGAAGATTAATTGGAAGACTTCTATATTTGACTCACTCAAGACCTGAGATATCTTATGCAGTGAGCAAACTTAGTCAGTTTTTGGCTGCACCAAGAACTGATCATATGTCAGCTGCTCTACACGTTCTTAAGTTTCTTAAGAATAATCCTAGCAAAGGTCTTTTCTTCAGTGCCTCTTCCTCTTTAACTCTTAAAGGGTTCTCAGATTCTGACTGGGGTGCTTGTCCTGACACTAGAAGGTCCACTACAGGTTTTTGTTTCTTCCTAGGGAAATCTCTTATCAGTTGGAAAAGCAAGAAACAAACTGTTGTCTCCAGATCATCTTCTGAAGCTGAGTACAGGGCTTTAGCACAAGCCACTTGTGAAGGCCAATGGTTGCTATATCTTCTGCATGACTTTCTTGTCCCTCATCCATCACCTATTATCATCTATTGTGATAATCAATCAACATTACATATAGCTGCTAACCCTGTTTTCCATAAGAGGACAAGGCATATTAAGATTGACTGCCATGTAGTAAGAGACAAAATCCAAACATGCATGCTTCATCTTTTACCAGTTTCTTCAAAAGAGCAAGTGGCAGACATATTGACTAAACCTCTCCACCCTGGACCTTTCAACATTCTACAACTCAAGTTTGACATGATTGACATCCATTCCAGCTTGAGGGGGGATGTTGAAGTTAGTATAGAGAAGAGTTAGTTAGTTAACTTGCTAACCACTTGTAATTGTTTCTTAAGCATAGTTAGTTAGAGAGTAACTAGAGTTAGTTGACAGTTATAGGATTACATGTTCTATATAAACTCTTCATGTACTACTTGTTCAGTTTAGTTTTTATATGAAACACTTCAATGAAAATAAACCTTTCTTCTTTCTCAAGCTTTTTCTCTCCATTAATGGAGTTTTACTTCCAGTTTTCACACCCTATAAAACAACACAACATTATGTTTAATTCTTGTTTTATAGAAGAAGAAGAAGTAGAGCATCATCAGGAAGACATTCCAAGCACTTCTACTGGTATGTGCACATCCTGTTTCTAATTCTTGTTTTTATAGAAATGAATGAATGGAAAATAAAATATAATTAATTAAAGGTTAAAAACTTGAAACTATTTTTATTAGGAGGGATCATCATATGTATGTTTAGAGAAAATGGGAAACAACAAGACTAGTAGTTGACGCATTTTACAATTCATGAGGTGTTGATTAGACCGTGGAATTTAGCTTTAACAAGTGTGTAAGATGATCCAACAACTATTACACTATGGTCAACTTATTTCTGAAAACAATATTTTTTGGGAATCAACTCTCCATTCAATACAAACGTAAGCATGGTGTGATGTTAAGAGCCTATTTGTTACGGATTAAAATAAAAATGATTTTCACATAAAATAATTAAGAGATTTTATGAAAAATCATAATCTATTTTGCATTTGTTTACCACGATAAAAATCACTTTTTTTAAACAAATAATTTAATTTGTTTGGACACAACTATATAAAAGGGATTTTTTGCTACAAAATTAGTTCAATCTTTTAAACCATATTTTCTATCTCCTCTAAAAAAATCTATTTTTTGAGAAGCTGCTCTTAACAGCTTCTCATTTGAAGCTATTTTTAGATTCTGATTTTTTTAAAAATTACAAACAGATGCAAAACTCTAAAAAGTGATTTTTTTTTTTTAAAAACAGTGATTTTTTCCTAAAAAAAAGCTATAACAAACGGGCTCTAAATCTATTCAAGCTAACTGTTTTCTATCTTAACTAATTTTGTTTGTAACTTTTTGTTGATCATTGCTTGTTGATTGTTTTAGGTAATTCAATAAAATTATGATGACGGTTTAATAATATAAACCAGACAGTGACCCTGAGCTGACACAAGTTTAACTTAAGGGTAGAGTCTTCATAATCAATTGAAAAAGTTAGAACAATCTATCTGTGATATTCCTCTTATGACATACAATGAAAAGCTACATAAAGAACAACTTTGCTACACTTGCTCTATTTCTATATATTTGGTTGTTAAGTTTATCTATAATGTTGTCTCCAATTACTTTGTAGTTGATGATCCCAGTCCATGTAAGTTATGCCTACAAGTTCTTATATCGATTTTACGATTTATGCGATTTGACAAGTTGCGTATGTAATATTCCTCTTGCGATTTGACATACAATGTATGCGATTTTACAATTTCTTATATCGATTCTACAAAAGTAGTTGAATAAAATCCTTCGATTTTGGTTGCGATTTTACGATTGTCAATTTTGCTCTTCTCTTTCAACCTGAAGCAAAATCCCGATTTTGACAACCTTGCCTACAAATTCCCTCTTTAACAAACTCTTCCTTTAGCTTATTTACTTATATTTCATCTTCTTTCCCATTAGCTTTATAAATTACTTGAGGGTGAGTGAGATGCATGATTTCCCCGCTCTTCACATTCCATCCATTAGTGTTGACAACTAAATAACCAATCGTTTGTTTAGTCATTTATCTCATAGTCGATCCTCTTCTATGTTAATAGTTTCAAGGGTTTATCTCTTTTGTTTATTCTTTGTTGGGTGGGCACCTAAAACTAGTGCAGGATTGTGACTCTTTTCTGATTTCAAATTTCAAGCTAGAATGACTCTTTCCCTTTTGAATTTTGCAAACCCCTTTTAAGCCGAGAATTCATATTATTTCTCACATAAATGTCAATCATGAATTTCTGGTACTAAATATTTTAATGAATGTTTGTCCTATTTTTTGGTTATGCTATTTGATCTTGCTCCTTATAATTGTGTTGAATGAGGTGTATATTCAAGTATAAAATTATAGTTGTGTTTTCCTCTCATGAGGCAGGCTAAGAGAGACAGATTTGGTGAAGAGAAGTTTGCTCTGAAGTTGATAAAGGAAAGATTCATCAAGGTTGTCATCTCCATAACCGTTGATTGGAGTTGAATTTTATTTTAATTAACTACTAGGTTATTTTATAACTAATAAAGTCTGTGGTACTTAGCTTGAATGTCTTATAAGGCTACTAGTATTTTATTTAAGATCATTTAAATATGCACAAGGTACTAAAAGCTTGAATGTTTTATTTTACTATTAGGCGATATTTTGATTTAAGTTCTTGTAAAATTATAATTTATCATGCTTTAACAGAAAACAAAAGGATTAGGAGAATGTTTCTATACAATGTAGAGAATGCTTCTAGTTTCTCTTATTTGCACCATCCTGTCATCTTTTTCTATACGCACTTTCACTAATATTTCAGATTAGTTTAAAAAGTCTCCCTCACACGTCAGATTAATTTAGTTTATATTGTCCTCGTGAATTTAGTTCAGTTGGTATAGACAATACATAATATATATAAGGTTCAGGGTTCAAATCCCGACCACCAACAAAAAAAATTAACTCATATTGACCTATATTTCTGCACTCCTCAAATGAGCATATTATAGACCTTGATCAATTTGGAATACTGATAAAAGTCAAGTTCAGGTGAGGGTTGTACTGAACCAGTTATTTTGTTTATTCTGTTAATAGTAACCATAATTCGTGGACTAGGCAAAGAACCGTGGATCATTTCTTCAGTACCTAATTCGGGTACATTTGCGTATCAGAGAAAGGATAAAGCTCCCTCCAAAACACGGTTGAAAATTGAAAAAATAAATAAACGGTGAATTACACCATATGCATTGGATGAGTACCAATTAAAATTAAGCCAAAATTATTCTTCTGCATTTGTCATTTTATTATTCTTAGATCCTGGGTTATTTTTTTGTTTTCTTTATTTCATGATTGTTAATCAAATTAAGTCAAAATTATTAATTAATAGAGTGCCGATTAATTTTTTTTTATAGGCCAAAAGAAAGGTTAAGCATCAAGGCGAGTCTGGAGCATCCCAGCTAGGTTGACAAACAAAGAAACCTCATCCTCCACCGCCTTCCAATACATAATATTATTAAAAATAAGGGAAAAAAATATGTACAAAAAGGAGGACTAGGCCAAAACCCTCTGAAAACCAAAAAGAAATGACAAAAATAAACGACAAAAACAGACTATGGAAATCTAAAGTTAGGCAACTCATATATGTCTCTAGCAAAATCAACTAACAATGAAGTAGGCAATATTCCAAAACCAATTAGGAATGGACTCATAAACTACCATGGGCTCATAAAAACCAATGGAGGATTATGTAAACGATACATGTCACAAAGAGCAACTCGGAATCATTGTTACCAACCCCGCGAATGTTCCAATATATAATATTCATTGAGAAGATTGGAGAGGACCCTGTGAACGGATTAGATAAATAGTTTTAGTCTGCTCCTTATTTTGCTTTGCCAATTTCTTTTTCTGAGACTTTGAAACAACTGGGGAAAATGACACATCCTCATTCACCGCAACCTTGTCCAACCATGTCTTTATAAAATTAATTTCCTTTTGTAATGTTGGATCCACCGTTGCATCAGGATCAACCCGGATATCTAAAGGCTCAACCGGTGTAATAATAGGCTCATGAGTCACCATAATTGCAGATCGAGCCACAACATCTATAACATTTGTAAGAGGCATACTGAATGAATTTTGAGAGACGTCAAGAGTACGATTAACCGTGGCTGCCAGTGGAGGTGAGATATTCACGACAATGTCTTCTAATTGCTGCACAATATTTCCGTCAATCATAGAGGAATCGGCTCCCATATTTTGTTGCTCATCTGAAACATCCTCAATGGCCGAATGTTGCACAGGCTCATCCACTACAATGGTTGTGTGCTGCTCTGGTTCCTTTGGTGTTTCTACATATCGACTATGTATACCCGTCAGTTAAAGCTCATTCAATTGAACATAATAAAATAGTTTATAAATAATTTTCATCACTATAAAATAATTACTTTTATTTCTTTTTTCTTTTGTTTTGGATTAGGTTGGGTTTTGTTGAATTGATGTTTTGGTTGTTTGGGTGTCTAGCGCTTTGTAATTTTAACATTGTATCAACTTTTTGTAATTTTTTTTTTTTTTTTGTGGTGGCTGAGGTTTAAATCTCAGATCTTGCATATATTATGCATTGTCTCTACCAACTGAGCTAAGTTCGCGATAACTTTGTAATTGTTTTTTATCAATGCTTTGGAGACCTTATTCTTAGTGTAGTTGTTTGTATTATTATTTTTATTTAAAAAATAAAAACTATTTCATCTGAGTAATTATTCCCCAAAATCCTTCCTTGTTTTCTTCCCCTTTTCCCGCTTAATGTCAATCAATAACCCCAAAAATAATAAATACCCATTTTTCCAATTTAATTCCCAAACCATTCAAAATAAAAGCTCACAAGCTAACCTTCACTGCACAATCGGTTGTTGGCGATGAATCATAAACATCAAAGGTGAATTCGGAACAAGCCAAACACAACCATATAAACGTTGTCAGTTTCTTGTTCAAAATATTGCATAGTTCAGTTAAATTTTTGTCAATATTTGCCGAAGTCTCAAAACTTTGCCAAGTTTTGAACCATATGTAACCATGGATTTTATTTATTGACCTATACAATCCAGGGTTACGGGAAAGAGTGGGGTCATTATTTTATTTTATGGTGACTTAAATTATTAAAATGACACATCAAATCAATTATTCCACCAAGCAATATCTTGCCACATCAACATGACACCTCAACATTTTTGGAAGGTATCATTTCCCAACAAAGACTAAAATAGAAGAAGGTCGACACAATTATACCTACGTAATTTGATTAGGTATGTACACATCATTTAATTGACCAAAGTCATGTCAAATTTTTGTATTAATTTATTTTATAATAAACTCAATTGTTTGTCTGGAGGATACCGATATTCATCCTAACTCTAACACTACAAGAAATGTTGCATTTTGTCAGGGGCAGAAGCCCTGGCAAAATGCCGAAATCCTTGGCAAATGGACGTTTGCCAGGAGCAGAATACCCAGCAAATCCGCTCATCGCAAATGACCCTGCCAGGGCTTTAGCTCCTTGCAAATGTGCTCCTGGCACAGGCCCTGGCTTAACCCCTGGCAAATTGTGTCTGCATAAATACAGATTTTTGCAGGCTTTCGTAGACTGTGTCAGCATCACACCAGTCTTTTTCAAAACATGTCAGGGACTTTGCGAGGGGTTAACCCCTGGCAAAATGTGTTCGTTTATTTTTTAAAAAAACGTTTTTTATTCGTTAAAAAAATAAAAATATTAAAATTTAATAATTAAAATAATTTAAAAAAAGGATTTAAATTTTCTTTTCGAAAATTAATTAAATTTAATTATTAAAATATTTAAAATAAACGTTTTTAAATTGTTTTTTATTTCTTTTTTTAAAAAATTGTTTTAATAATAAAAATTATTTAAAAAACGTTTTTAAAATGTTATTTTAATTTAATTGGTTTAGAAAAAGAAGTTAACAATGCAAATTAAAGTAATAGCACACATAAAATAATAGGTCTAC